>ODAI013759307.1_pt1 | contig 14645 bp, 11 predicted proteins | sample 1539321 | NCBI WGS metagenome assembly ODAI01 (sample SAMN02144231, study PRJEB22623) | gut metagenome | biome: sheep rumen | host: Ovis aries | place: New Zealand
AGGAATCGAACCTGCATTAAAGGCGTCGGAGGCCTTCGTTCTATCCGTTAGACTACGAGTGCATATTTGTCTGAAGGCAGAATATTTCTGCCTTCAGCCTAATCAATATAACATAACGATTATCAATTGTCCAGCATCGGTGCACTCCTTTCGGGCACCCTGCCGTTTTCACATACGGGAGGGAAGAAGTCTTTGAAAACCTTCCCCGTTCCTCCCGTAATAATAGACAGCATCGGTAAGTACATCTCCCGGTTCGACCTGTGTTCTGTTCACCTCTTTCACGATCTGGAGAAGAACCTCGGGGTCCTGCCCGCTGTCAGTCACAAGGATCAGCTCATTTACAGAACTGGGAAGAATGAACAGATCCTTTCCGAGCGCTTTTCCGATGCAGTCAAGAAAACCCGGGTAAAATGCGACTGCCGCTCCTCCCGCGTAATAGCTGTTGCTGATCACAAACACCTCATCTTCATTATCCCCTTCATCATGGCTGCAGAGGATCTCATTGAGCTGTCTGAATGTGGGAGGCATGATCTTAGGCGCGTTTAATATTGCCTCTTCCATCACCTCATCTGCGGTCACGCCCCAGTATTTCAAAAAGCCTTCTCTTACCTTGATACATCCGGTGCCGTGGTGATCATTTGTAAATATGATCGGGATCAGCGCAAGATCCTCTACTTTTTTATATATCATATCCTCCAGATATTCCCTGTTCTTCTCCTCTCCTATGACCACCAGACCGAGATTCCTCCTTACACACTCATAATCATCGATAGCGATATTCCCGGGGATCGTGTCGAGATTGTTCTCCCCGGCATATCTGATCAGGCTTTCCGCGATGTCTTCCGGCGCGGTGCCGTTTACGTAGGCCTCATACAGGTCTTCAAAATAAAATGTAGGTGATGCTGCGGCGCCGGGCAGCTGGAGTGTGCAGCCGTGCAGCCCTTTTCTGTTCTGTTTGTTGATCCTCGCAAATGTGATCTCCATCTCTTCAGGCTTCAGCCTCATCAGACACTCTTTCATTTCATCATAGAATCTGTTCTTTTTATCAGTCTTCACAGTACTCTCCTTATCAAATACAGATGTGCAATAAAAAAGACAATGGGAATAAGCCTTTCCCATTGTCTTTCAGCATTATCATGATTTGAAAAGTATGCGCGTACTCTTAAGCCCTGGACAGATACTCGCCGGTTCTTGTGTCGATCTTGATCACATCGCCGATATTGCAGAACAGCGGAACAGCAACAGTAGCGCCGGTCTCGACGGTAGCGGGCTTGGTGGCACCTGTCGCGGTGTTGCCCTTGAAGCCGGGCTCTGTCTCCGTGATCTCGAGCTCGACGAACATCGGAGGCTCCATGGAGAATACGTTTCCGTTGTAGGAAACGAGCTTGACCATATCGTTCTCCTTGACAAACTTCATGTTATCTCCGATAACATCCTTGCCGAGAGCGATCTGATCGTATGTCTCTGTGTCCATAAATGTGCACAAATCACCATCCGCATACAGATACTGATACTCTTTCCGGTCGATCCTTGCCTGAGGGAATTTCTCAGTGGGGCGGAAGGTCGTCTCAGTAACGCCGCCGTTGATCACGTCTTTTAACTTGGTTCTGACAAATGCAGCACCCTTTCCGGGTTTAACATGCTGGAACTCGATAATTTCCAGTACGGTTCCGTCCTTTTCAATCGTAATGCCGTTTCTGAAATCACTTGCAGAAATCATAAAGATACCTCCTGATGTACTCGCGTCTAATACTAGTTTATTCTATACTACAGAGATTCATTTTTCAACAAACAATTCACATCGCGCAGAGAGGAAATCTTTTATTCATTCCTCGGGGTTGAGGACCTTGCGCAGTTCCTCCATAAAAGTCTCCACGTCCTTGAATTCCCTGTAGACAGAGGCAAATCTGACATAGGCGACCGGATCGAGCTTATTGATCTTGGACATCACGAGTTCTCCGATCTGCTTGCTCGAGATCTCCTTGTCATCCTTCTCGAAGATCTCTGTCTCGATCTCATCGACGATCTTCTTGATCTGCGCCGCGCTCACGGGACGTTTGTGGCAGGCTCTGAGAATACCGCCCTCGATCTTGGAGCGGTCGTAAGCCTCCCTGTTGTTGTCCTTCTTGGTGACCATCATCGGGATCATCTCGATCTTCTCGTACGTCGTGAACCTTTTGCCGCAGGAATCGCAGATCCTGCGCCGTCTGATCGAATTGTTGTCCTCGACGGGCCGCGAATCAATGACTCTCGTGTCATCCTTGCCGCAGTACGGACATCTCATACGTCTACCCCCTCATAAACTGATGCGGTTTTCATTTCCCTTCGGTCTATAATATACCTTAAAAACAGGTGCGGTTCAACTGCGGTCTTGCTCCCTGCGCCTCCATCGCAGCCCCTGCAGAGCTGTCTTTGCCAGATATTCCGATGCCTGCACCGGATATCTGCCGGACGCGGACTCTCCCGTGATCATGACCGCGGACGCGCCGTCCGCGACAGCGTGGAAGATATCCGACACCTCCGCCCGGGTGGGAACCGGCGCTTTCTCCATGCTCGCCAGCATCTGCGTGACCACCATGAAGGGGACGGCCGACCTGAGGCATTTCTCCGAGAGCTCCTTCTGGACATAGGGCAGTTCCCACAGAGGCACCGCGTTTCCGAGGTCTCCTCTGGCTATGACCAGCATATCCGCCACGGGAAGGATCTCGTCGACCGCCGCAATTCCGGCGCGGTTCTCTATTTTGGCAAACAGGCGGCAGTTTCCGGCGCCGCTCCCGGCCATCGCTTCTCTCACCTCCGACAGATCCCCGGCGCCGCGCACGAAGGGCTGCATGACATCGGTCACGCCATATGCGGCGGCATTCTTCAGGTTGACCAGATCCTGCCGCGTGAGCGCAGGGCCCGTGACGCTCATCCCCGTCACGGCGATACTCTTGCGGCTCAGAAGCCTGCCCCCGGTCAGGACCTTTGCCCGGATCCTGGCCTTTTCTCCTTCTCCCGTCAAAGACAGAGCCCTCAGACGGATCCTGCCGTCGTCCATGAGCAGGACCATCCCGTCCCTGTAATGCTCAAAGATCGCAGACGGCACGGGAATTCCCGCATCGGCAGGAAGGCCGGCTTCCACAGGCGCCAGCACGGTGTCCCCGCCCTCATTAAGGATCACGCCCGGAGGGATCGTCCCGATCCTGAGCTCGGGCCCCTGCATATCGATCAGCAGCGAAGGCCGCACTCCTTCCAGTGCCGCAGCCTTGTGAAAGGCCGCGATCATCTCCTCGCTGTCCTTAAGCGTGCCGTGGGAGAGATTGAGCCTCATCCCGTTGATCCCCGCGGCGAACATCTTCCTGAGGATCTCCGCATCCGCGCAGGCCGGTCCCAATGTCGCATATATTTCAAGTTCCGTTTTCATTTCCTCCTCCCGCAGCACGCGAAAAGGCTGCGGTCACAAAGAAACCGCAATTGTTATGCAGGTTCCATCCTTCCGCAGCCTGTCTGTCACTCTTTACTTGTCTGTCATCTCGAAGGTGATCGCATCGCCGCTGCCTGCGGCGTCCTGCGCCTCCTCCATGACAATGTCTTCCGTCTTCTGTCCCACTTCCAGCTTGGTCGTGTCGATCGTGTTGCCTTTAACGGCGTCACTGGACGTATAATCGTCCGGATTGATCTCGGTCTCCTGTCCCGGCGTCGCGACAGAGGCCGCCGAGTTCTGGGATCCGGATCCCGCCTCCTGGATGCTCCTGGCCACATCCGAGACCTTGTCGGGAAGCGGCATGGGCTCCGACGAAGGAGCGTTGACCGTCGTCTCCGGCTCGCTCTCCTTCTCTGTGATCATGCTCTGGATCTCCGCGTCGCTGGTATCCGACTTGTCATTAAAGGAATTGACGCCTGTCATCTTGCCGTTGTTGTCAAAGAAGAGCAGATTTCCGTCAATCTCGGACCAGCCAGCCTGCATCTGTCCGGTCTCCTCGTCAAAATAGTACGTTTTATCGCCGATCTTCTGCCAGCCGGTCTGAAGCACTCCGTCCTCGTCGGCGAAATAAGTGCTTCCCTCCGCGGAGAAGACGCCTGTTCTCAAAATGCCATCCTGTCCCAGGTAGAAAGTATCGCCGTCAAGCTCCAGCCAGCCGTAGTGGATCGTGCCGTCCGTATAGTGGTAGACCATGCCGTCCTTTGTCTCCAGCCACTGGTCGTAGGCGTAGATCTTATAGCGGTTCCAGTAGGTTCCCGAGGCGAGATATCCTCTGCTGCTGGACTGGCCGCCCCTGTTGGCCGGTCTCTCGAAATCGTAACAGAACCGGTAAGCGGCGTCATAGGCGCCCGAACTGGAATTGTCCACGTTCATCAGATAATTGTACAGGCTCGGATAGTAGCTCCTGAGCTCATGTGTCATATAGGAAAGCTGTCCGGATATGGATTCAGGATCGAATCCGTGATCGTAGCAGTAATACTCCATGCCGTCCAGGCGTCCGCCCATCCACTGGAAAAGTCCGAAGGCGCCGCCCCAGCTGCCCGCTCCCGGGTGAAAATTGGACTCATGCCGGATATTAGCCATGATCCCGCAGGCTGCTGCGGTATTGAAGCCGAGTGTGTCGGTCAGGTAAAAGAACGCGTACTCCTCGTTGCTCTGGGCCTTGACGTCAAAGGAGGGAACCAGCGCCGCAAACATGATCAGTGCCGCTGTCAGCAGGGCTGTCATTCTCTTTCGGATCGGGTAGGCCGCAACGTTTCTCATAACTACTCCTTTATAAAACGGACACTGAAACTCTTCTGTTACAGTAATGAAATAATGCCGAATTCATTATAAAGTTTCGAAATATTTCTTGCAACGCACATGTCACCAATTTGCAATTTTTTAGAATTAGTTCTTAAATTTTATAAATATTTTATATTTATTTTTTAATGTCCGCAGGCTTGGACGGACGGTTTGGGGGACCTACTCCACATTCATCTGCTCCTGTGCGGCCCGGGCTGCGTCCTCCAGATCCGCGACGTCGATGCGCTTGGGATCCAGTCCCATATAAGTATTGAACTCCACGCTGTCCACGACGCAGCTGTTCTCCGTGTCGTAGACGACAAAGTTGAGGCCGATCCTCTGCACGGCGTATTCCACTCCGTTGATCTTGATCGAACAGGTCAGATACCGGCCGGCTCCTCCGCCGGCTCCGCTCAGGCCGCCCTGGCTGATGATCGTGTACCGGGCCCCGTCGCTGAGGACTCCGTTTCCGCTCAGCTCCTCTTCACTCAGTTCCTCCTCCATGATGTCCGGCCCGGTCACGGCATAATAGCTCCACCGGTAGTGTCCGCGGATATCCTGGCGAAGTCCAAGCCGCTCCAGCCGGTCGCAGATCTCCGTATTGAGGGAGTGGGATCCGTCGTCCCTGAGTGCGATGAAGACCGTGTACTGGGGATTTTCCGCCAGCGCGTCCAGATAGCTGCAGATCTCGGTCTTTTTGAGGCTGAGATCGCCGGTCATCGTGGCGGCGTTGTACTCCCTTCCGGAATTGCCCGCGATCACGGCCGTCAGGGTGCAGTTCTTATAGTTAAAGCGGGACAGGTCCACTTCCGCCGTATAGACCTCTTCCTCCCCTCTCACCGGCTGCATCTTGATCCTGCCCGTGACCTGTCCGTCGTCATACTTGAGAAACACCTTGTCATACTTTTCGTAAATATTCTCTATTTTGCCGACGTTGAACGTCATAGTATTATTTCCCGGATCCGAGGACTGATAGGTAATGACAGCGCCGGGCAGCTTACCCTGCGCCTCCAGGAGCTCCTCGCTGTAGATATCGATATCCGCCAGGTCGATCATGAACTGGGACTTCTTCTCCATCTCGCCAAAGACCTCGTCAAATCCGTACTTCTCCAGAAGCGTGTCCTCCGAGGCGTACAGATTGGTCCCAAGGCCCAGGCGGTTGCCTTCGATCGTGCAGCCCAGCGCCGCCAGTGTCGTCGGGAACTGGTCAAAGGTGGAGTACTCTCTCACTCTGGAGGGATCCTCCGCCTGCGCGTCCGCATTGATATAAGCCGTGTAGACCCTTCGGACATAGCTGTCGGGAACGGAATTGCAAAAATCGCTGTCCATGGTCGTGTGGTCCCCGCACAGCACGATCGTCGTATTTTCGTAGAAGTCCTGCTGCTGCACCCATTTCACGAAGGATGCGATCTGGCGGCTGGAGCAGGCAATGGCGTTGGCATAATTGTTGCCCGGATACTCGTCCTCGCAGATGTCGCACATGTATCCGTCTTCGAAATGGGTGTCCACGGTCAGGAGCGTCAGGTTGAAGGGCTGGTCCGAGGCCCCCAGCTCCGTGAGCCTGTCTTTGGCTTCCGCGAAGAGCCTTCTGTCCTCCATTCCCCAGAACACATAGTAGTCCGGCGGGATCACGCCCTGCTCGACGGCCTTGTTGTAGTCGTCGATCTCGTAGTTTCCGTGCTGGCCGAAATACAGCCGCCTTCCGCCGAAGGTCGCGTTGGACCCCAGCATAAAGACGTTCCGGTAGCCCTCGTCATCCAGGATATCGCCGAGCGCCGTCACCTTCTTAAAGAAGGAATCCTGGGTGTTCATCTTGTTGAAGGACCCTCTCTGGTCCTTAAAGTCCTCGCCCAGATCGATCTTGAGAGGCAGTCCCGCCGACTGGGCGAAGATGCCGCCCATGGTGAACGTCGTTCCGGGAAGGACCCGGCCGCCGTTGAGTACGCCGGAGTCGCCGGAGAAATCCTCCGCATCCTCGGACAGTTCCGTCAGCTCCGGAATGTTGTTGTAGGAGAAAGCGCCGCCCCGTCTCTCGTCCGCGTAGGTCATCTCCATGGATTCCATATAAATATAGATCAGGTTTCTCTTTTCCTTGGGAAAACTGATGGCGACGTCTGCCGGATCCACGTAATTGTCCTCGATAAAGCGGGACTCATCCATCTGGTTGCCGATATAGTTGCCCAGATCCAGCTTTTTCCAGGCGAACATGACGGCGGAGATGATCAGCGCGACGCCGAGCACTCTGCCCAGAACGAGGGCCGTCTTTCCCTTACCCCTTTGCAGCGCCAGCCGGAAAAGGACAAAATACAGCGCCGTCATAGCGGCGGCCGGCAGGATGCTGCTCAAAACGCCCTTGATGACGATGCCGTCGCCGGTTCCTTCGATGGGCGCCTTGAGCTGGAAGATGAGCTCGTCCATGCGAAGTCCCGTCCAGGTGTCGAATACCCATTTCGCCAAAAACACAAGGATCCAGCCTCCCAGAACCAGGACAGCCGTGAAAATGATCCCTGCTAAACTTATGTCTCTGTTTTTATGTATATTTGTTTCCATCGGATCTCCAATGCTTTATATTAGTTGGCCCAAACCATTATAGGCTCTATCTCTCAAAAAATCCATGCTTTATTCCCCTAAATGAAAAAAGCAGACTCAAATGAGTCCGCTTATCCCTAGAGCAGGTAGCGGGAATCGAACCCGTCTCTCCAGCTTGGGAAGCTGGCATACTACCGATGTACTATACCTGCCTGTCAACGAAATTATTATAACAGAAAAAGCGGACTTTGCAAGAAGATTTGCAAAGTCCGCCGGTCACTTTATGACTTATCTTCCGGATTCCTGAATATAGGCGTGTACTTCGTCTACAGTGGGCATCACGCAGAGAGCGCCCTTCTTGGTGGTGACCAGAGAGGCCGCCGCGTTGGCGAAGGTAAGCAGCTCATGGAGTCTGCCCTCGTCTGCCAGGCCGTCCACGCCGTACTTAAGGACATGATAGAGGGCACTCGCGCAGAACGTGTCGCCCGCGCCCGTAGTCTCGATCGTGTTCGGATTGAGGAAGCCCTTCTCGTAGACTTCCACGCCGCCGCAGTAAGCCTTGGATCCGTCAGGGCCGAATGTCGCGAATACCAGCGGAATGTGATACTCGTCGATGATCTTGTGGATGCCTTTGTCCAGATCCTCTTCGCCCGTCATGAAGGTGATCTCGTTGTCGGAGATCTTGAGAACGTCGCACTTGGAGAGACCGTATGCGATCTTCTCCTTGGCCTTCTCCTCGCTGCTCCAGAGCGGAGGACGGAGGTTGGGGTCGAAGGAGATCACGCAGCCCGCCTCTTTGGCGATCTCAAGCGCACGGATCGTTGCCTTCTCAACAGTATCGTGGGTCATCGAAAGGGTTCCGAGGTGGAAGATCTTCGCGTTCTCGATCAGATCGCGGTGCGCCTCCACTTCATCAGCAGTAAGCATGATGTCAGCGCCGGGATTTCTGTAGAAGGAGAAATCCCTGTCTCCGTTGGGGAGCTTCTCTACGAAGGCCAGCGTCGTGTGGACCTCCTCGTCCATCATAAGGCCGCTCATATCGATTCCCTGTTCACTCGTTCTCGCCTTGAGGAGCTTTCCGAACATGTCATTGCCGACTTTTCCGATAAAAGCCGTCTTTTTGCCGGCTTTATTGAGCATGGCCAATACGTTGCAGGGAGCCCCTCCGGGATTCGCCTCAAACAGATTATTGCCCTGCTCGCTGACGCCGTTCTGCGTAAAGTCGATCAAAAGCTCACCCAGCGCCGTCACATCAATGTTTTTCAAATTGCTCATATTCCACCAACCTTTCTGCTACCCCTGCAAAAATATTGTTGTGTAATATCCCCTCTGCCCGGGATATCATATCTCGTCTATTGTACCCCATACAGTGTCGTTTCGTCCACTTTAACGGCGCCGATTTATGCAGATAATATCTTTTTTGTCCATATGCCGCGTCAGTTTTTGAAGCTGTGGACGGGCGCCGGGATCCGGCCCTTTCTGTTGACGAACTCCTCGCATCCGAAGGGGTTGACCGGCATGATCGGCGCGTATCCCAGAAGGCCGCCGAATTCCACCTGGTCCCCGACGTCTTTGCCTATAGCCGGGATCAGGCGCACGGCCGTCGTCTTCTGGTTGATCATGCCGATCGCCATCTCGTCGGCTATGATGCCGGCGATCGAAGTGTCGCTGGTGCTGCCCGGGATCGCGATCATATCAAGTCCCACCGAGCAGACGCAGGTCATGGCCTCGAGCTTTTCGAGGGTAAGGCACCCCGCGTTGACCGCATTGATCATGCCCTGGTCCTCGCTGACGGGAATGAAGGCTCCGCTGAGTCCGCCGACATAGGAGGACGCCATCACGCCGCCCTTCTTGACTTGGTCGTTGAGAAGAGCCAGGGCTGCCGTTGTTCCGGGAGCGCCCGCGTATTCCAGCCCCATCTCGCATAGGATATCCGCGACGCTGTCTCCGACGGCCGGTGTAGGCGCCAGTGAAAGGTCGATGATCCCGAAGGGCACGCCCAGACGCCGGGAGGCCTCCCTGGCCACGAGCTGTCCGACGCGGGTCACCTTAAACGCGGTCTTCTTGACGGTCTCGCACAGAGTCTCGAAGTCTTTGCCGTGAACAGACTCCAGCGCTTTTTTGACGACGCCGGGGCCGCTGACTCCGATATTCAGGATCCTGTCCGCCTCGGTCACGCCGTGGAAGGCGCCCGCCATGAACGGATTGTCGTCGGGCGCGTTGCAGAAGACGACGAGCTTGGCACAGCCGATGGATCCGCTGTCAGCGGTCATCTCCGCCGTCTTTTTGATAATGCTGCCCATGAGCCGCACGGCGTCCATATCGATGCCGGTCTTGGTGGAGCCGACATTGACGGAGGAACATACCAGCTGCGTGCGGGAGAGCGCCAGAGGGATGGATTCGATCAAAAGCCTGTCGGCCCGGGTCATGCCCTTGGAGACCAGCGCGCTGTAGCCGCCCAGGAAATTGACGCCCACGTCGCGGGCCGCCTTGTCCAGGACCAGCGCGATGCTCGCGAAATCCTCCGGCGTGCGGCAGGCGCTTCCGCCCACCAGCGCGATCGGCGTCACGGAGATCCTCTTGTTGACGATCGGGATCCCGTAGTCCCTGGAGATCTCCTCGCCGACCCTCACGAGGTCCGCTGCGCTGGAATAGATCTTGTCGTAAATCTTTTGTTTGAGAACCGTAAGGTCGGAGTCGATGCAGTCCAGAAGGCTGATGCCCATGGTGATCGTGCGGACATCCAGATTCTCTTTTTCTATCATTTCATTGGTCTGTCTGACCTCGGAAAAATTGATCATACCTGCACCTCTTCCTCAGATCCTGTGCATCAGGTCGAAGATCTCTTCCTTCTGGCACTTGATCTGCACGCCGATCTTTTCCCTGCCCAGAACGGCCAGCTCCTCCGAGATCTGGCCGAAAGGCTTTTGAAGAGAAGTGACGTCCACGACCATCATCATGTTGAAATATCCGTTGACGATCGTCTGGGAGATGTCCAGAATATTGATCCTGTTGTCCGCAAGATAGGTGCAGACTCCGGCAATGATTCCGATGGTGTCCTTGCCAACTACTGTAATAATCGCTCTCTGCATTGTTACCTCCAAGTCAAAGCGCCGTGTATGTGTTTCCCGTCCGGATAGTGCGGACGCCTGCCGCGCGGCTCAGATCTCGATCAGAGCGGACGGTCTTTTCCTGTCCGCCACAAGGATCGGCAGCTCCTCCGGCCTGTAGCCCGCCTCAGAGCTCAGGATCTCGACGCGCACCGTCTCAAAAGCCAGCTCGGGAAGATTGTTCTCCTGACTCAGGTGCCCCAGAAAGATCCCCTTCATGTGGCTGTTGAGCACCCTGCTCAGGAGCTGCCCGCTGCTTGCGTTGGACAGATGCCCTCTGTCTCCCAGGATCCGTCTCTTGAGCGGGTAGGGATATCTCCCCACCTGAAGCATGTTCACGTCGTGGTTGGATTCCAAAAGAAGGACGTCCGAGTCCCTGAGACACTCCACCGTATAGTCCGTGTAACAGCCCAGGTCCGTGCAGACACAGGCCTTCTTTCTCCCGTAATAGACTCTGTAGCCAACGGGCTCCGCCGCGTCGTGGGAGATCTTCATCGGATCGATCTGCAGGTCTTTGACGGTGATCTTTTCGTCGGGTCTGACCTCGACAAAGCGGTCCGGATCGATCTCGCACATCTTCGGCATCTGCCGCATAGCCATGATAGTTCCCCGGGTCGCGTAGATCGGGGCGTCAGTCTTTTTGACGATCATCGGAAGTCCGTTTATGTGGTCCGAATGCTCGTGCGTGATAAAGATCCCGTCTATATCCCGAAGCTCCAGATCCAGGTCCTTCAGGGCCTCCGCCGTCCTCTTTCTGCTGATGCCCACATCCAGAAGAAGGTGCGTCGTCTCCGATCCCACGTATATACAGTTGCCGCTGCTTCCGCTAGCAATACTCTCAAATCTCATAATACCTGTTCATACCTGTTCCCTGTCTTATTCTTTGCGGACTTATGACCGGCCTTCCGCCGCCATTCTCTCCCGCAGCTTCCCGATAGCCGCGTCGATCTGCTCCACGGCGCCCCCGGGCTCGTAAAGGCCGCCCGTATTGTCGATCACGACGTCGCAGTGGCTGCGGAAGGTCTCTTCCGGGACCTGCCGGCCGATCATGGAGCGGATCTTCTCGTCCGAATAGCCCCGGGAAGTCCTGAGCCGCTCGTAGCGCACGCTCTCCCGGCAGTAAACGTACCACATGGAATCCAGGATCTTATCATATCCGTTCTCCACAAGGAGCGCCGATTCCAGTATAAAGAACTCCTTTTCGCCGGCGGCTCTCTCCCGGTCGATCTCGTCCAGTATATACTGATTTACGACCGGATGCACGGTCTTATTTACTTTTTGAAGAAGCTCCGGATCCCTGAAGATCCTGGCCGCCATCACGGGTTTGCTGATGCTGCCGTCTTCAAGAAGGAGCGGCTGCCCGTTTTCCTCCTCCCCTCCGTACTGAAGAAGGAGTTCCACCAGAGGCCCGTACAGTGCCCTGCCCGGCAGTTCCAGCTCCTTGGCCGCGTCGTCCGACATCAGGATCCTGCAGCTGTATCTTTCGTTGAGGCAGCGCAGGATCTCGCTCTTGCCCGATCCCACGCCCCCGGTCACCCCGATCGTGATCATAGTGTGTGTTCCTCCAAAGTCCTGCGGGTTTCAGTCCGTTCTGCCGTGCCTGCAGTCCCTATTTTGCCATATACCAGTCCGTTCCGGTGTGGACCTCTGTCTCGAGGGCCACGTCCATGTCGGCCGCCCCTGCCATTTCCTGAGACAGGATCCTGACAACCGTCTCTTCCTCCTCCGGAACAGCCTCGATCAGAAGCTCGTCGTGGATCTGCAGAATGAGGCGGGACGTTAGATTCTCCCGCGTCAGCGCCTCCCAGACCCGGATCATCGCGATCTTGATGATATCCGCCGCGGTTCCCTGGATCGGGGAATTCATAGCGACCCGCTCTCCGAAGGACCGCTGCATGAAATTGCTGCTCTTAAGCTCCGGCACCGGTCTTCTGCGTCCGTACAGAGTCTCCGCGTAGCCCTTCTCCCTGGCGTCGGAGACGAGCCTGTCCAGGAAGGACTTGATGCCGGGGTATGTGCGGAAATAGGCGTCGATATAGTCCGCCGCCTCTTTTCTGGAAATACTCAGGCCCTGGCTCAGTCCGAAGGAACTGATCCCGTACACAATGCCGAAGTTGACGGCCTTGGCATTTCTTCTCTGCAGAGGCGTCACCTCGCCGATCGGCGTGTGGAAGACCTTGGAGGCCGTGATCCTGTGGATGTCCTCGTTCTCCTTGTAGGCCTCTATGAGCTCCTTGTCACCGCTCATGTGGGCCAGTATGCGGAGCTCGATCTGCGAGTAGTCCGCGTCGGCGAACAGCCGTCCGTCCGATGGTATAAAGGCCTTGCGGATCTTCTTGCCCATCTCCGTCTTCATTGGTATGTTCTGGAGATTGGGATCCGTGGAGCTGATCCTTCCCGTCGCCGTGATCGTCTGGTTGAAGCTGGTGTGGATGCGCCCGTCCGCGGCCACAAAGGCGGTGAGTCCGTCGGCATACGTGGATTTGAGCTTGGTCACGGCTCTGTACTGCAGGATGTCGTTCACGACCGGATAGTCCGGCGCCAGTTTTTCCAGAACGCCCGCGGCCGTCGAGTATCCCGTCTTGGTCTTCTTGCCGCCCGGCATGCCCATCTTCTCGAACAGGATCACGCCCAGCTGCTTGGGAGAAGCGATATTGAACTCCTCTCCGCAGGCGTCGTAGATCCTCTTTGCCAGCTGCTGCGCCTGTTCCCCCAGAAGCGCGCTGTACTCGGTGAGCGCCTCGGGCTGAATGCGGATGCCGATCCTCTCCATATCGTGCAAAACATAGGAGAGCGGCCGTTCTATGTCTCTGTAGAGCGCCGTCATGCCCTGCTCGTCCAGTCTTGCCGACACAGGCTGCTGCGCCCTCGAGAACACGGAGGCCATGCGGCAGGCGTACTGCACCAGCTGCTCCCGCATATCCTTATAGGCCTGGCCGGCTGTCTTTTTCTCGAAGACCTGTTTCCAGGTCGGACAGGACTCCTCCAGATACTCGGAGGCGGCCATTTCCGGCTGATAATCGCTCTGCAGCGGATTGCACAGATAGCACTCCAGAAGAAGGTCCGCAAATCCTTCGAGCCTGATCCCGTTCCGGAATTCCTCCCGGTCTATATCCCAGAAAGGAAACTGTCCCTTGAGTCCGAAGACCGCGATCCTTGCGCTCTCTTCTTTTGACTCTTCCTCCCTGCACCTTTCCAGGACGGCTCTGCGGATCTTTCCGAAAAGATCCGTCAGATCTTTCCCGGTAAGACAGTCCTCTTCCCCGTCCGGGGCTGTCTCCAGAAAGACCGCGTCCGAGCCCTCGCACAGCGCCGCCGCGTACAGGGTCTCCCCATTCTCCTCCCCGTACCGCACGGGTTCCATGACAGGATAGACGCCGACGCAGAAGGGTGCCGAAGGATCCGCCCTCTCAATGCGTTTGAAAAGGCCGTCCGCATATTCGCCGGCTTCGCTCCCGGTGCGGATCGTCCTGACAGAGAGCTCCCCGCTGCCGGTCCTTGCGGCGGAGACATCGAACCTCGGCAGAAGAGCCCTGAAATTCAGCTCTGAGAAGAGTTCGAAGGCCTCCGGCGTATAGAGGTTTCCTATGAGAGCTTCCTCCCAGTCCGCGTCAATGTCGCAGTCCGTCCTGATCGTAACCAGAAACAGGCTCAGTCTCGCCAGGTCCTCATTTTCCGCCAGGTTCTTTTTCAGGGCGGGCTTTTTGATCTCGTCCAGATGGCTGTAGACGCCGTCGACGCTCCCGTACTCTACGATGAGCTGCGTCGCCGTCTTCTCTCCCACCTTGGGGACGCCGGGCACGTTGTCCGAGCTGTCTCCCATGAGCGCCTTGACGTCGATGAAGGCGCGGGGCGTCACCTGGTATTTTTCCAGGACGTCCGCCGCGTAGAAATTATCAATGACCGTCTGTCCCTGCCGGGTCCTGGGCATTCGGATGCAGGTATGCTCCGTGGCGATCTGCAGCAGGTCCCGGTCTCCCGATACCAGGGACACCTCCATCCCGTCCGCTTCTCCCCGTCTGGCCAGAGTTCCCAGGATGTCGTCCGCCTCCAGTCCCGCCTGCTCGCGGATCTGTATGCCCATGGAACGCAGGACCTTCTTGAGAAGAGGGACCTGTTCGCGCAGTTCCGGCGGCATCGGTTTGCGGTTTCCCTTGTATTCGCTGTAGGTTTCGTGTCGGAAGGTCGGCGCGTGGACGTCAAAAGCCACCGTCAGATAATCCGCCTTCTCCTCGTCCAGAATCTTAAACAGGATA
>ODAI014726807.1_pt1 | contig 14645 bp, 13 predicted proteins | sample 1539321 | NCBI WGS metagenome assembly ODAI01 (sample SAMN02144231, study PRJEB22623) | gut metagenome | biome: sheep rumen | host: Ovis aries | place: New Zealand
AAATGACTCTGTCCGCAACAATCTCCAGCAGCACACAATGGGTCAATTTTCAAGGCTTCGAAATCAAATTCCGCCAGCCGTTTGTCACTGTGGAGATACCACAGTCGGGCTACACCACCTTCTACTATAGCGACCAGAGCTTCCTGCTGCCCGAAGGCATGGAGGCCTACACATTCCGCGAGACGAGCGAAGGCTTTGACGTCAGCCAACACTACACGACAGCTGGTACCGTACTGCCCGCAGGACAAGCCGTTGTACTTGGTGCTCAACCAGGGAGATATACCATGCTACCTACTACGAAGAAGAAAAGCCTGGACTCCAGAAACCAGCTCCGAGGCTCCGACGAGGACCAACTGACCCGCGGTGGCACATTCTACTACACTTTATGTGAGAACGAAAACCATCAGATGGAATGGAACTGGACTGCAACAGATGGAGCTGTCTTCAAGAATCCGGCACACAAGGCCTACCTCATCTCAACACGCTCCACTAAGCAGTCATCTATCCTTGCAGAACTGCCATCTGCCGTGCAGGCTATACAGGCTGTGCAGACAGACAGCTGCTCCAACTCCAAGGCAATCTACAATTTGGCTGGCCAGCAAGTAAAATCCCAATCCTCGACAACCTTATATGGGCTTCCGCGCGGCATTTACATCGTGGATGGCAAGAAAGTAGTAGTACGCTGACCCCTCTCTGTTGAGACAAGGAAGAGAAAGGACAAGTATGTCCGTGAACTTAAATCCATCACAAAGCGTAATAATGGCAAAGGCTTCTTATGGCTGAAGCAACGTTTTACGGATTATGTCCATGGTTGGATAGAATATTACTACATGGAAGATATGAAGTCGTTCCTTCAAGAGACGAAGCAATGGTATCATAGACGCCTGCGTAGCTATATCTGGAAATTTGGAAACGAGTTCGCACCCGATTCAAGAACCTAATGAGATTGATTTCTCACAGTTTGAAGGTAAGGTGTTACTGATTGTCAACACAGCCAGTAAGTGCAGTTTTACATCCCTGTTTACAGGATTGAGGAACTGATTCCCAAAGCCTTTAGCGGTCACACTACAACCTTAGCACCATTGGCTTTGCAACCGGCTTCGTACTGAAGATGGTGCTCGATGAAGTGATGGGTTAGATTATTGTAAAATTATGGTAAAAATTGAGTAAAACAATCTTTTTATTATGTAGTCTGTTTTTCATGATACCGATACGTAGTAACGGCATGACAGGCTTTCCTAAAGTTTCAGAAAAAGTCCATACCAATTGGTTCCCGTTGGATAAGGCTACGATTTGCATTGATGCGAGTGATTATAAAGTGGTGAATATTGCCATACAGATGCTGGCAGACGATTTGGAACGAATTATGACAATCCGTCCTGCTATAGCATTGGCAACATCCCTAAAGAAACTCATGGGGCAACCTTTTATATTTACTTTTGCCATGTCATTGATGATTTTTGCTTGTTTTTATTTGCAACACTAAGGTAAGTGAAAAATCTGATATGGTAAAATCCTGAGCAACTTTTTGTTGCTCAGGAACTTATAAAGAAAGTTAAACTAAAGTGCTGCGGAATTTAGGTATAAGAATAAAGTGTTTAATGATAATCCTATAACAGAAATGATAAGGAATGAGAAATATTGCTCCACTATTTCAGGATTATCATTGGCAAAGGTCCAAATTCTATTTAGAACATAGTTTGAAGTACATGCCGTAGAGAAACCTAACATGCTGCCAACATATTTGTTTATGCCGACTTTCTCTTTGAATAAGTAGGTAATAGAGAAATCGACAACTACACCAGAAAAACCAACGATGCAGTATTTGAGGAAACTAATTACCATCATTGCTGATTATCTCAACCCTCATTTTTTTGTTAAAGTATTCAAGGTAGACATTCTCAATCCAAACTTCCTCGTTGCAAAAATATGAAAGGAGAAGACCAGAGTTAGGCAAAGCGGGTATTAAAATCTTTTCTTTTTGTTCACTCTTTATCACAAGATAATCTCGTTCGTGAGATATTCTTGAGTATTCATACGATTCTTCTATATGAAGTATGTTACCTATATTATAACAGGCAAAAATCAGGCATGACGCAACTTGTAATATTGTTTTCAATCTATTTGATTTTAACCACATCATTAAATAACATAATAGCGAGCAAATATAGAACATTACTGATACTTCAAGAATAATGTTTCCTCTTTTGGGACCACTATCATGAAAACAGATAAACATAATGGCGGTATCACCAATAAAGAGCAGAAAGAGAGCAATAGTCTGAATAATAATATTTTTCCCTGTCACTTTCAGATGGAGTGATATGCATATTGGCAGGAGAAGGATGGATGCAAAGAAAAAGGGGACGATACTCTCAATTCTATACAAAATAGAATCTCCAATAGTCATTCCATATGCTGCGCTTTCTTCCATGTTCTGCGAAAGTCGGATGAAATTACCTGGTGCAAGAATGTTGAGTAATGAAAATGCAGAGACAAAAAATAAAATAATGAAAAAATGCTTTACTGATAATCTATCATAAATGACATCATGAAATAATAGAGCCAAAACTATCCAGTAGATGAAAGAAATCTTATTGCCGACAATTGCTATCAGTATTAATATGAGCCATAATGCTGTTTTGTTTATGGTGAAGTCAAACCTATGATACAGCGATAATAGTAATAGAGTTGTTGATATTCCAAAAAGATAAGCGTTATTTGCGCAAACCCAGTAACGAATTTCTGCTTCTCCCGTAGTGAATGTTAGCAAGAATGCAACAAGATAGCCCGCATAGACAACCGTCCGATATTTGGATGCTTGAAAATAAGTTTTTATGAAAAGATCTGTAGAATATAAGAGAAGGAGCAAAGATAAGATATTGCAGACAAATGGCATCCTTTCATACTGGAAAATATGTGGAAGGGTGGCCAAGAAAGTATGTGTAAAAGAGCCTTCCCAGTTGTTCCAGTAGAAAACCTGAGCATTCCAAAAACCAAATGAATGAACATTTGCTCCATGCCAATAATCATCGCATGCATAAACATTGGCATAGCTTACTATGATGTACCAAGCAAAAAATAAAATGCATGGTACGCATATTGTCAATTTTCCTATTTTTTTCATATTGGTAGTGTTGAAAATCAATGGAAGTAGTGGGGTGCATAAAGCGAACAGAGACCTCCATGCACCCCACCTTCACATTACCTACTCGAATAGTGAGAGTAGTGAGAGCGGTGCGAATAGTGAGAAATGTGAGAAACATGAGAAGTCAGTTTTGTCTTCACAAAGTCACTCACTTTCTGCAAAATCAATGGCTGATCTTGCTTTTGCTCAATCTGCGAATCCTCATTGCTGAACACTGAGGTTACTTGCTCTGTTACATTAGAGCAAAAACCAGTGGTTGCAAAGAATGCAGAAACGAGAAGAAATAAAATCCTTTTCACCGATTCTTACAGTTTTAAAGTTTAACAATATATTAACTAGTCACTCTGTACAGAGGTCTGTACATTCAATTCTTCTGATGTGCTTACTTACGTGTGTTCCGTTAGTAGTAAACACGCCTGCACATCTGTCTCTCAATTTGCAACCTTCGCATTCTGGTAAGAATCCGTCTTTCCAGTCTGTTATAGATTGCATGGCATAATTACGTAAATTTTCAGGTAACACACATAGTTGTGCATTATATATGTAAACAGGTATGTCTCGATTATCAAGTAGTGTTACGGCCTCCTGCAACTGTTCATTGTAGTCATAAGGGTCTATCCATAAGTCTTTCAAGTTTTCGTTAGCCAGCCCAGTTGTTTCCATCTGCAAGAATGCCACTTGGCATACGAAAGGGAAGTTGTGGTAGATATAATCAGCCAATTGTGATAGTCTTTTATAGGTTTGCTTATGTACAACAATTCTAATTCCAATCTGCTGATTTAACGAAGCAAGATTGTATATACCTTGCACAGTCTTGTAGAAAGTCTTAGCTCCAACAATTCTATTATGCTCGTCGGCAATATCAGAAAAAATGGGAATGTCTATTTGAAAATCATTGTGATTACACCGTGCCAGTTTCACAGCATATTCCCATTCCGAAAATTTCACTCCATTTGTTAGCATATCAACAGAAGCCTTTGGGCAACACTTCTTGATTTGTCTAACAACATCGAACAACTTATCGCCAATCATTGTGGGCTCTCCGCCCGTAATGCCTATACTCTGGGTGTTCTTGTCAAACAAGCTGATAAGTTTCAGGTTAAACTCTGTTTTGTCTTGCTCTTTTGAGATAGGAGGCTGAGGGCACATAATACACCGATGGTTGCAACGTTCTGTTACAAATACAGCGTTGTGTACAGAGTTGTGTTCATAAAGAAAGTTTATTCCACCTTGTGGACTTATTGAAACCACATCGCCTTCGCAGAAGGTATCAATGTTTTCTATTCCATTTATGTAGGTCTTATCAGTATTTATGTCTGAGTCTGTGATTACGGCAAGATAGCCAGAAGGTATCTTCTCAACACCCTTGCAAACGAGTATCTCGTCTTTACGACAAAACACATTTTTGCCAACTAAAGTGATACGCCCCAAAATCGTCGTATTTACATTATGTGCAATTCCCTTTATCTGTTTCATGTCCGTCTCAATTTATCCATGACCAAAAGACCCTATTTATCTCTGGGTCTTTCTTTTTGAGTAGTTCAAAAAGGTAATGTATGATTGCTTTGTTTTTCTTGCACATTTCATTCGTTGGCCGATGTCCCACAATGTCACCTTGTTCAGAGAGGTTTCTGACAGGGTCGGCACCACAGTATGGTTGGAAAACACAATCTGCGCACTCTGGTAGGCATTCTGTGCAAGCATTATTAAGAATCGAATGTAGCTTCTCCCCATTGAACATTTCTTGATGAGTGTTTTCATTTACATTGCCCAATCGGAAATAGTAATTCTTAAAACGAGCCATCATTCGACCTTCATCTGCTACATAGACACTACCATCATAATCATAAATAGCACCTGCGATACCGACCCCTGCTGGTGATTGTAAATCCACAAAACCAGTAGCAAAAGGCGTTAGTATGCGTTTTAATAGCAATGCAGAGTAGCCCTCGACAAAGAAAGTCCCTTTTTTGTTCAGCTCTATAATGTAATCAAGACCCTCTTTGAAATTCTGTACAAAATCTTCAACTGGATATGCAATCTTGTCTTTGTGCTCTTTGGCAAATCCATAAGGGTTAAGTGCTCTGAAAAACAGGCTGCTAAATCCCAACCTTACATATTCGTCTACAATTTCCTTAAAGCGTCCAAGACTATATCTTGAAGTTGTCATGAGTGCAGAAACACTCTCGTTATCATCCCATATAGTTCGAATCATCTTCAGGTTACGCTCAAATATTTGGTGATGGTCTAACTCTTTGTTCTGTAAAGGCCGGTTCTTGTCATGCAAGTCCTTGGGGCCATCCAACGAAGTCGAGATTAAACAATTATGCTTCTTGAGGTATTTGACCATCTTCTCATCTAATAACGTTAGATTTGTGCAAATGACAAATCCCAGATCTCGTTTCTTAAACAGATTCTGCCATTCTGCTTCCTCAATAATATATTTCACCATTTCAAAGTCGGTGGAAGGATCACCACCTTGGAATTCTATTTTGATGCATGGCGATGGGGATTCAAAAATGCATTTTACAATATTCTTTGCAGTTTTCTTAGTCATGTCTGCTGAATAGTTGGAACTCTCATGCCGCTTGACTTGACAATAGATGCAACTGGAATTGCAGCGCAAAGTTGGCACCACCATGTGCAAGGTGGTAAACTCCCTCAATATGCTCTTTTTCGTTCTGAATTTTGTGGCCAGCATGTTCACCACGTCCTTCACATTGTCGGTCGTGGCTATCTGCTTCGATGCTATATCTTGGAACACCATTGACTTCACATCCAGTTCCTTGTTGATGAATTTCTCGAAATTCTCATTTCTCAGAAAGATGTACTCGCCAACATCATTCGTTAGCAAGTATTCCGAATCATTGAAGCGAGCGAAGCGGAAGGGGAGTATTTGGTAATCGTTCATTTGTTTACAGGCTTAAATGCTTCCTCAACTATCAAATCACGTATATGGCCAAACTGCAGATTCGTATTGTAACGAACCTGTTGGTCAATGAGTTCATTGCAGAACTGCTTGACAGTTTCCTCAGAAACAGCATGACCTTCCTTCGATTCAAACACAACACACACAGAATCTCCTTCTGTCTGTTGATGAACAAAGAAACGGCCTGTAAATTTGTAGCAAGCAGCAATGAGAGATTCTTTTGTGTACAATGACATATCAACTACGACTTGAAACTTATCCTTATCAAGTTCGGTCACAGGGAATTTCAATTCTGCCATATTCTTTTTTCCCATCCCTTGCAGCACCATCAAGGAATCTCTATAGTTTATTGTACGCAGAAGCGTGGCACTGATTATGTCCACTCTTCTATAGGAGGTCCTGAGAAAACCCTTGAGCACGAATGGTATAAACAGCCCACGCTATACGCGCGAACCGCCATACTCTCTTGCGCTCATTTAAGAAATTTCTCAGGTTTCCTATAGGCAAGCAAAGCATAACGCTTCGATTTTTCAATATGTCTTGCAAAGATGGCATGATGCCACAATGCGTTGCAAAGATACTCAAAAAACTTCAATTATCGGTACTTTTGGTGCTACATAAGTATGATTTTAGATAAAATTTGCTTAAATTACGCGCGAAACACTATTTTTATGCCTTGTTCTCAATAAAAATGTGTACCTTTACAAGGTAATGTGTCTATCTTCCTGACAATACGGAATCAAAATGCTCTATAATTAAATATTCCACGAAAAGGAGTGGGTTTCTCAGATTTTATTTGTACCTTTGCCGTGTCATTGGTGTTTTTTGCTTTTTTATTTGCAGTATAGAGCTAAGCGAAGAGTCCGATATGACAAAATCTCGGGCAATATTTTGTTGTCCAATAACTTGTAATAAATGCTAATAAGTCAAGTTGCGGAATCAAGGGTTTGTACCTTCATGCATTATAAGACGATGAAAATAAAGATTCTTCTTGGACTGTTCATGCTCTTAGTTGGCATGAATGTGCTGGCGCAGGAAAATGCCAATTCGCGTCAGGCGCGACAGATGTTTGATGAGGTATATGCAAAGGTGTTTGGTCAGCAGGGGGCCACGTTGCACTACGTTGTGAACGTGGCGAGCCTTTATAAGACTGCGGGCACCATCTGGTATAAGGGGAAGAAGAGCAAGTATTTGTCGAAGAACAGCAAAGCTTGGAACGATGGCACATCGGTCTATATTATTAAGGGTGACAAAAAGGAAGTGGAGGTGCTCAGGGCGGATGACCCTAAACAAAGTCGTTTTGGCGATGATTTTAAGTTTGTGCCTGAGAACTATACTTACAGCATAGCCAATGCCCCGCAGGGCTATCTCATCACATTGAAAGGCAAGAAAGGGGTGAAGGCAATGAAGGAGATTCGTGCATTGCTTGACAAGAAGACTCGCTCTCCCCTTCAACTTAACATCAAGGTGGCATTCATTTGGGCAAAAGTAAGCATTAGCGATTTCAAGTCGGGAGGCATTACGGACGAAACCTTCACTTTCCCCCGTAACCAATATAAGGACTATAAGATCATAGACAAACGATAGAAAATGAAAAATGCGCTGTGTGGCTCTCACAGCGCATTTTATTTTGATGGGGAAGAAATCTGGTCAATGCGCATTTCTGGTCAATGTGCATTTTTTGATCATGTGCATTTCTTATTAATTTTTCTTCTGAATCAGTTCCATCCCTTTGCGGATAGCTTCTTCGTTCATGGGGATGAGTTTGTGGTGACGTTCTGGCAGGGCTTTGTGCAGCCCCTTGACTACGTCCTCTACTGTGGCTATGGGGCGTACCTTGAGAAAACCGCCGAGAACGAGCATGTTGAACACCTTGGAGTTGCCTGTGCGAGCAGCCTCCTCCATCGCATTGATGCAATAGACGTTGATGTCGTCGCGTTTTGGAGGTTGGATGATGGAGTGTCCGTCGTAGATGATCGTGCCACCTGGCTTAACGAGTGGCTCGAACTTTTCTAACGATGGTTGGTTGAGCACGATGGCGGTGTCGTAAGCGCTTACAATGGGTGAGCTGACAGGGTCATCACTTACGATGACAGTGACGTTAGCCGTTCCGCCACGCTGTTCAGGTCCGTAAGCAGGCATCCAGCTTACTTCTTTGTCCTCCATGATTCCTGCATAAGCAAGTATTTTGCCCATTGAGAGGACACCCTGTCCTCCAAAGCCTGCTATAATGATTTCTTCTGTCATAAAGTCCCTCTCCCCGCTCCCCCTTTTGATGGAGGAGAGTAGAAAGTTTGTGGGGAGAATTCTACTTTTTGTTTTTATGGCGACCACTCCCTCCCCCTCCAAGGGGAGAGTGAGGATGTGAAGCTCTTTTTATTCAATTGTGTTTTTTAAGTCTCCTAACGGATAGTAGGGGAACATGTTGTCCACCATCCATTGGTTGGCTTGCTCGGGTGTCATTTTCCAACCCGAAGCGCAGGTGGAGACAATCTCCACCAACGAGGCTCCTCGCTTGTTCAGCGAGTTTTCGAATGCTTGACGGATGGCTTTCTTTGCTTTGCGGATGTTGGCTACGGTGTTCACGGCTTGGCGGGTAACGTAGCAAGTGCCTTCAAGGTTGACAGCCAAGTCGGTGATGTGGAGTGGATATCCGTGCAAGTCGGCTTGTCTGCCGTAGGGACAAGTGGCGGTCTTCATTCCCATTAGGGTGGTGGGTGCCATTTGTCCGCCCGTCATTCCATAGATGGCATTGTTGATGAAAATCATGGCGATATTTTCCCCACGGTTCAGTGCATGGATGGTCTCCCCCGTGCCGATGCAAGCCATATCGCCGTCGCCCTGATAAGTGAAAACGAGTTTGTTGGGCCACAAACGCTTGATGGCTGAGGCGCAGGCGGGAGCACGTCCGTGACTGGCTTCAATCCAATCTACATCCACATAGCGGTAAGCAAACACTGCGCACCCAACGGGGCAGATGGCAATGGTGTCTTCCTCCATCCCCATCTCTTCGATAATTTCGGCTACGAGCTTGTGAACCACACCGTGGCTGCATCCTGGGCAGTAGTGCATCGGTGTCTCATTCATCAACGTGGGCTTGCCATATACTTTATTCTCTGGTACAATCAGTTCTTCGCGTGTCATATAGACCCTTCCCCGCCTCCCTCCTGATGGGGAGGAGTAGAATGTTTGTGGGGAGCCTTCTACTTTAGTTCTTGTTTATTGTTTGGTAACCACTTATTCCCTCACAGAAAGGGTGAGGATGGGGCGGTTTTCATTTCATCCAGTAGCCCTTAGGCCAGTTGTTGCTCATCTTTTCGCGCGCCATGCGTTTGAAATCTTCCACAATCTCCATGGGTGAGGAAACCATGCCTCCTGAGCGTCCTGCGTGGAACACGGTGGCTTGTCCTTCTGTGGCCAGGCGCACGTCGTTAATCATCTGTCCTTCGCATTGCTCCACACAGAGGATGCTCTTGATGCGCTCTGAAAGTTGGCTGATGATTTTGTTAGGGAAAGGCCACAGCGTCTTGGGGCGCAGCATGCCAATCTTCACTCCCGCTTCCTGCAAAAGGTCGATGGCTTTCATGCTGATGCGCGAGGAGATGCCGTAGGCTACAATGAGGTATTCCGTCTCGTCGTTCACACGGTATAGTTCATAATCTACTTCCTCAGCTTCCACTTGGCGGTACTTGGCTGCCATCTTCTGATTGCGTTCTTCCATCACTTGAGGGTCAAATTCCAGCGTGGACATGAAGTTATACTTGCGCTTTTTCAGCCCGATGCCGTTCGTGGCCCAAGGGCACTGCTGGGCAATCTCCTCGTCTGTGCGGCGAGGACGATAGGGTGGGAGAACCACTTTCTCCATCATCTGCCCAATCATTCCGTCAGACAAGATGATGACGGGCATGCGCCACTTGAAGGTCAGCTCTGCAGCCTTGCCCATGCAGTCGCACATTTCCTGCACGCTGTTGGGTGCCAGCACGATGGTGTTGTAATCGCCGTTTCCACCCCCATACACAGCTTGGTAATAATCGGCCTGTCCTGGTTGGATGGTGCCAAGACCAGGTCCACCACGTCCCACGCTGACAATCACGCCGGGCAGTTCGTTGCCAGCCATATAGCTCAACCCCTCCTGCATCAAGGCGATGCCTGGAGAAGAACTGGAGGTGAATACTAATTTGCCTGTACATCCTGCTCCGTAGAGCATGTTGATGGAGGCCAGCTCGCTCTCTGCTTGCAGCACCACCATGCCTGTGGTTTCCCAAGGCTTGTCGGCAGCCAGTGTTTCCAACACCTCGCTTTGTGGGGTGATGGGGTAACCAAAGAAACCGTCGTAGCCGTAACGAATGGCGGCTTTGGCAATCACTTCGTTGCCTTTCAGCAACACTACGTCGTTATTCTTGTCCATTGTTTTCCTCCTTCTTTCTATAAACAGTGATGCAACCATCGGGGCACACAATGGCACAACTGCTGCACCCGTTGCATCGCTCCCAATCTGTCTGCTCGGCATAATTATAGCCTTTGTGATTGACGGTGACACTCAACTTGACAAGATTCAACGGACATGCTATCGTGCACAGGTTGCAGCCTTTGCAACGCTCAATGTCCACCACGATAGCTCCTCTCATTTTTGCCATATAGACCCCCTCCCCGCTCCCCCATCGATGGGGAAGAGTAGAATGTTGGTGGGGAGAATTCTACTTGTTATTAATATTGTTGTTTTTTTATTGTTGTCTGTTTGTTGCTCCACACTCTCTCTCTCTCCTTACAGGGTGGGTGAGGGTGGTGGCTGTGCTACGGATTGTACTGGTCCTTGTTGTAGAACTCAATGATGCTCATTGCCATTTTGCGCAGCTCCACAGCTTCTGATTGGGGATTGAGCTTGATGGCTTCGGAGTATGAGTCAAGACACTCCTTCCAATCCATTCGGGCGTATGCCCCCTTTCCTTTGGCAATCCAGTCAGATTCGCTCATGCTTTTGCTTTCTTGGCATCGTTCTCCCTGATTTCCACACGGCGAATTTTGCCTGAATGGGTTTTAGGCAATTCATCGACAAACTCTACCACGCGGGGGTATTTGTAGGGGGCGGTAGTTTTTTTCACGTGGTCTTGTAGCTCCTTCACCAAGTCTTCTCCAGCCTTGTCCTTCCATTCTTTGCCCAGCACGATGGTGGCTTTCACCACCATGCCTCGGATGTCGTCGGGCACTCCTGTGATGGCGCATTCCACTACGGCAGGGTGGGTCATCAAGGCACTTTCTACTTCGAACGGGCCTATCCTGTAGCCGCTGGATTTGATCACGTCGTCGGCGCGTCCCACAAACCAGAAGTATCCATCCTCGTCCTTGTAGGCCAAATCGCCTGTGAAGTAATAGCCGTCGTGCCAAGCTTTGTGGGTGGCTTCAGGGTTGCGGTAGTATTCCACACACAATCCGATTGGCTTTTTCACATCGGTACGGATGGCTATTTGCCCTTCTTCGCCCACTTCCGCTTCAGTCAGGTCGTTCTTCAGCAGGTGGATGTCATATTGCGGCATTGGCTTGCCCATCGACCCAGGTTTCGTCTTCATCCAAGGTGTGGTAGCAATCAGGCAGGTTCCTTCGCTCTGTCCAAAGCCTTCCTTGATTTCCAATCCCGTAATTTCCATGAACTTGTCATAGACGGCCGAATTGAGTGCCTCGCCTGCAGTTGTGACATGCTCCAGCGAACTGAGGTCGAAACGGCTCAAGTCCTCGCGAATCATGAAGCGGTAGATGGTGGGAGGGGCGCAGAAGCTGGTGATGCGATACTGTCCCACTTTCTCCAGAATGTCGGCTGCGTGAAACTTTTCGTGGTCATAGACAAACAGAGTGGCGCCTGCTATCCATTGCCCATACATTTTTCCCCAAGTGGCCTTTGCCCACCCCGTGTCGGCCACCGTCAGGTGCAAGCTGCCCATGTGCAGGTCGTGCCAATAGGCTCCTGTGCCGATGTGTCCCAATGGATAGGTGTGGTCGTGGATGGCCATCTTGGGCTGTCCGTTCGTGCCTGAGGTGAAGTACATGAGCAGATAATCCGACGACTTTGTCACGCGCTCCTTCTTGTATTCAGGCGACACTTTCACGCCAGCCTTGAAATTGTCCCATCCTTCAGGCACTACAGGGCCGATGCTGATGCGGTGTTTCAGTGCAGGAAATTCGGCATGAGCCTCGTTGATGTGCTGCAGAATTTCGGGGTCGCCCGTTGCCACAATTGCTTTCACGCCAGCAGCCTTCACGCGATACACGATGTCCTTCTTGGTCAGCAAGAACGATGCGGGAATGGCTACGGCTCCAAGTTTGTGCAGAGCCAGCATGGTGAACCAGAATTGGTAGCGGCGTTTCATGATGAGCATCACGAAGTCTCCCTTCCCGATGCCCAAGGACTGTAAGTAGGATGCCACTTTGTTCGATTCGCGACGTATGTCGGCAAAGGTGAATCGGCGTTCTATTCCCTTGTCGTTACACCACAGCAGCGCCAAGCGGTCGGGTGTTTCTTCTGCCCATACGTCCATCACGTCGTAGGCAAAGTTGAAGTTTTCGGGAATGATGAACTCGAAGTTCTTCTCGAAATCCTCCTGTGAAGTGAAGGTTGACTGTTTCAGAAACCTGTCAAGCATTGTGTTGGTCATATCAGTTTGTCTCTTTCTGTTAGCCTCAGGCAGAGCGTGCACACATATTTATATATATTAGGGTACTGATTGATTGTGGATTGCTGTACTGAAATATATGATGTCCTTTCCAATGTGTTTGTCAGTGCCTAAAAATGCACACTCTTTGCAAGATGCGCAATTTTCGAGTTCAAAATTACCAACAATTTGTGGTTTGGGCAAATAAAAAACATATAAAGATGAGCATTTTACACATACATCTTCTTTGTGTGTAAAAAATGGGAGGGGAAAATGCACACCTCCCCAAAAAGGTGTGCAAAGCCCTGTGTTCTTTCGGTGTAAGAAATGAACAAATCTTCTTACTCTTGGAACAGGACCCTCTTTTCATCCCTTTTCGCCACGCAGGTTCTTCTCCCTTCAGAAATGGTACTTCACTTCTTGCTGTGTGCGGTTCTGGAAGAAGGACGCATGCAGCGGGATGGTGAAGGTGACAGATGTGCCTTTGTTCTGTTTGCTGTCCACCTTGATGGTGCCGTTCCAGAGTTCCACCAGCCCTCTCACCACGCTCATGCCCAATCCTGTGCCTGGCACGAAGGTGTTGCCCTTGTAAAAGCGGTCGAACATGTGGTGGATGGTTTCGCTGCTCATTCCTGCCCCCGTGTCCTGTATAGTCACTACGGCATTTTCGCTGCTCTTGTGGCAATACACGTCTATGGTACCTTGTTCCGTAAATTTGCAGGCATTGTCCAGTATCTGCTTCATCACCAGCATGATTTTCGCCTCGTCGCCATGCAGGATGATGGGCACCTCGGTGTTGTGGTAGCTCATTGTCACAGCAGGCTTTCTCATGGGTTTGGCCTCTTCCACCGATTTTTCCAGCAGGATGTTGAGGTCAATCAGGTTGCGACGCAGCTCCACCTCGTTGGCTTCCAGTTTCGACAGTTCTATGACATCCTCAATCATCTGTATCAGCTGCGAACCGCTGGTTTGTATGGCTCCAAGGCATTGCATGCGCTCCTCGATGGTGGTGCTGTGTGCCATGATGGTTGAGAACCCCAGGATGGCATTGAGCGGCGTGCGGAACTCGTGAGTCATGTTCGACAGGAAATTCGTCTTAATCATGTTGGCCTGTTCAGCTTTCCGCTGTGCCCTCAGCATCACAATTTCGGCTTCTTTTCTTTCTTGGATGATGGTGGCGCTCCCCACAGCCTTGGCCACCAGGCCTCCCTCGCCCTTCTCTTTAGCCACAATGTTGACCTTCACCCATACGGGCAACTGGCTTTCGCCAATCCTCATCCTCATTTCTATGCTGGCATGCGTTGTGAGCCCATTTTTCACGCGGCTGTAGATTTCCAGCATTTCTTCGCGAAATTCAGGGAGTATAGCCTCGGTGAATTGCTCAAAACTCAGCTGATGGAGAGAAGAAAGTCCGTTCGTGTATCTTGTGTCGATGTAGGACAAGTTCGAGGTGATGACATTCTGCTGAAAATCAAAGTGCCAAGGAATGGTGTTGAGCGAGTGCAACACCTCGTCCATGTGGTTGTCCGTAAAAAAGTCTTGCAGTGTTTTCATTATTTTTTGCCCAAACAAGTTAAATCGAAGTTAATAGCGTGCAAAGCTACTATAAAAATATCAAATCGCACGTCTGTCTCCGCAAAAAACGTGAATTTTGGGTGAATTTTTAAGAAGTTAGAGGGGCATTTTTCATTTTTGGGAGCATTCTGTAGCTTTCCCCTTCAGCTCGCAGTACTTTTTCGCGCAGAGGGTTTTCTGCGGCAACTGCGTGCGGAAAGAATTTGCTTCCCTTGGAATATCGCTTTTGTTTGTATATGGTAATCCAAAAGTGTACCACTTAGTAATTGAAAAGTGTACCACTTCCCAATCGTTGGCAAAATTACATTTAATCCAACAGACTTCCAAATAGAATCCGTAAAAACATAGT
>ODAI010776954.1_pt1 | contig 14641 bp, 15 predicted proteins | sample 1539321 | NCBI WGS metagenome assembly ODAI01 (sample SAMN02144231, study PRJEB22623) | gut metagenome | biome: sheep rumen | host: Ovis aries | place: New Zealand
CAGGCACATCAATAACGATTTGATTGCCGTTTCGCTCGCCCCTTAGCGGGGCAACCGCGAAACATGGCAAATTTGCTCCCCAATAATTCAAGAGTTTATTAGGGAGCAATAGAATCATTCGCTGCCAAGCCTGTCGTTTGGCAGCGAAATCAATCGAACGCTCGATTGATTTCTCCATCCGATGGTCATTATGATGCGTAAATAATCCTATGACAAGCGGCATAGCTTGATGCGAAAGGGTGTGATGCTCATGAAGAACAGGCTCGCCGTGCTCGCAGCGCTCTCGGCGCTGGTCTCGCTGATTCTCGCCTCGCAGGAGGTGATCGCTTCCTGCCGGGAGGGGCTGCGGCTCTGCGCGGAGCTGATCCTGCCCTCCCTGTTCCCGTTTTTCGTCGTCTCGATGCTGCTGGCCGCCCTCGGCTTTCCCGCGGCGCTCGGCAAGCGGGTCGCCCCGGTCGCCCGGCGGCTGTTCGGCGTATCCGGTGCGGGAGCGACCGCGCTGATCCTCGGGCTCAGCGGAGGTTATCCGCTCGGGGCGGCCTATCTCGCAGAGCTTGAGCGCCGTGGGGAGATCGAAGCGCGGGAGACGGAGCGTCTGCTTCTTTTCTGCAACAACACCGGTCCTGCCTTCCTGCTCGGCGCGGTCGGCGGAGGCGTGTTTCGCTCCGCCTCGGTCGGTCTGCTGCTGTATGCCAGTCACGCGCTGGCGGCCTTCGTCACCGGTCTGCTGCTGCGCAGCGGAGACGGCGCAGGGGATTTCCCGCACGCATCCGCCGCGCCCCTCCCCTTCTCACGTGCGCTTTCGGAGGCAGTGCGCCAGACGGTGACAAGCCTTCTGAGCGTCTGCGGCTTTGTGGTCTGCTTTTCTATCCTCACCGGCCTGCTCGATTCCTGGGGGCTGCTCCCTGCGCTCTCCGCGCTGCTTGCGGCCAGGCTCCCTGTCTCCGCGCAGGCGGCGCGGGCGCTTCTGCTGGGCTTTTTCGAGCTCGGCAACGGCGTCGGCGCGCTGCAGGGGCTCCCCGCCACGCCCGGAAATCTCGCTCTCGCGGCCGGGCTCGTGGGCTGGGGGGGCCTGTCTGTACACTGTCAGACCCTCGCCGTTCTGTCCGACAGCGGCGCAAAAAGCGCCCCGCACACGGCGGGGCGCCTTCTGAGCGCTGTATTCGGTTCTCTCTTTGCCTGGGGCTTTGCACAGCTGGGGCTGCTTCTCAGAAGCTGAAGAGCACGCCCACGAGGGCGGAGCCCAGGATAAAGAAGATGGGGTGCAGCTTCTTGAGGGGCTTGACGAAACGCGTGAGCACCAGGAGCAGCGCGGCGAGCGCGATGGCCTTCCAGTTGAACAGGTCTCCCAGCGCGCCGCTGAGCTTATAGGCGTCAAAGTGGAAGAGGGCGATCTTCACGACGAGCAGCCCCGCGGCGGCAATCAGGCCGATGGAGCAGGGGCGCAGGCCGTAAAATGCGGCGTCGACATACTTGTTGTCGCGGAAGGCCTTGAGCGCGCGGGCGATCAGCAGGATGATGATCACGGAGGGCGCCGCGAGACCCAGTGTCGCGCTCACAGAGCCGGGGACACCGGCGGTGAGATAGCCCACATAGGTCGCCATGTTGACGCCGATAGGACCGGGCGTGGATTCGGAAACCGCGATCATGTCCGCAAGCTGTGCGTGGGTGAACCAGCCTGTGGTTTCGACCATGCGGTCAAGGAACGGGAGCGTCGCCAGGCCGCCGCCTACGGCGAACAGGCCGGTCTTGAAAAACTCCCAAAAGAGTCGCAGATAGATCATTTCCCGCGCACCCCCATTTTCGTAAAGAGGATGCCCGCCGCGCCGCAGAGCAGGACGAAGACGATCGGCGAAATGTCAAAAAACACCGACAGCAGGAACACCGCGAGGAACAGCACCAGGGCAGCCTTGTCCTTGACAGCCCCCTTCCAGAGCTTCAGCACGGAGTTGAAGATCAGCACGCACACGCACACGCGGACCGCCGCGAAGGCGCTCTTCACCGCCGGGATATCCGCAAAGCGGGTGATGAGACCGGCGATCAGCGTGATGATCACCACGCTGGGGAAAACCACGCCGAGCGTCGCGATCACGCCGCCCGGCACACCGGCCGTCTTATAACCGATGAAGGTGGCGGTGTTCACCGCGATGACGCCGGGCGTACACTGCCCGACGGCGTAATAATCCATCAGCTCCTCGTTGGTGGCCCAGCCGTGGTTGTCCACGATCTCGCGCTCAAGGATAGGGATCATGGCGTAGCCGCCGCCGAAGGTCATTACGCCGACCTTGGCGAAGGCGAGGAAAAGCTGCCAGAGCTGCTTCACTTCCTCAGCCCCTCCGCGTAATCGTTGTAGCGGTCGATCTTCGCCTGGCAGGCGGCCTCGTCTTCACCGCGGACGAGCAGGTAGACCTTGATCTTCGGCTCGGTGCCGGAGGGACGGACGATGAAGCTGGAGCCGTCGGCAAGCTCAAAGTAGAGGACGTTGGAGCCGAAGAAGGGCGTGCGGTCGACCTTGCCGAGACCGTTGACGGCGATGCTGCCGTCGAGATAGTCGCGCAGGCGGATGACCTCCTCGCCGCCGATGGAGGTGGGCGGATTGGAGCGCAGCGTATCCATAATTTGCTTCATCTTGGCCATGCCGTCGAGACCGGGCATGACGAGGTTGAGGGTCTTCTCCATGTGCCAGCCGTACTTCTCGTAAAGGGCCTTGAGGGCGTCGAGCAGGGTCATGCCCTGCAGGGAGTAGTAGGCGGCCATCTCAGCGACCATCATGGAGGCCGTGACAGCGTCCTTGTCGCGGACAAAGTCGCCCATCATGTAGCCGTAGCTCTCTTCGAAGGCGAAGATATACTGATAGCTGCCGGCAGCCTCCCAGGCGGCCACGCGCTCGGCCATGAACTTGAAGCCGGTGAAGGTCTCTTCAAAGTGTACGCCATTGCGCTCGGCGATCTCGCGGGCCATACCGGTGGAGACGATGGAGTTCATCGCGCCGGGGGTTGCGGGCATGGTGCCGGTGCGCTTCTTTGCCTGGATCACATAGTCCAGCAGCAGCACGCCCAGCTGGTTGCCGGTGATAACCTTGTACTCGTCGCCGTCGCGAACCATGGTGCCGATGCGGTCGGAGTCGGGGTCGGTGCCGATGATGAGGTCGCTGCCGACCTTCTTGGCGAGATCGACGGCCAGATAGAAGCCCTCCGGGTTCTCCGGGTTGGGGCTGACGACCGTGGGGAAGTTCCCGTCGATCACCATCTGCTCGGCGACGGGATAGACGTTCTTGACGCCCAGCCGGCGCAGCGCCTCGGGGACGAGCTTGTGGCCGCAGCCGTGGAACGGGGTATAGACGATCTTGAGCTCGTCGGCGGCCTTCGCAACGGCCTCATGGTCGATCGCCTGGGCCAGAACCTTCTCCAGGAAGGCCTCGTCGGTCTCCTCGCCGATCCACTCGATAAGGCCGGCCTTCACGCCCTCCTCAAAGTCGATGCTCCTGGGGCCGGAGAAGATGTCGATCTCGTCCATTTTCTTAGCGATGGCCTCGGCATGCTGCGGGGGCAGCTGCGCGCCGTCAGACCAGTAGACCTTATAGCCGTTGTACTCCTTGGGGTTGTGGCTGGCGGTGACGTTGAGGCCGGCGGTGCAGCCGTAGTAACGCACGGCGAAGCTCAGCTCCGGGGTGGGGCGCAGCGCATCGAAAATACGGACATGGATGCCGTTGGCAGCCATGACGGAGGCAGCCTCCATGGCGAACTCCGTGCCGTTGAGGCGGCAGTCATGCGCGATGGCGATACCCTTGCGCTTGGCCTCCTCGCCCTCGGCGCAGATGACCTCGGCGAAGGCCTGGGTAGCCCAGCGGATGACATGCACGTTCATGTTGTGCAGGCCGACCTTCATCGTGCCGCGCAGACCGGCGGTACCAAACTCCAGCGGGGCGAAGAAGCGATTCTCGATCTCCTTCTCGTCGTTGCGAATAGCGTCAAGCTCTTTCCATTCGCTCTCGCTCAGGGCGGGGCTGTCCAGCCAGCGCTGATACTCTTCCTTATAGTTCCTCATTGTTTTCCTCCTTCGTTAAGTCGACTGCATCGTCGTATAGACTTTCGGGTACATAGATATCCATGCCGCAGCCGCTCATACCGAGCACGACGCGGCCGAAGCTCCCGTCCCCGGGAGCGACGCAGAGGCACGGGATTCCGTAGGCCTCCAGCATATTGACCAGCAGCTGGTCCTCCATGTCGACGCACAAAGACCTGCGCAGGAACACAGGCTTCTCCGGCTCTCCCGCGCCGTCTTTTGGCCAGCGCTCGTACAGCTCGCCGAGCTGCGAGCGGCCCCATTTGATTTTCGAATCGTCCATGCTATTCTCCGTTCAGGGCAGCTTATTTGTGATAGCGCGATCCCTCTCTTATTTTATACCCCCGATAGAGCTGTTCTGCAAGTAAAACTCGCGCCAAATGATGGGGAAATGTCATTTTTGACAGGCTCAGGCGGAGGTCGGCGCGTTTTTTTACGCTTTCGGACAGGCCGAAGGAGCCTCCGATCACAAAGCAGAGCTTCGGCTTGCCGGAATTCTCCCTCCCCACGATGAGCTCTGCCATGGCCTCGGAGGGTACTTCCCTGCCCTCGACGCAGAGGGCGACAACGTAAGCGTCCTGGGGAACGGCCTTGAGAATCTCCCCCGCCTCGCGTTCAAGGGCTGCGGCGGTCTGCGCCTCGGAGGGCGAGTCCGGCAGGCGCTGCTCCGCGATCTCCGTGAGCTCGAGACGGCAGTAGGCACCGAGGCGCTTGCGGTATTCTTCAAAGGCCTCGATGAAGAAGCGCTCCTTCATCTTGCCGACGCAGATCATGCGTACCTGCAGCATCGGATCACCCCACTTTTACATTCAGGCAGCCCAGCACCGGGGCGCAGTAGAGCTCCGCATCCGTCCCGGCGAGCGCGCGCTTATTCGCTGACAGAGCCAGAGCGGGCGTGTTGTTCTCGCGGCTGAGATGCGCGAGAATGATGCGTTTCGTGCCGCTGAGCGCAAGCTCGCGCGCGAAGGCGGCGCAGTCCGTGTTGGAGAGATGGCCCTGCCCGGAGAGGATGCGCCGCTTGAGCGGAAAGGGATAACGTCCGGCGAGCAGCAGCTCCACGTCATGATTCGATTCCAGCAGCACCGTGTCCGCCCCGGCGAGGTATCGGCGCATGCCCTCGGTCACGACGCCGGTATCCGTCGCATGCCCGTAGACTCCCCTTCCCTCGACGCGATAGCCTACGCACTCGTCGGTATCGTGCGAATTGTGAAAGGCCGTCACGCGCAGCGAACCGACAGGGAAAGCCTCCTCTGTCGGGATGATACGCAGCACGTCCTCCAGGGCAGGATACATGCCGCGCAGGCGGTTTGCAACCGTATGCGGCGCGAAAACAGGCAGCGGATGCGATTTAATCAGCATCGGCAGGCCGCATACATGATCGGAGTGCTCATGAGTCATGAGCACTCCGGTGACTTCGTCTATGGAATGGCCGGCCTGCCGCAGCGCGGCGGCAGTACGGCGAAGGGAGATGCCGGCGTCGATAAGAAGATGCGTCTCCCCCTCGGAGAGGAGAGCGCAGTTCCCGCTCGAACCGCTTGCAAAGACCGAGACGATCATACGACGGAAATGATCTTCTCCGGCGCCGGCTCCTCAGGGAAATCCACAATACGGATATCCGCGCCGAGCTTGTTGAGCTTGCCGACAAAATCCTCATAGCCGCGTTCGATATAGTGGATATCCTCCACAACGGTCTCGCCCGTGGCGCAAAGCCCGGCGATGACCATGGCGGCGCCGGCGCGCAGGTCGCAGGCCTGCACAAGCGCGCCGGAGAGGCGTCTGCCGCCTTCGATAATGGCGATGCGGCCGTCCACCTGGATTTCCGCACCCATCTTGCGCAGCTCGTTGACGTACTTGAAGCGGTTGTCGTAAATGCCCTCGGTGATGATCGAGGTGCCCTGCGCCAGGCAGAGCAGCATGCCCATCTGCGGCTGCATATCTGTCGGGAAACCGGGATACGGCAGGGTCTTGATGTTCACGCGCCGGATCTCGCTGGCGCCCTTGACGAGTACGGAATCCTCATACTCCTGCACGATGGTTCCGGTCTCGCGGAGCTTGGCCGTAATGCACTCGAGGTGCTTGGGGATGATGTTCTTCCCCAGCACTTCCCCGCCCGTGGCCGCAGCGGCGACCATATAGGTGCCGGCCTCGATCTGGTCGGGAATGATGGTGTAGCTGCCGCCATGGAGCTTTTCCACGCCGTTGATCTTGATGGTATCGGTGCCGGCGCCGCGCACGTCCGCTCCCATGGAGTTGAGGAAGTTGGCGAGGTCGACGATGTGAGGCTCACGCGCCGCGTTTTCGATAATGGTTCTGCCGGAGGCCAGCACGGCCGCGATCATGATGTTCATCGTCGCGCCGACGGAGACCTTGTCGAGATAGATCCGCGAGCCGTGCAGACGGCCGCCCGCGACGTCCGCATACACGAAACCGCCCTTGACATTCACAGTTGCGCCGAGCGCGGTCATGCCCTTAATGTGCTGATCGATGGGGCGCACGCCGAAGTTGCAGCCGCCGGGCATGGTAGTCTTGGCGCTGCCGAAACGGCCGAGCATCGAGCCGATCAGATAGTAGGACGCGCGGATCTTGCGCATCAGGTCATAGGGGGCGTCCTGATTGCGGGCGTTCGTGCAGTCGATCTCAATGGTGGATTTATTGATGAATCTGACCTTGGCGCCGAGCTCGGCAAGGATGGTCAGAAGCATCTCGGTGTCGCTGATCTGGGGAATATTTTCGATGCGGCAGACGCCCTCAACCAGAAGGGCGGCCGGGATGATGGCGACGGCAGCGTTCTTCGCGCCGCTGATTTCCACCTCTCCGACCAGAGGCATACCGCCATGGATAACATATTTTTCCAAATTAAGCACCTTCCAAACCGTCGGGCACAAGCTATTTAGCGCCCGACATTTTATTATTCTACCATATCTTGCGGCATATGGCAAGAGCGCATTTCAATGTGCGGCCTGTTCTGTCTTTTTCTTTTGTCTCAGGCGCGGCGATCCCGCAGATAGCGGTCTGCTTTGAGGATCGCTGCGATGGTCTTCCCGTCGTCGATTTCGTTGGCCATTACCATCTTCACGAGCTCCTCCAGGCGGAATTTCTCCACATTGAGGAACTCCCCCTCGTCGGGGTGGGCTTTTCCGGCATGCAGGCCGAGGGCCAGGTAGAGGTGCAGCACCTCGGTCGAAAAGCCGGGAGAGGTGCACATGGCGCCGAGGTCGATGAACTCGTCGGCACGCAGCCCGGTCTCCTCGCTGAGCTCACGCACGCCGCACTCCAGCGGATCTTCCCCGTACTCGAGCTTGCCGGCGGGCGCCTCGAGCATCATTCTGCCAAAGGGATAGCGGAACTGGCGCACCATATAGCAGCTGCCGTCGACATCCACGGGTAGCACGCAGACTCCGCCCGGGTGCTCGACGACCTCGCGTTTGACGATCCGCCCGTCGCAAAGCTCCGCTCGATCCAGGCGCACGCGGACGATCACACCCTTGTATTTTTCCTCGCCGTCCAGGCGTTTTTCCACGTATTCCATACCGGCATTCCTCCTGCCCATAATGAAATGATTAACATAATTCTTTATTGCATTATAACACGTCTTTTTCCCGATTTCCACATTTTTTCGCCTAAAAAATGCCTTTTTTCCGGCGTATTTTTCTAATTTCTGTCGATTTACGGTCGTTTTTATTTCGTTTTGGTATATAGTTATTGCAATTCGGAAACAGACCTGTGGACATAACGCTTCGCAGCGCCCGGCGCGCCGCGCCGCTTGGATGCCAGGTTCCCTCCTCCCGGTCCTCTGTTCCCATTCGCCCGGCGCGATTTCGTTACAAATTGTTCTTTCTTTTTCTCGGCTCCTGTGCTATAATGCTTATATGATGGCGAAAAGCGAAAAAGCTTTTCGCCGCGCAGCTTTGCTGCCCGGCAAAACAGCCTTGCTGTTTTGCCATATACGCATTGCAATGAGCATCGGGCGAATGATTATTAGAATCATTCGCTGCCAAACTTGCCGTTTGGCAGCGAACTCAATCGAATCCTCGATTGATTTCGCAATCCGATGATCATTATAATACAAATTCGATGCGGAAGCGGAAAGAGGTGAGCCGGGTGGCAAAGCAGAAAGGCGTCAAAAAAATCGCGGACAACCGAAAAGCCTTCCACGACTATTTTGTGCTGGATCGCTTTGAGGCCGGCATCGAGCTTGTCGGGACGGAAGTCAAGTCCATCCGCGGCGGGCAGGTCAACCTCAAGGACGCGTTCTGCACCGTCAAGGACGGGGAGCTCTTCGTGCGCGGCATGCATGTGAGCCCCTACGAGCACGGCAATATCTTCAACCGCGACCCGGTGCGGCCGCGCCGCCTGCTGATGCACAAGCGCGAGATCTTCAAGCTCAACGCGCGCGTGATGCAGGAGGGCGTGGCGCTCATCCCCCTGTCCCTGTATTTCAAGGACGGGCGCGTCAAGGTGGAGCTCGGGCTTTGCAAGGGCAAGAAGCTCTACGACAAGCGCCAGAGCGACGCCGACCGGGAATCCCGGCGTGATATCGACCGAATGATGAAAGAGAGGAACGCAACATGAGCAATCCCATCGTGACCTTTGAAATGGAGAACGGCGACGTGATGAAGGCCGAGCTCTACCCCGAGATCGCCCCGAACACCGTCAACAACTTTATCTCCCTCGTAAAGAAGGGCTTCTACGACGGTCTGATCTTCCACCGCGTCATCCCCGGCTTCATGATCCAGGGCGGCGACCCCAAGGGCGTCGGCGTCGGCGGCCCGGGCTATTCCATCAAGGGCGAGTTCAGCGCCAACGGCTTCCGCAACGATCTCAAGCACGACCGCGGCGTTCTCTCCATGGCCCGCGCCATGGACCCCAACTCCGCCGGCAGCCAGTTCTTCGTGATGCATGACAAGGCTCCCCATCTCGACGGCTCCTATGCCGCTTTCGGTAAGGTCATCGAGGGCGTCGAGGCGGTCGACCGCATCTGCGAAGTCCGCACCGACTGGAACGACAAGCCGCGCATCCCCCAGGTGATGAAGAAAGTCAGCGTGGAGACCTTCGGCGTCGAGTACCCCGAGCCGGAGAAGGTCTGATTCCAAGGTAAAAGCGCTCCGGCGGCCGCGTCTGCGGTTGCCGGGGCGAAAGCCGCCGTAACCCACAGCGGAGGGCAGTTTGCTCCTCGTCTTTCCCAAACGCCGTGCAACGCGGCGCTTGGCAAAGACGAGGGGGTGTACTGGTTTCGACGGGGGCGTGGAGGCAGGAATAGCGGGCGGATGCGCCCAGCATCCATAAAATGGGCAACCTTATAAATTAAAGAACAACGATAACGCTGCTCTTCTCGCTGCCTAAGCAGTGAGCGTTCCACCCGGGAGGACCACGGCCCGGGATGGGGCGTCGACAAGTGGTGAACATGAGTACGCTAAGCTTTGCGCGTGCCATGCATCATGAAGCTACCAAATCCCGAAGCGTGACGGCTCGCGCCGGGACAAGGGAATGTAAATAACCGTCTGCGCCCGGAGAAGTTTCTGTCAAAGTGCTTTCGGACAGGGGTTCGATTCCCCTCACCTCCACCACAAAAGGTAGGTAATTTTGATAGAAATTGCCTACCTTTTCATTTTTCCCGAAAGCCCTTGATTTCAGGGCTTTTTCGCCGTCCGGACATAAAAAAGCAGCCGCTGCGGAGTCAATTCCGCAGCGGCATTTTTGCTTTTTCGGGTGTTCCCGGCACCCCTCTTCCAGACAAATCGTTCTCACAAAAGGGTATTGTTCAATTTGAGGGGTATCGTTCTAACAGAGGGAAATCGTTCAATTTGAGGTTTTGGCTTGTTTTTCCTCCGTTAATCTGGTAAACTATCCTCGCCACGCAACCTTAATATGTTACAAGCACTGGGAATGTGTTTTTACCTCGGTAAAAATGCATTCTCCATCTTTGCGTTCCCTACGGTCGTAAAGGTTTGTGTGGCAGCAAACGGAGCCTCTGCATTTTTCGTGTGCGGCTTCGGCTGCGCACTTTTTATTTTACCGGGGGAAGTAGAGAATGGCAGAAGAAAAAAAGCTGACCGGGTTTCCATCCATCGACAAGCCTTGGTTGAAATACTACAGCGAAGAGGCTATCAACGCGCCGCTGCCGGAGTGCACCATCTATGAATACCTGATGGAAAACAACCGGGATTTCCCGGACGATATCGCACTTCTGTATCTGGGACGGAAAATCAAATACGGCGAACTGTTTCGTCAGATCGACCGCACAGCTGCCGCCTTTTCCGCCCTTGGAGTGAAGCCGGGAGAGATCGTCACGGTTGCCCTGCCCAGCATTCCGGAGGCACTGTATGTGGTTTATGCACTGAACAAGATCGGCGCGGTTTCCAACATGATCCATCCGCTGGCCGGAGAAAAGGAGATCCTGCATTATCTGAACGAAGTGCAGAGCGAGGTCGCTGTTCTCTTTGAAGGCACCTACAACATCATCAAAGACAGCATCGGCCAGACCAAGGTGAAGCAGGCGGTGGTGGTCTCGGCCGGGGAATCGCTGCCCTTTGGAGTTAAACAGTTGTACTTCATAAAAACACCCCGCGCCAAGCTGCCAAAGCCTTCTGTTTTTCAGAGCTGGAGAGACTTCCTGGCCGCAGGCGCAAATACAGCGGCTCCATCTTTTCAAAAGGATCCTCACACCATGGCGCTGATCTCCCATACCGGCGGGACCACCGGTGAGCCGAAAGGTGTCATGTGTTCGGATCTGAGTGTAAATGCGCTGATTTTTCAAATCGTGTGTAATTTTGAGCATACGCGTCAGAAAACCTGCTTATCCCAGTTGCCGCCTTTTGTCAACTATAGTCTGATCGAATCTATGTTGGCTATGCTGACAATAGGGTTTAAAGTTGCCTTGATCCCCAATTATCAGCCAGAGAAGCTGGGGTATTACATTGAGAAGTACAAACCATATGTAATCATTTCTATCCCAGCATATTGGGAGGCTCTTTTAAAGACCGAAAGCGTGTTATCTGTCGACATGAGATGCTTGCGGTATGCTATTTACGGTGGCGAAGCAATGAGCGTTGAAAACGAACAGGCAATAAACACAGTTTTGGAAAAATGTGGTGCCAAAGGACAATTATGCAAAGGACTTGGCTCCACAGAGATGATGGCTGCAGCTTCCTCGACCTATGAGAATTGCAATGCAGAAGGAAGCGCCGGTATTCCTCTTGTTTGGACGAATTGTAAGATCGTTAAAACAGATACATTAGATGAATTACCGTTCGGGGAAATTGGAGAGATATGCTTTTCAGGGCCCACATTAATGATGGGTTACTACAAAAAGCCAGACGAAACAGCCTCTGTTGTTAAGGAACACACTGACGGCTGCAATTGGCTTCACACGGGCGACCTTGGTTATATGGATGAGTTTGGCGAACTGTACGTCACCGGACGGATCAAACGGATCCTGATGACAAAAGGGAAGGACGGAAATGCCACCAAAATCTTTCCCGATCGCATCGAAAAAGCAATCTACCAGCACCCCGCGGTCGAACTCTGCTGCGTGGTCGGGATCCCCAACGAGGAACGGATCAACTATCCCAAAGCCTTTGTTGTGACAAAAGCGGGCGTGATAAAAGATAATGCCTTGACCAATGAACTCCTTCGGCTTTGCCAGGATAAACTCCCCGGCTATATGGTGCCGGACGAAATCGAGTATCGCGATGATCTGCCCCGGACACCGCGAGGAAAAATCGACTATCGTGCCTTGGAGGAAATGGCAAAAGAAATGTGAACCCCCTTTGTATTTGCACCCCCTTAAAACAATATGCACCCCCTTGAACAGGCGGTGAACCCCCTTCCGCAAAATTCTATCAAAACGAGCTACCTTTTCCAGAAGTTCCTTACTCAAACCCCTGCCCAAAAAGCAGCGATTCGGGTAAGGAATTTTTTATTGCTTTTTGTAATAGTGTCGATTCCCATAATCTAATAATAATACCGCGTTGCGCGGGGAGACCATACGCGACATGCAACGCGAAGGGTCTGTCGATCGGTCATTGATTTCGAACGTCCTACCCCTTATAATAACGTTATATATGACGATGGAGGAATGACGAGTGAAAAATGGTATCAAACCGAATCCCAATATGGTACATCCCATTCCGGGCTATGACAAAGAAATCTATGTGAAGCCGACGATTAAGAATTCCAATATCATCGTTGGAGATTTTACTTATATTGCTGATTCAGAATTTGAAAGCCACGTTACCCATCATTATGAATGGAACGGCGACAAGCTGATTATTGGCAAGTTCTGTCAGATTGCTGCTGGCGTCGAGTTTGTAATGAACGGCGCAAACCACCAGATGAATGCCGTATCAACCTTCCCGTTCTATACGCTGGAAGGCTGGGATATGAAACCGCCGGCAGCTTCCGACATGCCGCTCAAAGGTGATACTGTCATCGGTAACGATGTATGGATCGGGCAGAATGCCGTCATTTTGCCCGGTGTTCATATTGGCGACGGCGCGATTATCGGCGCAAACAGCATTGTTGGAAGCGACGTATCACCATATACGATTGTTGCAGGAAATCCCGCCAAAGAAATTCGTAAACGCTTTGATGATGAGTTGATTCAGCTTATGTTGGATTTTAAGTGGTGGAATAAAAGCGTTGAGGAAATCAATCAACTGATTCCGCTGCTCACTTCCAGCAACCTTGAAAAAGTGAAGGCAGAGATCTCAGAACGAGTACATAAAAAAGTATGACTAAAGTCCCGATAGGTCCACCAGAAAAGGATTGCTATCTTAACAAAGATAGCAATCCTTTTCTGTTTCAAATACTTGTCCGGCTCCGCAGGACAATAAGAGGTTCAAGCTATGAAAAACTCCTTGCTTTTCAAATTGATGCACAGTACCGAATCTGCTATCATTATTTCAGAAAGATAAAAACAAGGAGGCAAATGATATGGAACGCAAATACAGTCTGAACGATCTGGCGCTGATGACCGGACTCACCACTCGGACGCTGCGCAATTATCTGTCGCAGGGCTTTCTGCAAGGCGAAAAAGCGAACGGCGTCTGGCAATTTACCGACGCGGAGCTGGATCGCTTTTTTGCCGATCCCTTTGTGAAGGAAGGCCTGAGAATCAAGCGCAGCAGTGCGGTTTTCGACTTCCTTGCAGACAGGAACAGGGAGAAAGCGCGCTCCTGCGTCATTCTGGACATTCCGGCGTCACGGAAGGAAGGTGATAAGATCTCGGCCTTCTTCTGCGACAGGATGCGCGATGCTTCGGACGCCTGCTTTCATTATGGATGGGATAACGGACTTTGCCGCGTGATCCTGTCCGGCGCGGCGGATTCTGTTGCAAGCATCATGCATGCGTACAGTATTACAGATTTTAACGATTGACTCGGTTTTGTTGATATTACAATCTTTAACTATAAAAGAACGGTATGAAGATCTGCTGAAGCGGAAGAGAAAGGCATTAGAGCTGATTCAGAAAAACAAGTAATGCGCTTTCTTTTGCACCCCCTATCGCACAAAATGCACCATCTTGACCATTTTGTACCCCACCCGAACCGACAGATGCCCCCTCGGAGGTTTTTCGATCAAGACACAAAACCATTACAAAAAGGCTCCGCGCTATTGCGGAGCCTTTTTTGCGCGATTTTCGCGGGGAAACGAACCTGAGGCGGCCTCCGATGACCAGGCGGCCTCCGATGGAATGAAATCTTAATAATCCATAAATTTGCCGTATTCGATTGAATATCCCGGAAAAATGTGGTACAACAGTCTTGACTTCAAAAGGAAGGAAGTATGCACATATGAAAAGAATCACAGCCATTTTCTGCGTTCTCGCACTGATGCTGGTGCTGTTCACCGCCTGCGGCAAGGCGCCCGCGGCTGAAAAGCCTGCCGAGCAGCCCGCCGAAGAGTCCGGAGAAGCGAATCTCCCGAACCCCGTCAAGGAGACGGACGCGGAGGGGATCATGCAGACGCTCGGCGTGGAGTTCGGCATCCCGGAAGGCGCGGAGGATCTCCGCTATTCCACGATCAACGATGAGCTTGCCGAGATGCGCTTTTCGTTGGACGGCACCGAGTTCGTCGCCCGCATCAAGCCCTCCGCGGAATTTGAGGACATTTCCGGCATGTACTATGATTGGACCGCGAAGCTTGACGACTGCAAGGTCGGCTATTGCGACGCGCAGAGCATGTCCTACATCAGCGAGACCGAGGACGACGTGATGGCAGTCCTCTGGTTTGACGCCGCGCCCGGCCTCATGTACTCCCTCAGCGCCGTCGGCGCGGATCTCAACGGCCTCGACCCGCTGGCCGTCGCCGAGCAGATTTTCGTCCCCATGCAGGGCGACGCGGGCTGATCCGAGCGTCAGTAAAGCAATACAAACAGCCAGAAGGGCGATCCCGTGTGATAAACGGGATCGCCCTTCTTGTATGCAGAAAACCACTCGCTAGGCGAGTGGTTCAAAAGAAGCCTTTTGGCGATGATGTAGACAAGAAAACTCCCTTTGCTTTAGAATAAGAGTGCGGTCCGCTAACTGCACAAATAAAAAGCAAAGGGAGGTCATTCAAATGAACGACACAAATA
>ODAI010040274.1_pt1 | contig 14640 bp, 12 predicted proteins | sample 1539321 | NCBI WGS metagenome assembly ODAI01 (sample SAMN02144231, study PRJEB22623) | gut metagenome | biome: sheep rumen | host: Ovis aries | place: New Zealand
CCGCTAATTTGCCGCTCAAACAAGAGTACGGCGTGAGATAGCCGTGCGGCGAGCACCCCGAAGGGTATGGACTGCAAAAGGCAAGTGCCTGACCGACAGAGCGCGTAACTACAGTGCGTAACTGTTTAACAGGTGCGACCACTAACTTGCCGCTCAAACAAGAGTACGGCGTGAGATAGCCGTGCGGCGAGCACCCCGAAGGGTAGGGGCTGCAAAAGGCAAGTGCCTGACCGACAGAGTGCGTAACTATAGTGCGTAACTGTTTAACAGGTGCGACCGCTAATTTGCCGTTCACGCGGGCGCAGCCCTGCAAACGATATTTTTTAGGTTATTAATTCCTGCCCAAACCCGCAACAACAAAGAGACCCCCGACACAAAGTATCGGAAGTCTCTGTTGATCCTTCATAGTTCTCCGCAAAAGCGAAACCTTTGATCCTTATCAGAACAGACCGAACCACATCAGGAACACTACTATGAGCAGCAGCAGTATAACAAATCCAAGTATTCCTGCCACTGTGCCGATAGCAGACTTGTTCTCCTTCTTCTGCTTCTCGTAATCAGCATACGCAGTATTCACACTGTAGTTTCCTTTTATCTTTCCGCTCAGTGTAGGATTTATCATATCCTTGATGTTTACGTCCTTATACTTCTGCTCGAAAAGCTTTCTTGCGTCGGTCTCCTTGTCAAAATCCTCTCTGCTTGCACCAAGACGGGATTCGTCCATAGTGCTGGTGTCTATAGCCACCATTTCATGACCCTGAGTTATCACAGGCGCCGAGCCCATAGCGTCACCGTTGTCATATACCTTGTTGGTGTCTACCGACTCCATCTTCTTTGTGCTTCTGGTCTCACGCAGCATCTTGATGAGCACGTCAGTGTAAAGGCTCTGCTCGTCCTCTTCCGAAAGCGCAGCATCAACAGTTGCGTTATCTGCCATATCGATAAGATCTGCAAGACCCTTGTTTTCCTTCTTGAAAGGCTTTCTTGAAGCCGCAGCCGCAGAAGTGCCGGCAGACTTCTCAAAATCTCCGCTGTGTACGGCAAAGCCCGAAAGCGCAGTCGACGAGGAAGCTCCTGCCTTATAAACAACAGGCTCCATCTCCTCTTTGTCCTTGTCCTTATCCTTTGCGTACATATCAACAGGCGCATGGATCTTCAGACCCTTAGCCCTCATCTCAGATACTCCGCCGTCAGCGAATGCCTTTGTCGGGTCGTCTGCAGGCTGAACGTTCTCTTCTGCAGCAGGCGCAGCCGGCTCTGCAGCAGGCACGCTCGGTGTCGGTACGCTCGGTCTGGGTACGCTGGGCGTCGGAACGCTCGGCTTAGGCACCGCGGATACAGGTGCGCTCGGCGCCGGTATCTCTGATACGGCTCCGCTCTCCTCCTTGGGAGGTATAACTACCTTTCTCCTGCTTGTAGGAGCAGTGATCTCTTCAACGTGCTTGAGCGGCGGCAGCTCTTCTTCGGGCTCTTCTGCCTTAACAGGCTCCGGAGCACTTGGAGCAGGCACGCTCGGCCTCGGAACGCTGGGCTTCGGCACAGCGCTCAGTGCCGGCTCGTCAGCAGTGATCGCATCAGCCGAGATCGCCGATGCGGCAGCCGCAAACTCATTGCTCTCAACAGCCGAGGGCAATGTAGCCGCAAAGCTTACCATAGAGCCGGTATTCACATCATAGTATTCCTCTCCGTCCTTGACAGCTATCTTCAGCTTAGGCGCAGGCATACCCGGTGCGGGCTTGTTAGCCTGAGGTATATCTATGTGATCGAACTTCTCTTCAACGTCAACGCCCGCAGCTGCCAGTATAGCCAGCGCAGACTTGAACTTCATCGAACCTCTTACAAGCTCCTTTATCGGCAGCAGGATAAGATCCGAGAACGTGTCATGGAAGCCCTTGAGAGCCGCAGCCTCGTCCTCATCCGAAGCGACCCTGTGATCGAAATACTTCGGCCAGTCCTTCTCGGTCGACTTTATCAGCTTGTCAATGTACTGACACAGCGGTACCCAGAGCTCAGGCTCTTCAAATTCCCTGTCATTGGTGATGAGCCACATATAGCACCTGAGGAAGCAGTCATAGCAGGTGATGTCACCCAGGTTGAGCATTACATCATCAACATTCAGCGGAGCCGAAAACAGCGGATCGGAAAATGCAAAGCACTTGTAGCCAAGGCTCGCAAGCTTTCCGTATGCGGTCTTCAGATCCTTCTCTGTCCTCGTGAAGGGGGGCAGAAAATCAAAATCGAACTCTGTCTTATAGCCGTCAGTCTGTCCGACTGCCGCCATAGCCAGAAGCTTCGTATAAACATCGTGGATCTGCTTTGCGGGTGTGTCAACGGCAACTCCGAGTATTCTGTACGGGTTGCAGGCGAACAGCTCGGTAGCGGTAACGCCAAGTGTAGATCTCGCCATACTTTCTTCTCCTTTCGCAGTGCGCGGTCGTTTCGCCCTGCCCGAAATAATATTAATTAGTTATAAATTTTAATCTTACGTTAAAACATTTCACAAATTAAGTATAACAAATTTAGTAATACATTACTTTAATTATTGTTTAATTTTTTATTAACTAAACGTGAATTGAACGCAAAGTGTACAAAAGAACGGGTGAAAAATGTTGCAAAATGTTTGTGTGAAATTGTTTGCAATTTGGGCAGAAATATAGTATAATAGATTTAATAATATTTATATTATTAAATCTAAAAGGGGGCTTAAAGTATATGGGTCTTTTCAACAAGAAAAACACGGGGGCACAAAGTGCACCTGAAGCACCAAAAAAAGCAGGCAGCGCTGTCAGCGCAGATGACATCTGGGCAGCACCGGTAAAGGCACCGAAGAAGGACAGTGATACTGTTAAGATAAAGGAATCGAAGGGCGACAGCGTTCACGAGGAAAAGGTGAACGACAACATCGAGCCTGAGACCATAAAGAGCAAAATGGCAGAGCTCGAAAAGGAGCTTGAGGAGAAAAAGAACAAGCCTGTAGAGACCTACAAGGACTTTGACGTGAACCCTGTTGAGCAGGGCGAGGTGACCGACGCACAGGAGGAGTATGAGAAGCTCTATGCTGAGGAGCACGCGAGGTATCTTGAGTCTCACAAGGAGGATATCACCGAGGCGCACATTGCAGGCATCGAGGACAAGATGCAGGAAATGTACGACGAGCACGACAAGAAGACTGCCGAGGAGGAAGCTGCAAAGGGCAACATCGCTGAGATAACTCAGGAGGAGACCGATGCAAAGGTAGCCGAGCTGCCCTATGCCAAGAAGCCCGAGGATTATCCCGAGTATAAGGATATCCAGGGTGTGGCTGCCGAGGAGCATGAGGTCGAGGCTCTGGGCACGATAGATCACAGCGGTGATGATGACGAGATCCAGGAGATGGATCAGGATTACCTTGAGAACAAGGTAAAGGAATTCAATGAGAAATACGGCGAATAAGCCGTAAAAAATAATCAACGGGAGCGATAAAATGAACATAAACACAGATAACCCTATAATCAAGTTTTCGGGTAAAGGCAAGCCGTTCCCCTATGATAAGCTTTTTTATGCTACCATAGAGCCTTATATACTGGAATTTAAAAACGCAAGGCTCGAAAAGCTTACCGAAGAGGACGCTGCAAGATGTCTCGCCAGGATCTACAAAAGAATGGAGGTCAACGGCGTTCCCGTGCTGGAGTTTTTCAAGGAAGACCTTGACAACTGGAGCGATCTTGGGCAGTATGAGAAGACGACGAGATTTGCAGAGCTTATCGCAAAGGATATCTTCTGCTGCTTTGACAGGAACCGCATAAACGGTGACGGCACCTTCTGCCGCTGCGACAGGCTTTACAGCATACTTGACGGCGAAGGCAAGAGAGACTTCATCATCTGCGATACCTATGAGAAATCGGGGATGTTCAAGAAGACCCCCACAGCAGAGACCATATACTTCCGCCAGCTGATGGATCAGTTTGAAAAGGGCTGGCTGCCTAAGAAAAAGGAAAAGAAGTAACGGCTGTTTCGTTCGGTATCCCCGGCGGGATACCGAACTTTTTTTGAGGTGATGCATTATGGGAAAGATCAGGATCTATCACCGCATAACTGTCATCGTAACGGTTTTGCTTTATGCAGGCTCGCTCATATGGTTCCTGACGGCCTACAAGGGTCTGCCTGAAGTCATCGGCATACACTTTGACCCCAAAGGGTTCGATGTGTTCGCAGAAAAGGTGTTCGGCTTTTATCCGTTTGTCGCAGGGCCGATACTTACGCTGGTGCTGCAGCTGGTAAGGTTTCTGAGCGAGAAGCTAAAAGGCTCTCACAAGCTCAATGAAACGGGAAACGAAAAGTATAAAAAGCTTATTAAGATATATGCCGATACCTTTACCCTGATGATAGCCGTGTTCTTCACATCATGGAACTGGGCTGTCATCAATCAGAATGCGCACTATCACAGTGCTTATTTTTATAACGGGCTGATGACGTTCATACCCATTATGGTGATAGCTCTGCCAGTGTTTGACATAGTTTATAAGCACAAGTATAAAAATCCCGAGTACAAAAAACGGCAGTAAGAATGGGGAGAAATTCTAAAAAACGATATTCAGAATTCAAAAATATCAGATAAAAAGGAGAAGAAAAAATGAAAGCACAAATTGAAATGGAAAACGGAAAGAAGATCACACTTGAGCTCTACCCCGAGACAGCCCCGATAACGGTGGAAAACTTCGTCTCTCTGGTAAAGCGGGGCTTTTATGACGGGCTCGGCTTCCACAGGATAATACCGGGCTTTATGATACAGGGCGGCGACCCTCTCGGAAACGGCACCGGCGGCTCTGACAGGAAGATAAAGGGCGAATTTCTCATAAACGGCGTGAATAACCCCCTCAAGCACACCCGCGGCGTTCTCTCAATGGCAAGGGCACTGGATCCGAACTCGGCAAGCTCGCAGTTTTTCATCATGCATAAGGACGCTCCTCACCTTGACGGTCAGTATGCAGCCTTTGGCAAGGTGATCGAGGGCATAGAGGTCGTTGACGAGATAGCAGCTGTTGATACAGACTTTTCCGACAGACCGCTTGAACCCCAGATAATGAAGAGCATAACTCTTATCGAGGAATGATACGATGCTTCGCAGGGCGGCGCAGAGCCCTCTGCGAAGCTGTTTTTTCAGGAGGATATTATGGTTACTTTAGGTGTTGATTATTATCCCGAGCACTGGGATAAGAGCCTTTGGCGTGAGGACGCCGAAAGAATGAAAAAAGCAGGTGTCAGCATCATTCGTGTGGGAGAGTTCGCGTGGTCGATGCTGGAGCCCGAGGAAGGCAGGTTCGAGTTTGACTGGCTCGATGAAGCTGTGAGGATATTCTCCGGTGCCGGAATAGATATCATCATCGGCACGCCCACAAACTGTCCTCCGCGGTGGCTTTATGAAAAATACCCCGAGGCAGTCTGGACTGACCGCTCAGGGAAGAAGATAGCTCTCGGCATAAGGGGGCACAGGTGCTACAGCTCGCCTGTGGTGAGAGAAAAGTCAGAGATAATTATAAGAAAGCTCTGCGAAAGATATAAAGACGAGCCCCACGTCGTCGGCTGGCAGACTGATAACGAGCTTGAAGCCTCACAGTGCTGCTGTGAGCTTTGCAATGAGCGGTTCAGAAAGCACCTTAAAGAAAAATACGGCACGATCGATAAGCTGAACGACCTCTGGGGAATGAACGTATGGAGCGGCTCCTATTCCTCCTTTGAGCAGATAGACCCACCCTACGGCAGCTATAACATAGGCTGGTATAACCCCTCCTATATGCTGGAGTGGGAACGCTTCGGCAAGGAGCTTGCGTCAGATTTCTCGAATTATCAGGCAAGGCTTATCAGAAGCATTTGTAAGGATACCGTGATAACCACAAACACCTGGTTCTGCGAGTATCCGCCGGATTTCTATGACCTTTTCCGCGAGCTGGACGTGGTGTCTTATGATAACTACCCTGTCTCGCGCCTGCCCGATGACCCCGACGCACTTTACACCCACGCCTTCCACCTTGACCTGATGAGAGGGATAAAGAATAAGAACTTCTGGATAATGGAGCAGCTTGCAGGGCCTGCAGGGTGCTGGGCTCCGCCCTCTGCGGCACCGCGCAAGGGAATGATAAAGGGCTACGGTATGCAGGCCGTTGCCCACGGAGCAGACAAGGTATTATTCTTCCGCTGGAGAAGCGCTTCAAAGGGCGCTGAGATGTTCTGGTTCGGGCTGCTCGATCACAGCAGCCGTGACACCCGCAGGCTGGGCGAGTTCACACAGCTTGCAGATGAGCTCAGAGAGCTGCAGATACCCGAGGACAGCGTTATCAGAAATGACACTGCCCTGCTCTATTCCCCTGACTGCGACACCGCACTTTATCTGCAAAAGCAGTCATACGGCCTCCACTATTACGACCAGCTGAAAGGCCTGCACGATGGTATAACCTCACTTGGCAAGGGCTGCGATATCATCTCTCCCGAGGCTGACCTGTCGGCCTACAAGACGGTAATAGCACCTGCCCTGTTTATGTGCTCTGACAAGGCAAAGCAGAGCCTTCGCGATTTTGTAAAGGGCGGCGGCACACTTCTCATCACGCCGAGAAGCTTTATCAAGAACACTGAGAACACCTGCCCTATGGAGCCTATCCCCTGTGGTATGAATGACGTGTCAGGGTGTGTTGTAGATGACTTTGAGCCCCTCGGCTACAACCGCGTCAGGGTGACTATGGACGGCAAGGAATATGATGCCGAAAAGTGGTCTGAGTCGCTGGAGATGACAGAGGGCGCTGAGGTGTCGGCTCTGGGTGAATTCACCTCGGGTCAGCTTACCGGCGAGACCTTCCTCACCTGCAATAAATACGGCAAGGGTCAGTGCTGGTATGTCGGCATCATCGGCAAAAGAGACTTCTATAAAGCTCTTATGAGAAAGATCTTCGATTCCAACGGCACCGCATACGTTCCCGACCTGCCCCTCAACGTCGAGATCACCGTCAGGGAGAGCAAGGACAGCACCTTTACGTTCATATTCAACAACAACGAACACTCCTCTGCCTTTGACCTTGACGGCAAGGCCTATGACCTCAGCCCGTTTGAGTGCAGAGTCATAAGACAGAGCAAATGATACGAACACAGACAAAAAGACGCCTTCCGCAGCCGCGGACGGCGTCTTTACACTTAAACGATTATACCTACCTTTGCGAGCACCTTAGCCGTAAGCTCACGGTCAAGGGGATAGATCTTCGTCTTGCCGCACTGGTGCTCGCTCTCAAAGCGGAAAAACTGAACGTAGTTCTCTTCCATATCCTCAGAGCTGTACACCCTCGCTAAGATGTAGCTGTGCTTTATCGCGTAGTAGTTCACAGGCTTTAATCTCATTATCGCCTTAGGGTCAGAGTTCATTTCCGTGCCGAGAGTGTCAAACCCGTCATCAACATAGTTTATCTTTCTCAGTTTAAGGTCTCTCAGCCTCTTTTCAAGCTCCGTTTCGGGGCTTTTTTTCTTTCTGAAAAACATATCATTTCTCCCCGAGAAGTCTCTCGAGCAGCACCTCGCGGCACTCCTCCTCCAGCTTGTCGTTCACAGCGGCAGGAATGTATTTCTCACCCGTCTGCCTGCTCATGCAGTAGCTTATTATCCTGTCGCTAAGCTTCGGGTTTTTTGAAAGCAGCGGCCCGTGCAGGTATGTCGCGATGACATTCTCCTCCATATATCCCTCAATGGCGCTTGAAAACTCATTTCCGTTGCCTGCAAGCACCTTTCCGAACTCAGTCTTAACGCCCTTGGTCTGGCCGCCATGGTTCTCAAACCCGATGACCTTGTAGCTCTCACCGTCTATCTTAGTCTCTATCACGATATTGCCTATGCAGCGCTTTCTCTTGTCTGAGGACGCTTCGGTATAGTAGTCAAAAAGGCCGAGGCCCTTGATCTTCTCACCGTTTGAATCAAGGTAATACTGCCCCAGCAGCTGATATCCGCCGCAGATCATCAGAAGAAACGCACCATTTTCATAAGCTGCCCTTATCCCATCGGCACATTTGAGAAGGTCGTCCGCCAGCATCTGCTGTTCAAGGTCAGCTCCTCCCCCGAGGTAGATGATATCCGCACTTTCAAAATCCGTATCGGTATCCCCTATTATACGCCTGCTCACCTTCAGCTCTATCCCGCGAAGGCCGCAGCGGTATTTCAATATCTCAACATTGCCGCTGTCACCGTAAAGGTCAAGGAGATTAGGGTACATATGCAAAAGCTTCAGCTCAGCCATTTGCCTCTCTCCTTTCCTTATAGCGCTTTATTGCCGCTCTTGTCGGCTGAACGGCGGTGTAGTTCGCTATAGCGAATTTACGTCCGCTGTTTTTGAAAAGCTCCTCCATCGCATCGTCAAGGTCAGGCCTTACAACTATTTTGTCAGGATCATAGCCCGAGCACTTTATCCTTATTGCGATATCATAGGCTCTCGTTCCCGATGTGACCACACGGGTGACATCACGGAAGATAGAGAAGTTTATATCCCATATCCACGAAACATCATGGCCGTCCGCCAGATTGTCATTGAGCACGAACAACAGCTCCTTCTCGCATTCCTGCTCGTTCATTACCCTGAGCGTCATATTCGCCCCGACAGGGTTTTTCGCAAGGTTCACCATTAGCTCGCTTCCTGCGATGTTGAAGGTCTCAAGCCTGCCGTTATTCACCTCAAAATGCTCAAATGTGTCGTGAAGTATCTTCTTGTCAAAACCATAAAGCTTTGCAGCAGTGTATACAGCAGCAAGATTATACATATAATAGATGCTGTTGTGCGCTGTTTTGTAGGTCTCGCCGTCTGCCTCAAAGGAGGGTGCGCTCAGGTCAACGTTTTTGATGAGAGTGAACGGCTTGTCCTCACCGAAGCGGCATTTCGGGCAATGGAAGCGCCCCACATGAGAATACTGGTAGTAGTCATACACAAGCTCCGTATCACAGAAAGGACAGAACTTTCCCTCTCCGACCTCATAGGGCTCATCGGTGGCGCCGCTGTAGCGCTCTACGCTGAAATAAAAAATGTTCTTGTTGTTCGGGTTTGCCCTGCCGAGCCTAGCCACATTGGGGTCATCGGCATTGAGAACGACATTGCCCTCAAACGTCTCAAGAAACTTTTTCACTTTAAGGATAAGGGTCTCGACCTCGCCGTTTCGGTCAAGCTGGTCGCGGAAGAAGTTCAGAAGAACAAGAGTCTCCAGCTTCAGCTTGGAGTATATTACCGGCACATGGGATTCGTCCGTCTCCAGCACCAGGTAATCGGCCTTTACTCTTCCCTTCATATCGCAGTTAGCCAGCAGAAGCGAGCAGATACCGGTATCGAGGTTATTGCCCTGTGTGTTTGTAATTATCTTGCCCTTGCCCGAGGCAAAAATATGGCTCAGATAATTTGTGACAGAGGTCTTTCCGTTGGTGCCTGTCACCGCGATGATAGGACATTCCACCTTGAATGCTTTAAGGCAGTCCTTATTCAGTGTCCACAGCACCAGCCCCGGGGCATTTCCTGCATCTCTACCGATAAGCCTCAGGCACTTGACCATAAACTTTCCGAACCATATAGTCAAAGAATTTTTTACACTCATAGCTATTCTCCAAACAAATTTTCATACATACACATTGTAAAACAAATCCCCTAAATTGTCAAGTGGCAGGGGCACGCCCCTGCAGGGGAGGGCAAACGGTCTAGTAGCACGCAGCTACTGAAAGCGGGGTAGGGGAGGCGGTGCATGGGCTAGCCCCTGCCTGCGTTTGACAATTGTGAAAAAATATGATATAATAGATTATTATTATCCGCAATCAAAAGACAGGCACCTACCGGTGCGGAAAGTGAGGAGAGACTATGGCAAATCAGAATGCAAGATCACTGCTTTATAAGCGCTTTATAGAAAACAATACCATTGACCCTAAGCTTTATGATAAATATATAGTAAAAAGAGGTCTCAGAAATGCCGACGGCACCGGTGTTATGGCCGGCCTTACCAACATCTGTAACGTTCACGGTTATGTTATGGACGAGGGCGTAAAGGCACCTATACGCGGCCAGCTCATCTACAGAGGCTATAACATAAAGGACCTTGTAAGCAATGCCGTTAAGGAGAACCGCTTCGCATATGAGGAGATAGTCTATCTCCTGCTTATGGGCGACCTTCCCAACAGGGATGAGCTTGCTGCATTTCAGGCTATGCTTGCCGAGAGCAGAGCCCTTCCCGGTGATTTCTTTGAGGATATGATACTTAAAGCCCCCTCTAAAGACATTATGAACAAGATAGCAAGATCTATCCTTGCTCTGTATTCATATGATGACGACCCCGAGAACCGTTCTCCCGAATACGAAATGGCAACGGCTATCTCGATAATATCCAAAATGCCGAACATTATGGTTTCCGCATATCAGGTCAAGAGACGTTCCTTTGACGGAGCAAGTATGTTCCTGCATCCGTTGGTAAAGGGTCAGTCAACGGCTGAGATGATCCTATCCGCCCTCAGACCCGACAGACAGTTCACCGATGCTGAGGCAAAGCTTCTCGACATCATAATGCTCCTCCATGCAGAGCACGGCGGCGGTAACAACTCCACCTTTGCCTGCAGAGTGCTCACATCTTCCGGCACAGATTCATACTCCGCATACTCGGCAGCAGTCGGCGCCCTGAAAGGTACACGTCACGGCGGCGCAAACAAAAAAGTCTCCGCCATGCATGAGTGCATAAAAGAGCACGTTCACAACTGGGAGGACGACGGCGAGATCGCTGATTTCCTCACAAAGATACTGAAAAAAGAAGCGTTTGACGGCTCAGGCCTTGTATACGGCATGGGGCACGCGGTCTACACCCTTTCAGACCCCAGGTGCGAGATACTTAAAGAGAACGCATTCAGGCTCGCCAAGGGCACTGAATTTGAAAAAGAATTCAGACTTCTTGACTCTATAGAAAGGCTCACCCCTGAGCTTTTTGCAAAGGTCAAGGGCAACGATAAGGTAATGTGCGCAAACGTTGATATGTACTCAGGCTTCGTTTACAGAATGCTTGGCATACCTGATGACCTGTTCACGCCTATGTTTGCAGTTTCCAGAATGGCAGGCTGGTGTGCTCACAGGTTTGAGGAGCTCGTGACCGGCAAGAGGATAATCAGGCCTGCTTACAAGGCAGTTGCAGGCAACAAAAAGTATATACCTCTGAGCGAGCGCTGAACACAGAAAATTATTAAAGGCAGCATCTCCGTTAAGGAGAATGGCTGCCTTTTTATTACGCCTGTCTTGACTATCTGTAATTTAATGCCTTACTTTTCCGAACAGGCTGCCGAACTGTTCCATAAACTTTTCGCATACAACTGCACCGCCCTCGGCATTCGGGTGGCCGCCGTAAACTGCCGCCGACGGGTCGTCCTCTGTCGATAAACATCCAGCAAAGTCAAAATACTCAGCGCCTGTGCTCTCTGCCGTGGCCTTTTCAAGCTCGTTGAGGGTAACTCTTGTATCTTCAAGTGCGCCCGTGTAGTCCTGCGGCGGAGAATTGAACAGTATCGTCTGTGCGCCTACGCCCTCAAACTGCTCAAGTACAGACCTGAGGTTTGTGTTTATATCATCGGCATTGTCTCCTGTCTCAGCCCCGTAAGCGCCCGAGCCTATATCATTCGTGCCGAAAGCAACTATCGCATAGTCACAGTTGAGAGCTCTTCCCAGCCAGTTGTTGCTCTGTGCGCAGTCGCTCGCTCTTGACCAGCCCAGCCCTGCATTGTAGAATGCATAATCCGAACCAAGCTCCTTTGCTATCCTTGCAGCCCAGAATTCAAACGTCATATAATCTGTCATACAGCCCTGCGTTATCGAATCTCCGATAGCCGTTACCCTGCCCTTGACGTCTCTCTTAGCGCCTATATAAACAGGCAGCGGCACTTCATCTGTGTAAGCAAATTCTTCCTCGGGGTCGTCAGGGTCATCGTTCATCCCGGAGGACGTAAGGTTCGACATCTTGATGCAGGGTATATCGTCGCCCGTCAGTGTCCACTCCCACACAAGGTAATGCCCCTCAGGTATATCAATGGTAACAGGGTCGCTCCAGAAGGTGTCTCCCGGGGCAACTTCTCTGCCGGCACCGCCCGCAAATGTCACAGGTATCTTCTCTCCAGCAGTGTCATCGGGGCCTGTTCCGCCGTCATAAACGCAGGCCGAGCTTATCGTGTAAGCGCCTCCCTGCTGCCCTACATATGCCCTCGCCCCGTTATCATAGGTAGAATCCACCGTGTTTGAAAAATAGAATGCGTATTCAAGCTCTCCGTATTCTTCAAGCGGGATATAAGCCCTGTAGGCAGTATTGTCGGAATGTCTCAGCATAAAATTGTTGCCGGTCGCAAGATACGTATTTGAAACATAGGTCTCAAAATTACTGTCCGCGATTATACAGGTATCGATTATCTTCTCCGTCTGAGTTTTGCTCTCCGTTTCCTTATTTCCGGCAGAGGAAGCCGCGTCCTCACCGCAGCCTGAAACGATCATCACAGCTGCCGCGCACAAAAATGCAGCCGCTCTCCTCCCTCTTATCATACAGATCACCTGGCCCTTCTTTACTTTAAATCTGTCACATTTATTATAGCACAGTATTTCTCAATTGTAAAGCACCAGATCTCACAGCTTATTCTCCATAATTCGCCCTGCCCAAGATATATAATACTATCAAAGGGGGCAGTCAGATGAAGGACATTATAAAGATCTCTGTTGTTTTTACTGTTTTTGCGGCACTGATACCTGCTATCGTGTTTTTGAGTGCAAAGGGCAGGGCTGCACAGCCGGCAAAGGCTGAACCCTCACCCTCTGAGAAGGTATACATAAAGGTTCTTGATGAAAAAAGCGGCAAGGTCACAGAATACGAGGAGACTGACTTTACCGTGCTCTCCCTTATGGCGCAGATACCCTCAGGCTATGAGGACGAAGCTATAAAAGCTCAGGCGGTGCTTATCAGGACCTATCTTGCGAGGCGGAAGGCCGCTGAGAAAAGTTCCCCCGACAAAGCTCTCAAGGGCGCCCTGCTCAGCACCGACAGATCAAAATACCAGACATTTTTCACCGAAAAGCAGGCCAAAAAATACTTCGGCAGCGATTATGAGGCCGTATATGAAAAGCTCTATGCACTGGTCATCGATACCGAGGGCGAGACCCTGACCTATAAAGGAGAGCCCGTTGTGCCGGCCTATCACGCGGTATCGTGCGGTGTAACGCGCTCCGCTGAGGACGCATGGGGCGAGGATATACCTTATCTGACCTCAGTGAAAAGTGAAGCCGACAAAAACAGCCCCGATTATGAGACCACGTTCTCCATACCGGTTGATGAGCTCAGGCAAAAGCTTATAAAAGCCTTTCCCGATGCCGATTTTGATGACAGCAAAACGTTTTTAGAGCTTGAAAACGACAAAAACGGCATCATCACGAAGGCAAAGGTCTGCGGCGAAGAAGCAGGCAGCGGAGAGCTCTGCCGTGCGCTGGAGCTTAGTTCTCCGTGTGCCGCAGTGAAGTTTTCGGGCAGCAAGGCCGTGTTCACAGTGAGGGGGCTCGGGCATCTTGTAGGGCTGAGCCTTTACGGAGCGAATGAAATGGCTAAAGGCGGCAAAACTCACCGGGAAATACTTGAATACTATTTCAAGGGAGCAAAAATAACAGACAGAACATCATAAAAACGCCCCGACTAAATTCGGGGCGTTTTTCTTACTTAGATCTGTCTTTCTCTCTTTCGAGCCTGAAAGCTACCGAGCGCTTGAGATATTCCAGATACTCAGGGTCGCGGCACATTGCTTTACCGACATCGTCCGATAATTTTGCTACAGGTCTTCCGTTTACGTACTGAAGCTTGATCACGATATTAAGTGCTCTCTCGCAGGTATCGTTCGAGCAGAACGTGCCGATACCGAAGGAGACCTTGGTCTTGTCCTTGAAGTAGTCGTAGAGCTCCTGTGCGCGGTCAAAGTCTAAGCTGTCGCTGAAAAGAAGCAGCTTTGTCTTCGGGTCAACGCCGTACTTTTTGTAGTGCGCTATCAGCTTTTCTCCCCATGCGTATGGGTCTCCGCTGTCGTGGCGCACACCCGTGTAGTTATTCACCATAGAGCGGTTGAAGTCAAGCAGAAAGAGGTCTGTCGTTACTGTGTCGGTGAGGGCTGTTCCGTTGTCGCCGTCGTATTCGTTGTACCAGTCCTTCATCGCATAGTAGTTCGTGTATGCCAGAGGAATAGAGTCTATGCCCTGATACATCTGCACGAATTCATGTGCGTAGGTGCCTATCGGCGTGAGGTCATACTTCATTGCAAGGTACACGTTCGATGTTCCGACACAGGCCTTTGTCTCCTGCGCGAGCCTGCGGACCACCTCGTCCTCCCACTCGCGTGAGAGCCTTCTTCTGCAGCCGAACTCAGCGAACGAGAAAGTATAAGTGCCGTCATTAAGAGCCTTTATCTTAGCATCAAGCTTCTCCTCTGCGGACTTTCTGAGCGTTTCGTAATCGTATTTCAGCCTGAAATAGACCTCGTTGACTATTTCAAGAAGGTAGATCTCAAACTGCATTTCCGAAAACAGCGGCCCGTTAACGATTACGGAGAGCTCTCCCTCATCAGACAGCTCCACCTTTACATACTCTCTTATAGGGTGCCACAGCCGCA
>ODAI014781499.1_pt1 | contig 14640 bp, 7 predicted proteins | sample 1539321 | NCBI WGS metagenome assembly ODAI01 (sample SAMN02144231, study PRJEB22623) | gut metagenome | biome: sheep rumen | host: Ovis aries | place: New Zealand
AAAAATTAAAAATTTAAAATTAAAAATTAATTCCCCCTTTACCGTCCTCGAGGTCGCCGGACTCCCGGGTTCTACTCCTGCTACGCTACGCCACAACGGTTTAGTGGATGGACTTGGGGGCTTGCCTGTCACCCTGAACTCGGTGATGGGCTCTTGGTACAAAGAAGAGGCTTATCAGGTCGTGACGGATTATTTGGCTACGCATCCTCTGCCGGATGTCATCGTCGCGCACAATGACCTTATGGCGATCGGCGCCGCGGAAGCACTTGAAAATTCACAATTCACAATGCACAATTCACAATTGTCGATTCCCATCATGGGCGTGGACGGTATCCGGCCGGGATTGCAAGCCATTACGGAAGGTAAGATTGAATGTACCGCCACCTATTCCTCACGAGGGGACATGATCATTGATGCCGCCTCGCGGATCTTGCATCATCAGCCTTTTGTGCGAGACACTGTCTTGGAAACCGTCATGCTCGATGTGGAAGCTGCTTACCCGATGCTCAAACAGGACGAAGCCATCGCACGCGATTTGGAAACATTGCATATCGTGCAGGTGCAAACGCAAACCCAATGGAAACAACTCCAAAACGGCCGCATCGTCCTGATCTCTTTTATCGCCGCTTTCTTCGTGCTCCTTATCGTCGTCCTGGCATTCATCATCCGCACACAGTTTAAACTCCAAACCGAGATCAAAAGCGGTATCCTTCCGCAACTGGAGGAGGTGCAGGAAGCGATTCAGGTGAGCCGAAAGGATGAAGCCTTTGCGGAGCGAATGAAACAGATTGTGGAGGATCATCTCTCCGACCCGAATTTGAATGTGGAGTACCTGGGCACGATGCTGCAACTGAGCCGCACACAGCTCTTCCGGCGCGTCAAATCCGTTACCGGCAAAGGACCGCTTGATTACATCCGCGAACGACGACTCATCAAAGCCGACCAACTCCTCCATACCACCGACATGACCATTCAGCAGATTTCCCTTGAACTCTGTTTCTCCAATCCCGGTTATTTCACCAAATGTTACAAGGAGTATTTCGGTCATCTCCCCAGTGATCGTTCCTAATCTCCCCATATCCCCGCGCATAACATCCCCATACCCCCGCACATACCAACCCCATATCCCCGCACATAACATCCCCATACCCCCGCACTTTACAGCCCCACACCCCCGCACATAACAACCCCATATCCCCGCACTTTACAACCCCACACCCGCACATAACAACCCCATACCCCCCACTTGACAACCCCACACCCGCACTTAGCAAACAAAAAAGCGCTTCATTTGCGCTTTTTTGTTGCTTTTAATCCGCTTGTGGTTACGATACATACACGATAGATATACGATAGATACACGATAGATATACGTTAGATAAACGATATATTCTTCGACCACCGTGCCCCCTCCTCCTCCCTTTCTTCCCCCTTTAGGGGGATCGAGGGGGTCTTTCACTCTTCCCCCTCTAGGGGGATTGAGGGGGTCTTATTCTCTCTCATTCCCCCATTTTCGAAAGATTTCGGTACGTTTCGAAGCATAAAATGAATAATTTTACGAAAAAATGCACAAAACATTTGCATATTTCAAAAAAAAGTAGTAATTTTGTGCTCGATTTTGTAAAGAACATGTATAAACAGAAAAATTTACAAATTAAAAATATCAAATTATAAATCATTTGATACCATGCAGAAACGAAATTTATCCTTTGCACAGCTCTTCAATTTGAGCTTTGGATTCTTCGGAGTACAGATTGCTTACGCGCTACAGAGCGCCAACATCTCCCGTATTTTTGCAACTTTAGGCGCAGACCCTCACACGCTCAGTTTCTTTTGGATTCTGCCGCCGTTGATGGGTATGATCGTTCAGCCGCTCGTGGGTAAGTACAGCGATAAGACATGGACTCGCCTCGGACGCCGTAAACCGTATTTGTTGGTGGGCGCGCTCATTGCCGTTGCAGTGATGCTCCTCCTGCCGAACGCCGGTAACTTCACTTTCACGCAATCGCTCTTCCTGGGCTTGAATGCCGCTATGTGGTTCGGGCTCTTCAGCCTTATGTTCTTGGATACCTCCATCAACATCGCTATGCAACCGTTTAAGATGATGGTCGGCGACATGGTGAACGAAGAGCAGAAAGGAACGGCTTATGCTATCCAATCGGCGCTCTGTAACGCCGGTTCGTTAGTGGGTTATGTCTTCCCGATCTTCTTCACTTGGATCGGTATCGCCAATACGGCTCCCGAGGGCGTTATTCCTGACTCGGTCAAATGGTCCTTCTACGCGGGCGCGCTAATCCTTATTTTATGTTCCCTCTACACCTTTATAACCGTGAAGGAACTGAATCCGCAGGAGTACGCTGAGTTCCACGGCATCAAAGAACAATCTCAAACGACCTCAAACGATGTCAAACCATCTCAAACTGAGGAGGAAGGTTTCGTAACCTTACTCCGCAAAGCTCCGTCGGCTTTCTGGACAGTGGGTCTTGTGCAGTTCTTCTGCTGGGCGGCTTTCATGTACATGTGGACCTATTCGAACGGAGCTATCGCTTCCAACTGCTTCGGTTGGGATGGTGTGAATGCGGCGGATGGCGCATTCCAGCAAGCCGGTAACTGGGTGGGAGTAGTCTTCGCTATTCAGGCGGTCGGCTCTCTTCTCTGGGCGGCTTTCCTGCCGAAACTCGAGCACTGGACAGGCAACAAGGGCGCATATGCCATCTCCCTGCTGGTCGGCGCAGTTGGCTTTATATCAGTCTATTATGTTACGAACCAATACGTGCTCTTCTGCAGCTACGCCCTCATCGGCGCTGCTTGGGCGGCTATGCTCGCACTTCCGTTCACCATCGTTACCAACGCTATCAAGGGTGGAAACATGGGTTACTACCTCGGTCTCTTCAACTGCACGATCTGCATCCCGCAAATTGTGGCAGCGCTCTGCGGTGGTCTCCTCCTTAAATATATATGCGCGCACGTACAAGCCGGTATGCTCGTCGTTGCCGGAGCACTACTCATACTGGGCGCCGCATCGGTATTCTTAATCAAAGAGAAAGAATAAACCATCATCCATATAGGGTCGATACCAAAACAGCTATCGACCCTATATGGGCGATATAAAAGATATAAACATTTAACATTTAATAACATTATGAAAAACAAACTACTTGTAAGTGCATTCGCAGTGGTATGTCTCATGTTTGTGGGATGCCGCCAAGAGAAAGACGACGCGGCAAATATATGCAGCGACATTGCACTAAAAACAATCGTCAAACATCCGTATTACAGTTTTGTTGAGGTTGACTCGGTCAAAATGAATACTACTTTGTATGAGTGGTATTTAACCGAGAATAAATCCGGTAAAATCGGGTACACTCGAAAATCTGCTACTGGAAACGGATTAGATTCTGATAACACAGATTCATTAACTTGGAGTGCTGTGAGAAGTGACGACAATCTTAGTATGGTTGTCTCTGCTAATATGAAAAGTGGAGATGCTCAAACTATCTTATGGCGTAACGGCGTTGTAGAAACGGATAAGTATGTTACTGCTTCGCACGACATCTCAAGAGCACGTGTTTTGCGCACTTTGCATGACCAGTTCCAAAATATGACTTTTGAGGTAGATGACACTATTCCTATGATTTACTATGATAAATATGTGTATAAATACCTCCATTGGAACACTTCGCGTGGGTCGGTTACACTTGATTCTATCCAAATCTACAATGAATATCTGAAACAATTTAAAGATACTATCGCTTGGTTTAATAAAAGCGAATATAGTAACTATGGCAAGAATGCTGTTGCAGATACGGTAAAACACGGAAAACCTAACGCAAGCGGTTTATGTACGGCTATCTTCCCTGTATCAGAAGAGAAAGCCCTGATTTTGACTGATACTATTAAGCTTGGACCTGCTAAAATTGTTAATGGTAAAATGCACTACAATGTAGTAGCTGGTGTTTATACCGGTGATTTCGAGTTGCGTATCCAGCAATGGAATCTCGATTATTACATGTACCCAACGGATGAAACAGCCACTTACTCCGATTCTGCATATTCTATTAAAAATGCAGTTTGGACTCCTAAGTCTTATGTTAACGGAGCGGAATTCTCTATCTTAATGAAGGGTGATGAGACTAAACATCAAATTGATTCTGTAGCTGGTAAAGAAACCCGCAATGAATCTTCTGCTGTCTCGGCTGCATACCACACGGTGGCTCTCAAAGAGTACGACAAAACCGATTCCATTCCGACCATCGTTGTAGGAACGGTTAAATTCAAACAAGTTAAATAAATCAGCAATATTTAATACTGAAATACAATGAAAAACTATTTCTGTTCTTTACGTGCAGTCGCTCTTTCGCTCATACTATTTTTAGGTATGACAGCCTTTGCCCAAACACAGGTAAATGGTACAGTTATTGACGCTGCGAATGGTGAACCGATTATCGGTGCTTCCATTCTTGAAATTGGTACCACGAATGGTACTATCACTGATTGGGATGGTAATTTTACCCTCATCGTGCAACCCGGTGCTAAATTGGCTATCTCGTACATGGGTTATAAAACCCAGGAATTGGCTGCTGCGCCGAATATGTCTGTCAAACTCGGCGAGGACTCCGAGCTCCTCGAAGAAGTCGTTGTTGTCGGTTATGGTGTCGTTAAGAAAAACGATGCTACCGGTTCTGTAACCGCCATCAAACCCGATGAGATGAACAAAGGTCTTACAACCAACGCGCAAGACATGCTTTCCGGTAAGATCGCCGGTGTAGCTGTCACCAACGCAGGTGGTACGCCGGGTGGTGGTGCTACTATCCGTATACGTGGTGGTTCGTCTCTTTCCGCATCCAACGACCCGTTGATCGTCATCGATGGACTCGCTATGGATAATGGTGGTATACCTGGAGCTGCTAACCCCCTCTCTATGGTTAACCCTTCGGATATTGAAACTTTTACCGTCCTCAAGGATGCTTCCGCTACCGCTATCTATGGTTCGCGTGCATCTAACGGTGTCATCATCATTACTACCAAGAAAGGTACTGCTGGTCAGAAAATGAAAGTAACTTACGATGGTAACGTTTCTTTCGGTACTCTCACCAACCGTTTGCAAACTCTGTCTGGTGATGAAGTTCGTGCGTACGCCATGTCGCTTGGCTATAATAAAGACCAAATGAAGTTCCTTGGTACCGCTAATACGAACTGGCAAGACCAAGTGTACCGTACAGCTATTTCTACTGACCATAACGTTTCTATTATGGGTAGTACTAAAAATATGCCTTATCGTGCTTCTCTCGGTTATACCCTTAATAACGGAACTATTAAGACATCGCAGATGCAACGTGTAACGGCTTCTTTCAACCTCAATCCTTCGTTCTTGGATAAGCACTTGACATTCAATCTCAATGCAAAGGGATTGTATATCTATAATAGCTATGAGCCGGGTGTTGTTGGTGCATCCCTCTCTATGGATCCAACTCAACCGATTAAAGTTGGAGAGGAAGGCGTTAAGGGTATTTATGGCGATATGCTTCTCTCATATGCCGACTCTAAAAATATGTTCGGTGGCTATTATCAGCCGGTACAAGATGCCGCTTATGAAGATCCTGCTTGGCCTTTGAAACCCAAGGACAACTCGACATGGAACCCTGTTTCGGCTCTTGATCAGCAGTCTTCTAAAGCAAATTCAGCTGCTTTTGTAGGTAATATCGAAGCGGATTATAAAATTCATGGTTTTGAGGATTTACGCCTCCACGCAAACTTTGGTGCCGATTATTCTTATGGATATCAACGTTCTGTAAATATTAACACTGGTGCTGGTTCTCACTACTATGGATGGGATGGCTATGAGAAGAAAAATAAATATAATCTTCAGTTCAACGCGACCGCACAATATTATAAGGATTTTACCGATGAGCAACATTTTGATGCAATGATCGGTTACGAATGGCAACACTTCTATAACGATGGTAAAAGTCTGGGCAATGGTTTCTACCAACCTACAAGTTTGAAGATTGATGGTAACGGAAGGCCTCTTGCAGGTCAAAAAGCAAATTATTCTTCTTCTACTTGGGCTTCGGAGAGTTATCTCGTTTCTTTCTTCGGACGTGTAAACTATATCGGTTGGAATCAGTTGATGGTTACTGCTACATTCCGTGCGGATGGTTCTTCACGTTTCGCTCCTGAACATCGTTGGGGGTATTTCCCATCTGTCGCATTGGGTTGGAAGATTAAAGAAACATTCTTGAAAGATGTAAATTGGCTCGATGACCTCAAACTCCGTCTTGGTTATGGTATCACTGGTCAACAGGAAGGTTTAGGTGATTATCCGTATATGGCGCTTTATACCAATACCAAAAACTATCAGGCATATTATCCTGTAGGTTATGCTAACTATGCTACTGAAACCAGTACACTTGACATCGTTCGTCCCGAAGATGGTCAATACGTAAAAGACTATAATGATAATGTTCTGTATTATTCTTATCGTCCTGAAGCATATAACCGTGATTTGACTTGGGAGAAAACTACAACCTATAACGCAGGTATTGATTATTCGTTCCTGAATAACCGTATTTCAGGTAATATTGATTATTACTACCGTCAAACGGATGACTTGTTGAACTCAATTACGGTTGCTGCTGGTACTAACTTCCGTAACAAGGTTATTCAAAATATCGGTTCGCTTACTAACCAAGGTGTTGAGTTCGCAATAAATGCTGTTGTGCTGGACTATGGCAAGAAATTCAAATGGGATCTCGGCTATAACGTTACTTGGAACCAGAATAAGATTACTAAACTTAATTCAGGAGAAGACCAAACTCCGGTTAACGTCGGCGGAATCAGTTCTGGTGTTGGTAACACAATTCAGCGTCACGCAGTTGGACAGGCAGCATCTTCATTCTTCGTTTATGAGGCTAAATCTGCTTATCGTGAAGACGGATCTAAGTATTGGTACATTGTTAATCGCGACGGTAGCGCTGATGGCAAGATTGAAGAAAGTGATAAATATTACTATCACTGCCCGGCTGCTCCTGTTACTATGGGCTTCCAGATGAAATTCCAATTCTACGATTTCGACTTGGGTATGTCTTTCCGTGCTAACATTGGTAACTATGTGTATAATGACGTGAAAGCTGCTAATCTCCAAATGCTCACTCGTGAGAACTTCAACAAAAATAATTATTTCTCCGGTTTGCTCACTGAGTGCTTCAATACGTACTATGTGGATAACATGCGCTCTGACCAAATTTATGCAGATGAAGCAGGTACAATACTATTTGACAAATGGTTTGCTACTGACTATTTCGTAGAGAAAGCATCTTTCCTCCGTTGTGACAATATTACACTCGGTTGGTCTTTCCAACGTCCGACACTGAATGGTCGTGTATTCTGTACTGTAAGTAACCCGTTTGTGATTTCCGGTTACTCGGGACTTGACCCGGAGGTATTTGGTGGTATTGATAACAACCTTTATCCACGCTCGATGACAACCGTGCTTGGTGTTAACCTGCAGTTCTAATAACCAAGTGATTAATTATTGATTTAGTAGAAAATATATAAATAGTAAATACTATGAAACAAGTTTTGAAATATGTTGCAATGGCTTGCCTTGCATTCTGTATGACATCTTGTGTACAAGACCTCAATACAGAACCGATTGATAAAAACTCTACTACGGGTTTTAATCAAGATGCTTTGTTCTCAAAAATCTATGCGACACTTGGCTTAACTGGTCAACAAGGTGCAGCGGGTTCTGGAGACGTAGATGACATTGATGAAGGATGGTCTGGCCTTTTCCGTGTATCATGGGTTCTCAATGAATTCCCAACGGATGGTGGATGGTGGATTTGGGCTGATCCGGGTGTCGATCAAGTTCGTTCTATTACTTGGGATGGCGAGAACCAACTTATTGCATGTATGTATTCTCGCTGTTTAATTGACATCAAATACTGCGTTCACTTTCTTGCACGTGCAGATTCCACTACCACGAAAGATATGCAAGAACGTGCCGAAGTGAGATTTATTCGCGCTCTGAATTACTGGTATTTGTTGGATATGTTTAAATACGCTCCTTTCATTGAAAAAGAGAGTACGAAGCCGACTGACTATCCAGAATACAAATCTCGTCAAGAATTGTACGATTGGCTCGAAAAAGAGTTAATTGAACTTACTACACTCTTGCCGGCTAATCGTTTGGGTAAATACCGCGTGGATCAAACTGCTGCATGGTTGCTTCTCGCTCGTCTTTACCTAAATGCAGAGGTTTATACTGGAAAACCGCAGTGGAAGAAAGCAGAAGATGCTGCTGCTCAAGCTATTGCAAGCGGATATAAATTGCATAGTACGTCTAAGGTTAATAAAGAGGGTATTACCTATACCGCTTACCAACAACTCTTCATGGGAGATAATGATAACAACGGTGCACAAAATGAAGCCGTTCTCCTTGTTTATCAAGATGGTAACTATTGCCGTTCATACGGAGGTGTGCAGTATGTAATTGCTGCTACACGTGATGGCGGCATGATTCCATGGGGTATTTCTACAAGCTGGAAATGTTTCCGTACATCTCCGGAGTTGGTCTATAAGTTCTTTTCCAAATCGCAGGCAGATGGAATCAAAGCAGATGAGTACCATATGCCGGCTGAAGCGGGAGATGACCGTGCTATTTTCTGCTCTTGGGTTCGTAAAAACCCGAATCTGTGGATTCTGGACGGAAAGATGAAGGCTGATTTCTATGCTTCCTGGGCTTGCCCGAAATTTACCGCGCTTTATTCTACGGCTGATAGCCTCAAGCAGGTAAAAGGTTCTAACTCTGAATGGCCGGATACGGATATTCCTTTGTTCCGAATAGCAGAGGCGTATATGACCCAAGCGGAGGCTAAGTTCCGTCAAGGCGATGTTGAAGGTGCGAAGACTATTATTAATGACAATATACGTAAACGCGCTAATGCAAAAGCTCTTGAACAACTGTCAGAAACTGATCTTTGTGACGAATGGGCTCGTGAGTTCTGGGGAGAAGGACGTCGTCGTATTGACCTTATCCGCTTTGGACGTTTTGCCGGTCCTAAAGCTGACATGGCACAATATTATTGGGAAGGTCGTGGTAATGCTACCAGCTTCAAACCATTGGAGGAATACTATAACTGGTTCCCGATCCCGTCTAACGATAAAAAGATTAATCCGAACTTCAAGACTAAGGTGCTTGATGATCCGAATAATCCCTATGCTTCGCAAGGCGGTGACGGATATACGTACGCTAACTAATACATCATTTTTTGATGCTATATTTTTATAATTAACATTTTTTACAAACTAATTTTTAACGTTATGAAAAAGTTTTATGCTTTTTGTGCAGCAGCTCTCATGAGCGCTTGCATGTATGCTGCAGCTCCTACTGTAGCTGAGTTGGCAGAGACTTACAATGTCAATGACAATGTAGTTCTTTGTGTCCATTTTACTGAAGAGGCTGAGGTATGTAATGGAGTTTACTTTGTAGGTCCTATTAGCTGGGATGAGAATTTTGAAAACCATCCTCAGTTCAAGGCGGTTCCTAATCACGAAGGTTGGTATGCTGCTCAAGCTCCTTATGCTGAAGGTGTTCAAGGTAAACCTGTTCAGGCAAAAAAGGATGGTGCTTTCTCTTGGGACTATCAAAGTGGCGACCCGGATGCATGGGTTTATGTGGATGGCAAAACAATGAACATTTCTGCCGGTTTCGATGGTGAAGCTAACATTTCTTATCCGGAAGCTGGTGCTTACATTTATGAATTGAAGTACTGGAAAAATCACAAGACCCCGTGTGTTGTTACTCCGTCGCATGACTATAAGATTGTGTTCTATGCTCCTGCTTGCGAGTCTTCTGAGTATATTCCCGGTATTATCGGTGACTTCAATTCTTGGGCTGCTTCGGAAGCTATGAATGCAGACTTGGATGATGAAGGAGAGGATTGCTGGGTATTTACTATTCATGATGAGGAGGGACACGCCTTTAAGTTCCGCGAGGCTGGAATCTCTGATTGGTCTAATCAAATCCAAGTTTATAAAGCAGAGGATGACGCGTACGATAATGCTCCGAATATTTCTCTTCCGAAAGCAACTAAAGATACTACTATCGTAATTGACTACTCTGATCCGGATATCTATTCTTGGACAATGTGTGGTGTTGGCCCGGTTGACTCTACCGTTTATAAGGTTACGGTCAAAGTAAATGTTCCGGCTAATGCTCCTGCGGCTGGTGTTGAGCTTGTGGGTGATTTCGGCGGAGATGATACTTGGACTACTGGTTTGAATATGGAGCTTATCACAGAAACAGGTTGGTATGTTGCTAATCTTGAGACCATGGGATTCAAAGTATTCAAAATCCGTGAATTAGGTACTTGGGATAACCAAATCGTTTATGCTGATAAAGCAAATGAAGAAGGCAAACCGGTTGCTTTGGACAACATGAAATTCCAAGACAACTGGGTTGATGGAGAGGGTGAAAAAGTTAAGTTAATTGAGCTTGATTTCAGCGATGCAACCAAGTATGTATGGACAGCTAACTGGGTTGCTCCGGAAGGCATCGAGAACGTAGTTCTGACCGAGAAGGCACAGAAAGTTGTTGTTGACGGTGTTCTCTACATCGTTCGTGACAACAAGATGTTCAACGTACAAGGTGGCCAAGTTCGTTAAGCCGAATAATCCATCATCCGATCAAGTTCGTTTATACGAGCAAAGATCATTAACAAAAGCGTCCTTCGGGGCGCTTTTGTCGTCCTCACTCTTGCATATTTCAGAAAAGAGTTGTTTACGCACATTTTAGCGCCACTTTCGCGGGTATTTCGTGGGTATTTCGTGGGTATTTCGCGCTGTGACTAAAACTGAATCTTAAAAATCGTATATTTTATCACGAGACCTCGTCGGGATCCCGTCGAGCTATCGTCCCGTATGTTTCCCGTAAGCGAGTCGTAAGAGGGTCGTGTCGGGCAAAATCTTAATAATCGGCAATAAAAGGATAAAGGAACAAAGTACAATGTAAAAGTAGTTATAATAGCCACTATCTTCGTAAAAAGTGCAAAATTATTTGCATATATCAATTATTTTTTGTAACTTTGCACCCAAATGCATAAATTGAAAAATACAACAATGAAAAAACAACTCCTTATCCTCTTGCTGGCTGTTTTTAGTGTGGCGGCGCAAGGACAACTGAAAAGCAAAAATTATTTGGCATATATTGACCGGTGGAAAGAGATTGCGGTATTTCAACAAGTCGATTACGGCATTCCCGCTTCCATAACCATGGCACAAGCGCTCCTCGAATCCGCAGCAGGACAGAGTGAATTAGCGCTCAATGCCAATAACCATTTCGGGATCAAGTGCAATAACGATTGGATGGGCGGCGTATATTATTATGACGATGATTCCAAAGGCGAGTGCTTCCGTCATTACAACGATGCGGCGGAAAGTTTCAAGGATCATTCGCTTTTCCTGCAACGGAGCCGTTATGCCACCTGTTTTGAGATCGCGGTGGAGGACTATGAAGGCTGGGCACGCCGGCTCAAAGAGTGCGGCTATGCTACCGATCCGCTTTACGCAGAGAAATTGATCAAGATCATCGAGGACTACCGGCTCGATACACTCGTTAACGGTGCGCCTGTGGGCAAACCGGAGATCAAGACCGAGACGAATAAACCCCTCAAAGCCGCTATCGTGCATCGTGCAGAGCCGATCATGAAGGTCAATAACGATCCCGAACCGGAGTATGAGAAACCGCTGACCGCAAAGGAGGAAAGAGAGCAATTCCTGCTTTCGCACCCCAAGAAACGTGCGAACGGCGTGCCGTATATTGATGCCCGCGAGGGAGATACATATGCCAATATCGCTTTCCGTCTCAACATGCGCGAACGCGACCTGCGCGAATACAACGACGCTCTGGGACGTGACTTGGCGGAAGGAGACCGCGTCTATATGGCATCGAAAAAGAACGTCGGCATCAATACGTATGTCTGGACGTTCCCAGGCTTGTCCTTCTGGAAACTGTGTCAGGAGGAAGGCGTACACATGGAAGCCGTGCAGAAACTGAATAACATGGATCCCTCTATCCGCGTGTTCCGTACGCGGGAAAAACTATATCTGAAGAAAGTTAAAGACGATGGCAACCGCTAATTCTCTTTCGCTTACCGATGCTTTGGTCACCTATCTCCGCGAGAGCGGTTTGGAAAAGCCTGTATTGGAAGTACAGGCAGAGGAAGTGTGGCCGAAAGTGATGGGTGAAATTGTCACCAAACTGACCCGTAGCGTCGAACTAAAAGACGGCGTGTTGTATGTCCGTGTCAGTTCCGCCGCGCTCAAAGCACAACTCTTTGAGAACCGCTTCGAGTTGGTGGCAAGGATGAACGACGCCCTCGGCGCGAAAGCAATTAAAGATTGTAGAATTTTAGGCTGATAGACAATTGACATTTTATCCTGAAAATATTGAACAGAAGATCGACTTCACGGTCATCCGTGAGGAGTTGCTGCGTCGTTGCGCCTCTTCTTTAGGACGCGAGTGCGTGGAGGCGATGCAGATGGAAACGGAGTACGAGACCGTGAGCCGCCTGTTGCAGACCACCGACCAGATGCGTCTGGCGCAAACGGATCCTATGCTCACGTTCCCCCGGGGCGAGATTCACGACCTGCGCGAATCCATCTCGCGTATCCGTATCGAGGGCTTGTTCTTGGACGAAGCGGAGTTGGATGCTTTGCGAAAAAGTCTCTCTTTCGCTGTGGAGTTAGAGACGTTCTTTGGCTCTCTGGATGAGCATAAGTACCCCTTGTTGCGGGAAACAGGCAACTCCGGCAACTCAGGTGTGCTCGGACGCATCGTCAAAGAGATAGACCGAATCTTGGACCGTTACGGCCGTTTGGCGGATCATGCTTCGCCGGAACTGGCGCATATACGTCGCGAATTAGTGAATACCCAAGGCTCTGTCGGACGCACCTTAGCCGCCCTGTTGCGGCAAGCGAAAGCCGATGGATTCGTGGATGCCGATGCGGCTCCCACGTTGCGCGAAGGACGATTGGTCATACCTGTCTCACCCGGCTACAAACGCAAGATAGGCGGTATTGTGCATGACGAGTCCGCTACGGGAAAGACGGTCTATATAGAGCCGCAACAAGTGGTGGATGCCAATAACCGGATCCGTGAGTTGGAAGGAGCCGAACGCCGCGAGCGGGTACGTATCTTGCAGGAAATAACGCAATCCCTGCGCCCGCAGGCAGAGGCGATCATGGCGTCGCAGAGCATGTTGGCGCAAGTGGATTTCCTGAGCGCAAAAGTCTCCCTGGCGCAAACGCTCAAAGCCATCCGGCCGGAGCTGATCAATGAACCGATGCTGGAATGGTCCGATGCCCGTCACCCGGTGCTCTGTCTCCATTATGAGCCGCAGGGCAAGAAAGTAGTGCCGCTCTCAATTCGTCTGCACGCTGACGAAAACCATGTGCTCGTCATCAGCGGTCCGAACGCCGGCGGTAAATCCGTTTGCCTCAAGACCGTTGCCTTGTTGCAATACATGACCCAATGCGGTCTGCTTGTGCCCGTGTCGGAGCAGAGCAGGGCAGGGCTCTTCAACCGTATCATGATCGATATAGGCGATGAGCAGTCTATTCAGGACGAGTTGTCCACCTATTCATCCCACTTGCGCAACATGCGTGCCTTCCTGCGTTGGGCGGACGAGCGCACCTTGATCCTCATTGACGAGATGGGAACAGGAACCGAGCCCCTTATAGGCGGCGCGTTAGCCGAAGCGATATTGAGCCAACTGGTACAACACCGCGTATTCGGCGTAATCACCACCCACTATACGAACCTCAAACACTTCGCCGAAGAGACCAAAGGGGTCGTGAACGGCGCGATGTTATACGACCGGGGAGCGATGAAACCGCTCTTCCAACTGTCTATCGGGCAAGCCGGCAGTTCATTCGCTATCGAGATCGCCCGTCAGACCGGACTGAGCGAAGAGATCATCCGTTACGCCACGGACTTGGTGGGTGAAGAGCACATCGACTATGACAAACAACTGCAAGACATAGCCCGCGACAAGCGGTATTGGGAGAATAAGCGTCAGGCAATCCGCCAGAAGGAAAAGACCTTGGAAGAGCGCATCGCGCAATATGAGGAACAGATGAGCGGTATCAAAGCCAAGAAGAAAGAAGTCTTGGAAGAGGCGCGCCAACAGGCGGAAGAGCTTCTCCAACAGTCCAATGCCGCGATTGAACGTACCATCCGCGAAATCAAAGAAGCCAAGGCGGACAAAGAGAAGACCAAGGCCGCTCGCCAGTGTGTGGAGAACATGAAGGAAAAGGTCAAGAACCAAGCGCCTAAAGCGAAAAACTCCAAAACAACTGCGAATAGCCAGCAGCCTGTTGCAATTCCTAAAGTGATGCGCGATTTCTCGGAGTTACGCAAGTTGAGCAAGACCATGGCATCTACGCCGGAGACGAAGAGCAACACGTCCGTCCGCTCCACGGTGCGTCAACGGACACTCAGTTTTGAACGTACCTTGGATCTCCGCGGAATGCGTATTGACGAGGCTACAGAGCGTCTGATCGCGTATATGGACGATGCACTGATGGTCGGAGCCGGCGAAGTGACGATCCTGCACGGCACAGGAACAGGCGCGCTCA
>ODAI012328237.1_pt1 | contig 14639 bp, 7 predicted proteins | sample 1539321 | NCBI WGS metagenome assembly ODAI01 (sample SAMN02144231, study PRJEB22623) | gut metagenome | biome: sheep rumen | host: Ovis aries | place: New Zealand
AGAAATGATAGATGGCTTCCTTACATTTGAAGGAAGAACGCGAGTAAAGGATGATATAACAGGTGATACAAGAACGGGAATTATGAAAATTCCCAAACTTAAATTAACGTCTGATTTATCTATAAGTTTAGGAACCAACGCGAATCCTCAAGTGGGAACATTTGACGCAAAGGCGATGCCAATAGGAGATAGAGGACAAACGAGGTTAATGGAGTTTTACTTTTTAAGTAATGATATAGATAGTGATTTTTAATGGCGTTAATTTAAAATTAACGTCATTTTTTATTGCTAAAAGGAGGAATACTTATGGCGACGGGTAGAACAATAGATACGCGACTAAATATAGTTGCTAATCTAGATACTAGTCAAATAAAGAGTGGTATAAATAGTATCCAAGGGCAATTAAGTAAACTTAATTTGCCAAAAGGAATGGAGGCTAATTTTACCAAAGTTTTTGATAAATTAAAAAATGATTTAACCCAAATTGAGGCTTTAAGAGCTAAAGGATTAAAGACTAAAGCTGATTACAACAGTTATAATAAATTAACTGATAGTATTAATGCTAGTTATTCAAGGATCATTAATTTAATTGATCAAATTGATAGTAAAAAAATTACTCCAAAAGTTGATACTGAAAGAATTAAACAATTAAAAACTGAATTAAAAGAAGCTGAAGCCGCATATAAAAATATGTGGAAATCTTCTAGTGCTTATACTGGTGACAATGGAATTAAAAACCTTAAAAGTACATTAGAAGGACTTTCTACTTCTTCTAAAAAATTAAAACCTAATTTAGATGCTATGATGACCAGCCTAAAGAGTGGTGATATTGATGGCGCGAGGGCTGCCGCAGACCGCTTATTCGGTACTCTTACTAAATTAGGCGCTAAAAATAAAATAAAAATTGCAGAATCGTTAGGTTTAAATGATTTAGCCGAAAAAATGAATCAAGCCACTGCAAATGGTGGAAAATTAGGAGCTGAATTAAATAAGAGTTTTAAATCTCAATCTTTAGAAAAACTTCTTAGCCTTTTAGGTACACTTGAGGTTGATTTTAATGGCGCAGATGCTAGAGTAAAAGCTTTAAATGCCGATTTATCACAAGAAAAGTCTTCTCAGATTGAGCGCGCAGATAAAGCGGTAAAACAATTATCTAATGACGCACGTGCAGCTGCGGATTCTACAAAGCAGTTAACTCAAAATTCTCAACAAAATGTAATGTACCAATATGATAAAACTATGCAGGTTAATGACTTGCGTATGCAGGTACAATACTTCTTTGGCTTACAGAATATGATTCGTTTATTCCAGCGTGGAGTAAAGGATGCGGTTGCAACTGTTAAAGAACTTGATGCTGCGATGACACAAACCGCAGTTGTTACTAACTATTCTGTTAGTGACATGTGGGAAAAACTTCCAGAGTACACTAAAAATGCCAATAAATTAAGTACGACAATTGCTGATATGTACAATGCTACAACACTGTACTATCAACAGGGCTTAAATGATCAACAAGCTATGGGTACTGCTGTTGAGACATTAAAAATGGCTCGTATCGCAGCTATTGATGGCGCGGAAGCTACCGACTTAATGACCGCTGCTCTTCGTGGTTTTAGATTAGAAAGTAATGAGGCTAATGCAGCTCATGTTAATGATGTATATTCTATTCTTGCTGCCCGTACTGCTTCTGATACGTATGAGATTGGTACTGCCGTAAGTAAGACTGCATCACTTGCTTCTAGTGCTAACATGGACTTAGAATCTACTGCGACTTTCTTAGCACAGATTATTGAGACAACTCGTGAAGCGCCTGAAACAGCTGGTACTGCATTAAAGACAATTATCGCTCGTTTTGGTGAAGTTAAAAAGCTCATAGACGAGGGAAAAAGTATTGGTTCTGATGAAGAAGGCGAAGTTATTGATGTCAATAAGGTTGATGCTGCTTTAAAAACTGCTGGAATTAGTTTACAAGAATTTATCAAAGGTAATGAAGGATTAGATAAAGTATTCTTACGTTTAGCAGAGAGATGGGATACTTTAAGTGTATCTCAGCAACGTTATATTGCAACTCAAGCTGCTGGTGCTAGACAGCAATCTCGTTTTATTGCTATGTTACAAGACTATGGTCGTACACAGCAACTTTTAGACTATGCTTATAATGCTGAAGGAGCTGGTGATGAACAGTTCGCTAAAACTAAGCAGTCATTAGAAGCAAAAATTAACGAATTAAAGAACTCTTATCATACCTTTATAATGGGTATTGCTAACTCATCAGCTATTAAAACTGTTATTGATGCAATGTCAACAGGTTTTAATGCTATTAATAAAATAATAAAGAGTATTAATACTGGGGTTAGCGAACTTAACAAACATTTGGGTGCGGCTGTAACCGCTGCATTATCACTTGGTACGGCATTTGCAGCACTTAAAATAGGTGGTAAAGCACTTAATTTAGGCGTTAATGCTATTGGTACAATGATGCTTGGCCGTGGCGCAATGGCACAAGGTAAAGCGCAGGGTACGGCTGGCGGCCTTATGGGAGGAGTTCAAAATGCTCGTGCCACAGCTTTTACTAGACCAATTACTAGTAGATTAGATACATTAATTGCAATTGCTAAAATTGGAAATAAAAATGCTGCTAATTTAGCAGCCAAAGCTACAGAAAATGGTACTCCACTTTCATTAGCGGGAAAAGAATTTAGAACCGCTCGTGGAGAAATTAATACAGCTTTTAGTGGAGGAAAATTATCAGCAAAAGACTTATCTAAAACGATGAGTCAATATGATGATGCTACTCAAAGAGCTTTAATGGCTTCTAGCCCTGGTATTGCCAGCGCGCTTAAAAGAGGTTATTTTGGAGGGGTTAAAGAGCTAGAAAAAGGTGGCCAATTAGATAAGGTTGGTCGAATCGCTGCTCAAAGTTTTATAACCTCTCAAGAAAAAGCATTTAAAACTGGTAAAATTGATTTTGCTTCTTATAACAAAAGCGCTTTAATGGCTTCGGATAAGTATTTTTCAAGTCATATACAGGCTGCATCAAAAGCTTATAACCATCCCGCTTTTGATATGTATAATGATATGCAAAAAGCTGAAGCTATACAAGAGCAAGCAATAAGAAGAAGAGCGGTAGAGAAATTTCAAGAAAACCTTATTAAAAAGGGAATTACATATGATAAAAGGCAAAAAAGCTGGATAGGTTCTGCCGGCGGTGCATATTCTAAAGAAAGATTAAACGAAATGTATCAAGGCACACTTAGGGGTATAAAAGGACAAGCTGGTAGTCTTGGTTCCAATCTAATGGATCCAACAAAAGCAGAACTTTTAGCTAATAGTTTTGGTGCTGTTGGTGGAGCAATTTCTAGTGCCGGCATGTCCCTTCAAACTTTTAGCGTTCAGCTTAGCTCAATGGGTGCTGATAAAGCCGCAGCAGCAGTTAGTGGATTAGGAAGTGCGCTTACCTCTGTTGGTATGGCAGCGAATAGTGTTGGCTCTATCATTACTATGGTAGATAAAATTCCAAAATCTGCAAGTGTTGCGGGTTTAGCTGTTACTGGTGTTGTTGCAACAATTGTAATGGCATATAAGTCATATCAAAATTATATTAAAAAGATTCGTGACGAAGGTAAAAAGGTTACAGAAGATTATCAAAAGAATGTTGTTAAACAAAAGAAAAACTTATCAGAATTAAATAGTAGTTACGAAGAATATCAACGTTTAAGAAATGGCGTTGATGCAAAGGGGAATAATGTTTCTCTTGATGAAAATGAATATAAACGCTATCAAGAATTAACAAATAAATTGATTAAGATGAATGGCGCCTTAAAACAAGGTGTTAATGAATCTGGTCAAGCATATATCAGTCAATCGGCAGATATTCGAAAAGCTCTTGAAGATGAGACAAAAGATATACAACGTGCCCAAGAATTGTACCTTACTAATGGTAGTGGTCAAAGTTTAATTGACCAAGCCGCAACATATAAGCGAGTTACAAAAGCTTTTAATACAAAAGATGTATTGAAAGGGCAAAGAATAGAAGCGTCTGCCATGGTTTATGGTGATGGTATCGCTGCTACTCCAACTGGTGGCTCGCGCATGGGTGGCGCTACATATACTAGTAGCGCATATGCTGGTGGAAAATTAACACAAGAAGCCAATTCGATTAAGGCTGCGGTTGATAGCTTAGAAAATTCTGAGCAAATTTACAACGATTTAGATTTTAATGGTATCAACTGGAAAGATATAGATGCTTATGATGCCAAGAAAATTTATGATCAATCATCTGCATTAGCTGCTTATATAGATTCGTCAAAAGAATTAACTGATGAACAAAAAGCCAATGCAACAAAAGCTGTTACTGAATTAACTAAAACTTATGATAGCGCTATTGAAGCTGTTAAACCGACTACTGATTGGTTAGAAACTTATTTAAGCTCAACTGGAATGGATGCATCTTCAATTGAGAAGGTGATGATAGATAAATTTAATTTTAAAAATTTATCTAATGTTGATGCTGATGCTCATTTAGCAGATTTTGGTAAACAGCAAGCTAGTTCATTAGTTGGAGGTTTTAGAAGTGGTCTTGAAGAATTAACTTTACAGGGCCAATATGAGGGATGGAACGCGGAAGAATTAAAAGCTCATGCCGAAGAATATTCTCAATCGCTTAGAGACTTAAGTAGTTCTACAACTAGTGAAGGTCAAAAGTATACTGGAGCTTTACAAGGTATCGCGGAAGCTCAAGCAAAATTTGATGAGTCATTAGATGCAGGTACTTCTTTAGAAGATGCTTCACAAGCATATACAGATTCTATTACGGATGAAATTCAAGCGCTAGATTCTTTAGCAAGGCAATATGAAGAAGCTGCTGCGAAAGGGGATATTGGTGCTGGTCTTATTGCTGAAAGCATTAGAGACGGTATGCATCAAGCAGTAGCTTATACTACTGAGAGTGAAGCTCAAATTACTGAATCATTAAATTCCTTATCTAGAAGTTTTGAGACAGCTCATTCTGCTCTATCAAACTATCAAGAGCAAACTAAAGATTTAAACGACTATTACACGGCTGCAGAAGGAATGAAACAAATTCTTTCAGATATAGGCTGGGATGGAGAGAAAGGTAAATTTACTGGCCAAGATGCTCAAGGTCATGGTTCTCAAAAATTCTGGTTAGCTGCTGAAAATCTTGTTGATGAAGCAACAATGAATCAAGGTATTGACGCAGTTAAAAAGAAAATGTCAGAATTAGTGCCCACTTTAGAAGAAGGGAAAGATGGGTTTGATAATTTTATTCGACTTTTACACAAAAATAAAGATGCTTTAAAAGATTTTTATAAAGAAAAAGACGATGGAACTTTTGACATTGATGTTGATGATACTAATCTTCATGAGATGGCTGAGACATTAGGTGTAGCTGATGAATATTTAGCTTCAATGATTGACAAGAGTCGTCAATTTATGAAGTGGGATTTATCTGAACCCAAACAATTAGCTGCAGCTATTAAGAAATCAGAACAAACCCTTCAGTCTGGTAAAGGGAATAATGCTCAATATTATTATAATTATAGCGATTTAAGAGCTACTGCATTATCTCAAGGTGTTACAGACTTTGGACCTGGTTCTGAGTTTGATAATACTATTAAAGAACTTCAGAGTAAGGGTATAAAGGTTCTTAATGTTGATGATCTTACTAAAACAGCTTCTAAAAATGCTAAACCGGAAGAGAAAAAACAAATAGCAGAAAATAAAAAAATACAAACGCAATATGTAAAAGATCTAGTTAAAGGATATGGTTTTAATAAAGAAACTTCTTATGAAGAAATGGTTAAACCATTTATTGAATCTGGTCAATATACTAGTGAAGATACGTATGAAATTTTAAAAGCTAGCGGTGTATTAAAAGACAGAGGGGAAACTAAAGATCAACAAATCGAAAATATAACTAAAGCTTTTGAAGAAGGCTCCCAAGACCCAGAATTAGAAGTTAGTAATAAAATTGCAGATAATACTCAGAGAACTAATGAACTTTTGGCTCAGATGGTTGCTGATAGCGGTCAAATTCCAAAAGGTGTTGCAGAAAGTGTTGATAATAGTTATAAAGAAGTTTTTGGTAAAAAGGGTATAGATACTTATTTCCAAAAATTTGGACAAGGCACAAATACACAAGATAAGCAATTAACTTATGAAGAAAAGAAAGAAGGCGTAACTAAAGCCGAAACAAAGCTTGGTGAGTTAGAAGCAAATAAACAATTATTAGAAGGAACTGTTAAAGCAAATCCAGATAATGCTGAAGCTCGAAAGGAATTAGATAAAGTCAATATTATTATTGATAAACTAACTAAGTATAAAGAAGCTGGTGGCGCGGGAATTACAACTGCGGAAACTTTACTTGGTGGTAATGCTGAGAATTTTGATTTTAATAATTTTACCAAAGATGACTTTTCAGGTCTTAGAAATCTAGATGAAGCGTTAAAAAATATTGATCCTAAAAAAGTTAGTGAAGTTACAAAAGCTATTCAAGAAAGCGGATTAAGTAAAGATCGTCAGCAAGATGTTTTAGGACAATATTATAAACAAAGAATTTTAGATAGTGGAGAAATTACTAGAAGAGCAGATAAAGAATATTTGGGAAGACAAGATGCTAATCAAAAATTAGGACAAGTATTAAATTCCAAAGATTTAGAAGAGTTTAAAACAAATGTTCACGCTGCTTCAATTAGTTTTCAAACTTATCCTCAACTCGCGCAACAGTTAAGAGATAGTTTTGCTGAAATTAAAGGTTTAAATCCTTTTAAAGATGAAGACTATTGGGAATTAAATAAAAATTTAGGTATAGGAACTACTGAGGAGACGCCTTATCTTAAAAAACAATTAGACTCAGAAGAGGGTCGTCAAGAAGTTGTTGAATTTATAGGTGAAGATAAAAGTGTTAAATCAACAATAGAAGGCATTGAAAATGAAGCTGATCGAATTAAAGTAATCGATGCTATGCTTCAAATTAAAGAAGGAGAAAATACCGAAGAAGCTAAACAAACTCTTGAAGAGATTTTAGGAAAAGATGGCGCGACCGCAGTTGTAGAATATGCAGCTCATACTAATGATGTTGATCAAACTGCTAAACAAATAGAAGAAAATCCAGTAGAACAAACTGTAGAACAAAAGGTTGATGACACAAAAGTTAAGGATAAAAACGCAGAGCAAGAGCGTAATCCTGTACGCCAGACTGTAGAGCAAACAACAACTGGAGATTCACAGCCTACCGATTCTAGTTTTACAATAACTCCTACTTTAAACGCCAGTCCTTTCTTACAAACATATAACAGTGACATTATGTCATATGTTGCAAAATCTAATCCTACTACAAAAGTTGGTGCAGATACTCAGACTGGTAAAACAGCAGTTAATAGTTTTGTAAATGATATTGGTAATAAAAACCCTAAAGTAACGGTTGGCGCGACGATAAGCGATGGCGCTTGGGGTGTTGTTAGTAATTTTGTATCAAAAATTAAAGAAAAAGTTGCTAGTATATCAATACATAAATGGACCGGACGTAATAACCATAGAATGGGAGCTTACTCTACTGGCTATAAAACAATCCCATTAAGTAGTTATGCATCAGGTAAAAAACGTACTACACGAGGTAATACAGTTCCAGCTTTAACTGGTGAACTTGGCCCAGAAATGGCTTGGTATCCAAAAGAAGGTAGAGCTGAACTTCTTGGTGTAGGTGGCCCGCAATATGTACCAGATTTACCTAAAGATTCGGTTATTTGGAACGCTAGACAAACAAAAAAAATTCTTGATAGAAAAAGTATACCGCTTAAAAGTCATGCAACAGGAACTGGAAAATTACCTAGTGATGCTAATAGTTCTGGTGGAGGCTTAAATAAAATTAAAACCAAAACCAAAACTAAAACTTCTAGTAATAAAGATTCAAAGAAAACTGCCAATAAAGTCGCGTCAATTGACCAAAAAATTGGCACGATCAGTAAACGTGATATAAAAATATATAACTTAACGAAACAGATTGAACAAACCTCAAATAAAATTGAGAAAAATTCTGATTCAATCAAGAAAAAGTTAAGTGATACAATTGATTTTCATTATTCTCAAGTTAGAAAAGAAGTTGGAGAGCAAACTAAGTTATTACAAAAATCAGAAAGTCAAAATAAATCTTTATCTAACCAGTATTCTAAACAACTTAAAAATTTAGACCAGGGTAAAGGAAAATATAAAAATTATAAAATAACTTATGAAAAAACGTCTAAAGGCAAAAAAGGCAAAAAAGAAACTAAAAATGCAAATAAGAAAATTAATCTTGGAAGATTTATAAAGAGAGATAAGAAAACTGGCGCCTATGTAATTGATGAAAAAGCTATTCAAAAAGTTGCCAAAAATAAAAAACAAGGCAAAAAAATGGCTCAGGCAATCTTTGAAGCAGCTCAAAAAGAAATTGATGATCTTACTTCAAAGAAAACTTCAGCTGATAAGGCCGCAAGAGATGCGAAACAAAAACTTGAAGATTTAAGAAAAGAATTACAAGATACATTATTTGCTTGGGAAAATGAATTAACAAAAATTAAAGATCTTGAAACTAAAATTCAATTAAGCGATTCATTCTTAGATATGCTTGATAGTATGCAAAAACTAATTACTAATATGGCCAATGGCTCACTTAGTAATTTAGCAAATCTATCAAAACAATATCAGACTTCCATTCAAGCAGGTATAGCTGCAACAATTAATAAAATTAAACAACAAGAGAGTTTATTAGTTGCTTATAAAGATGAGCTAAAAGATGATTTAAGTTTAAGAGATGAATATGCAGCTCTCGCAGATGCAAGAAAGAAACTTGCTAGTGCTAAATCTACTGGTGAAAAAGAAAAATATAAGGCTTTAGTTCAACAGCGTCAAGATGAACTTGATGCCGCGCAAGTTGGAAAACGTCTTACTTCTACTTCTGTAAATGAATATGGTCAAATTGAAGTATCATTTGATTGGAAAACATTAGAGCAACAAAGAGTCACGGGTGAAGTGAATGACACTGAATATAAAGGCGTAAAAGATTACTATGATAAGGTAGTAGAAGATGTAGGAAAAATTAATGATACTAATTCTGAGATAGCTCAATCAATTAATGGTCTTTATGAGAAAAGAGACGAGCAGTATCAAATGATGAGCGATTATACGCAGAAACTTAGAGATGGTATGGAAGATGAAGAACAAAAAACCATTGATAAGTTAAATAGTTTAAATGATACGCTTCGAGAAGCTTTCAATGATTTAATTGATAAAGTTAGAAAAGAATTAGACAAACAGCGCAAGTTAGAAGAAAACGCCAAAACAGAAAAAGATATTACTGATAAAATGAATCGTTTGGCGATGCTGCGCGCAGACACATCTGGTAGTAATGCGGCAGAAATTGCTCAGCTTCAAAAAGATATTGAGGAAGCGACGGGAAGCTATGAAGATAACCTTGAAGATCAGTTATTAGATAGACTTGAACAACAAGCTGATGAAGCTGCAAAACAAAGAGAAAAACAAATTAAGTTGTTAACTACTCAGCTTAATTATAGTAAATCTGCTGGCATATATTTAGCTAAAGCCGAAGCACTTACACAAGCAATTGCCAATGGTACTGCAACAGGAGAGCAAAAACGGTTAGCACAATTATACTACTTAAGTAGCGATGAACTTCTTGACAAGTGGGGCAAGCGTTTATCTCTACAAGAGTTCGCTTCAGAAACAGTTAAAGTTTCAAAATTTAATGAAGCTGTTGATGCTTATGATAAAGCAATTCAAGATCAGCAAAAAGCCGCCCAAAAATTATACGAAGCTGCATTAAAGATGGATGCATCGTTTAAATCTGAAAATCAAAAACAAGTTGAGAAAGATGTAAAAGCACATGTAAAAGATCGCTCTGCTAAAGCAGCTTATAATAAATTAGTAAATGAAGGTGGTTATGAAACATCTGACGCTTTAAAGATTTTAAAAGGGGCTGGTTATACCGCAAAGCAATTTAAAGCAAGTGGTATGAGCGCGGGCCAAGCCAAAGCCGCAGGCTTTACAGCAAAACAAGCAAAAGGAGCGGGTTATACTTTAAAAGAAGTTAAAAATGCGGGATATGATACAAAACAAGTTTTATCTGCTGGTTACAAAAGAAAAGATGTTGTAAAGCAATACGGTAAAAAAGCAGTACAACGAGCTGATGCCGGAACTACGAAAAAGGCGACTATTGATACCAATGGTAAAAAGAAAGGTGGTAAGATTAATACTGGTACTGTAAATAAGGGCGGAACAAGAGTAGCCGCTCAAAAAGGAAAATCAGTATATACACAAGCATACGATCCAAAAACTGGTAAGGGAACTGGCAAAACAAAAAAAGTAGCCTTTAAAGATTTCACTGTAAAATTTATTAAGAATAATCAGAAAGAAGCTGGTAAAGAACTTCTTTATCAATTAAAACATAATAAAGTTGGTTCTAAAATTCATAAGAATTGGAAATCTTTTATCGCCGCATCAACTTACACGGGTGTTAAAGCTGGTACTAATATTAGTTCATTAAACCATCCAAAAGGTAAAGATAAGGACGGCACTATTACAAAGTCTGGTAATGTATATTACTACACTGGTGACGGCGTTAAATATTGGAACCCAACAACTGGTAAGACTGCATTTGCTTTAAAATATAATAGTAAAGATAAAAAAGCAAATAAAAATGCTTTCTTAAAAGCTGCCCAGAAAAATTCCGGAGTAAGTAGAGAATATGCTCAATTCTTAATTAATAAGAAATTATTTACCAAAAAACAATTACAAAGTAAAGGTGTTAAAAAGTTTAAATTTGGCGGCTTAGCTAGTTACACAGGTCCAGCTTGGATGGATGGTACACCATCAAAACCAGAACTTGTACTCAATGCAACAGATACTAAAAACTTTATAGCTTTAAAAGATATTCTTTCTGAAGCTGCTAAACGAGGTGCTTTCAGCAGGAAAGAAGAGAATATCTCACAAGGTGACATGACATTTGATATTAATATAAATGTTGATAAAATTGACAGCGATTATGATGTTGATAAGGTTGCGAAGAGAGTTGAAAAAATTATTACAACTAAGGCTAAAACTAGAAACGTAACTGTTGTAGGACGTTCAAGATAATAAAAAAGAGGCTCTTAATAGAGCCTCTCTTTTATTTATAATTAGTCAAGAAATGGAACGATCGCTTCGATTTCTGTAGCTGTACATTCGATATTATCACCAAAAGCATCAATTGTCAGACCAAGATTGTCAATTTCAATTTCAAGGTCTAGCAGTTCCTCTAAAGCGTCATTACATTCACCAACAAGGTCCTCTTTAATTATAATCTGTTCGCCATCTTCTGAAAATACAAGATCCCCATTCTCATCTTTTTTCGCATATCTTTCGACGATCTCGTTGAACTTATCTTGGTAGAAATCAGCTTCTTTACGAGTGGCATTATTAATCTTATTAAGCTTATATGCTACCGGAAGCGGAAGTTTCTGCGAAAGAAAGAGACCAATATTTTGTCTTAAAGTAAGAACTTGTGACATAGTAACTTTAACCATTTATTTTTCCTCCATTATTCCCAGTTGGTTAAAACAACTGTTTTATTAACCTTTTCACTCACCCATTTCCCTATTCCAATTGCATCCGCAACGTCATCGGAAACAGTTATATCAAACCATTGTTTAATTAGGTTTTGCATAGATTTTTTCTTGTCGGTTCTTGTCCGACCTTTCACTCCGCAGTGAGCGCGCCAGGTAGCTGGTGGACAGCAAACCCAGTCGATATTTTGTTCAGTACAAGTTGCTAATAAAATACCTTGAAGGCGCGCGAGTGTGCGGTAAGTTGTTACTCCAATTGTTTTTCCGTTAATTTGCTGAAGTTGTATATCTTCTAAACCGATCATATCTGGGTTCCAGTTATTAATCATCTGGATAAGCCAATTTTTTATTTCAATATCTCTTTCTATTTCATCATCTTTACTCGCTTGAAATACACCTGCGTAAATTAATTCATTATCGTCAAATAAAGCATATCCAGTTAGATGTGTGGCTTGATCAAGCGCGAGTGTGCGCCGAGTCCCTTTTTTCTTCGGTTTAATTTCTTCTGAAAAATTAAAGTATTTATTTTTTTTACATATAGGACATTCCCATTTATCACGAATTTTTTTATAAGGAGAATAGATACGATGACCTTCGTTACATTCGAAGGTCAACTCTGTATCTAAATTTTTGTATTCGGTGGATAATAAAATCCAATTATGTTGCTCAGCTGCTTTTTGAATTTCTTCTATTTTTATTTTAGACATTATAGGATTCCGCTGCTACCAAATCCGCCGCCTCTATCATCACCGATTTCTCTTACACTTTCAACCGGCTGTAGAAAAGCAGTAGGGATTTTAACAAGACGAAGCTGAGCAAACCTTTCTCCCTTTGTAATAAACTCGTCACTACCATAGTCAACTGATGTAACATTTAAACATTGACGTTCTGCATCCCATTCAGTTGTGATATCTTTAATTCGTGGTGCAATATTTTCTACAATAATTCCAATTTCATCTCTATATCCACTATCAATAAGTCCGGGAGTATTTGCAATTCGCAGTTTTGATTTAAGTGATAGACCACTTCTGGGTTGCACAAGGATACCATATCCTTGTGGAATAGCCATTTTGATTCCGGTTGGAATAAGTTTCGTTTCACCTGGATGAATCGTATAATCATCTAATGCATATACATCCATCGCGCCGTCGCCTTCATGGGCATATGTAGGTAATTTTGCTTCTCCAATTAACTCTATTGGAATTATTACTTTTTGATCTAAAGCGTCAGAATATTCTTCCATTTTATTGAAGATGATACCAAAGAGATGAACAACAAAATCTTTTTTAATTTCAGATAATTCATCTACATTTTTTACTTCTTCAACAATTTGTTGATAAGTTCCCGCAATATCTTCAGTAGAAATGGCGTTCATTTTTATTGCTTTTGCAATTGCCATTTGAGACTCTTCTGTGCTAAGGGTTTTTTCTATTTCCCAAAGTAGCTGTTGTCCAATTGTGGCAACAACTTTATCATCCATTGAAAGGATAGTTTCTAAAAATTCAATTCCAAATTCATCAGAGTTATCAATAGCTTCTTCAAGATGATTCATTACTTCAACTAATTCTGAATTTTCATCGAATATAGTTTTTGTTTTATCAAAATCACTCATCCCAAACTCCTCCAATTACTTTAACAACTTTTACAACCCAGGCTTCATCAATGATTTCGCCTTTAGCTTTCTTGGTTTTATAAGTATAACCACTCGCGCCCAGTGTATATCCTTTTGCTGGGGCTTCAGCCCTGAATTTCTCCATAATTTCTTTTGCTTCTTCTTCTGTATCAGCTCTGTATTCTTCTGTCTGCTTTAAAATTCTCATTCTTCTTATCCTCCAATTGTAATTAGTTCTTTTGCATAGGGCAGATTTTCTATCATTTCACAGAATGTATGCCATTCTATTAGTTTGTGATTTCTTCTTGCAAAATAAATATTTCTTAAAACTTGATAGTTAGCAGTCCATGTACGAGTTTGATTGTATCCTTCTGGAAGTAGCTGGATGAGGGCGCGCCAATAACGTTTATCTTGTGTGTTAAGATATTTTTGACGTAAATCTTCACAACTTTCTACAATAGATGTTTTAGCTAAATTAAAAATTAAATCCCAATCATCGTCAAAGCTGAAGTCATCTTCTGTGATTTCTTTTGAAGTGATTTTATGCATTGTAGAAGTAGAATTGGCTACTGTAGCGACTTTATAAGTATCCATTTCTTTCCACCAATAAAGCGGCGCCGTTATATCCATAGATACAAAAATTTGTCTCAGGAATTTTGATTCGTCAGGTCCGCCTTTAATCATTCTTTTTGCAAGGTCTAAATCTTTCTCACCTAAAATATAGCTTCCATTTTCATCTGTGTAGCTATCACTTAAATGCCAAGAATTAAGAGGGTTCCTTAATCCTCTAAAAGCGCCTTTGAAATTACTAACTTCGATTTCATTAATTAATATCATTAATACTCATTTCCTCCTTTGCATTGATGCCATCTATATAGCCTTGAGTATAAGCTGTTCGTATTTCAGTTCGTATGTTTTCAAAAACATTTGGGAAGCAACTACCAACTACATATTCAAAACTAACTAAGTCATCGTTTTTCATATGAGTTTTTTCAAGCGATTCCATTATCTTTTTGAGTTTACCAAAAGAAACTGTAATACGGTTTTCAAAATTAATTTCTTTGTCCATATAATATATTCTCCTTTTTATTCTATATATATTATATCAGAAAAAAATAAAAAAGTCAAGATTTTGTCTTGACTTTTTTATTTTTTATTTAATTTCCTCCTCAATCTCTGATTCAGTCATTAGTTTGCGCCATTGGTTATCATCGTTAAACCAAACGTTTTGATTCTTACTCCCTCTTAAAAACAAGGAGAGATCTCTTTCTTCTTCGATAAATAATCCATCAATTATAAAATCAACTTTTGATAAAATCGATTCGATAATCTCATTACCTTGATTTTTAATAGTTTCAAAATCGTAGCCAGTCCATAAAAAAATTTTTATTGAGGGATAGGCAGTTCGA
>ODAI010803672.1_pt1 | contig 14638 bp, 3 predicted proteins | sample 1539321 | NCBI WGS metagenome assembly ODAI01 (sample SAMN02144231, study PRJEB22623) | gut metagenome | biome: sheep rumen | host: Ovis aries | place: New Zealand
CAAACCCTTTTGCTCTCGCTGACGGCTGAGATTCCTACTTTGAGGGTGGACAAGTGGCATAAAGCCCCTGTAATGCTTAACGGGGTAAGGGGAAGGTAGGTGTAAAAACCATACATTATCACGGATATAGTGGCAAAAAGGCCTGCAAAGACAACACCTAACAGAAAAATTAGTCCACGGGACTATTAGTTGCGGATTTTAGGCCATATAGAAAATCGGTAATTGAGCTTTCGCACGTACTTGCGAAAAGGGTAGAACAAACATCTCCGTGTGCCCTTCGGAATCATGTCCAAAACACCTGTTTCCACATCCTTTATCTCATACTGAAAAACACAAGGCTTAATTGGCTACAAAAGTGTGGACTCTTAGGCATCGCAAATATGCGTTAACCTTTCTTAATTCTCCGTAACTTTGCCACGAAAAAGTATAAGTAGTACTCCAATGGCAGCAATTTTGAACAAGAATTGTGGTGTAATGGGTTATAAATCATCCTGTAGCACTAAATCCATCTGTTCGGTTGGCTTTCGCCCTGAAAGTACACATCATTGTACTTCTGGTGTTCTTTTTTAGCTCTCTGTAGCTCAATGCCCATCTGCGCAACGACTACACATTATTCATATATAACGTAAAAACGTGACGGTTCTAACGCTCCATTGGCGGTGCTGGCTCCGTCGCAATCATCACTCTAATTTCATTACACCAATGCCACAAATACTTGGCAACAAAAATCGTCTCTGCCTCACGTTACATGATGAGCTACACATTGTGGATCTCTCAGAGACACTCTATTTCATGGCAGACGACCACTACACGCATGTCTATTACATCTCCGACCTTCACTTCATGCTCCCTATAGGACTGGCTCGCATCGAAGAAGAGCTAGAGTTCCTTGGAGTCCGACATCCGCACCCATTCAAACGCTTAGGTCGCAAGTACATCATCAACGCTTTGCGCATCCTCAACATCAACACCACCAAGCAGATTCTTACCCTACAGACCGCAACCGACAAGACAAAGGTTCTCCAAATACCTAAGAACATACTGCGTGAACTTCTCATCACCATCACCGACGAGTTTAACCACGAGCTCGAAGAATAAAAACCCACACGTTTAAAATAAACGCCAAAACACCTCCATTTTTTGCATCAATGACATATTTGGCATTTGTTTCACGAATAAAAACGTATGTTTCGCGAAAAGCACAAAAAAGTTAATCCTATTATGTCTGCCTTTTCATACATTTGTATTTGATAAAAAACAATGTGGCATTACGACCTGCCGTGTTCACCCCACTGGTATCGTAACATCCACACTTTCATTCAACCCATATAATCTATATATAATATAAATATAATAATGTATAGGTTTCCATCCATCCAAGGGTGTGAATCCTTTCAACCAAGAGAACAATAGTAATTATTAACTTTAATAACTTTTAATTAAAATCTTAAAAAGTATGAGAAAGACTACTATGACCGTAGCCGCATTCTTGGCAGTAGCTGCTTCATCGTACGCAGCCGTTACTGTAGGGAACAAAGGCTATGAGGCGACTATCAAGAAAGATGGAACCTCTGTTTCTATCGAGGTAGTTTTGAAAAAAGGTACCTACGCTATCACAGCAACTGAAGGTAATGTAGCAGTTACATCGCCCGACGGCAAGACCGCTTATCCAGACCCCAATGCGGTCATTATTGGAGACAAAGGTGCAACCGTGAAAATCACCGTGACCACAGACGCGCAAGCCGCTGACAAGAAAGTGACCATCAAGATTGAGCCTAAGGCTCAGGAATGGAAGGATCTGATTCAGTCCTATCAGAACAAGATCAACGAGCTTGTTACTGAGGTTTCCAAGTTGCCAGATGATCCCAACAATGTGAACTACGCAAAACGTGCTGCATTGCTCGACAAGATTTCACAGTTGCAGAGTGTTGTTGACAACGCCGGCATCGAGGAGTACAACACGTTTGTTGACACTGGCAAAGTTCCATCCATCGAAGGTGGCGACAATGGTCTCGACAACCTGACTGATAAGGTTTCTAACGCTTCTGCCAACGAGGCCGCTTATAATGCTGCAATCGCAGCCCATGGAGCATTGGACGCAAGTGCCCTGGACGAAGCCAATACTACAGCTCAGAGCAGAACTGACATCGATGCTGCCACCAAGGCCGCAGCTAAAGCTCTCTATGACACAACCAAGAATAACATAGTGCAGTTCAAGAAAGATGCAGAAGAAGCATATAAAGCAGGCACTGCAGGTGTCCTCTTTGCGAATGATAAGATTGCCGACAGAATCAAGAACCTAAATGCCGAAATAGCAGAAGCCACTAAAAAAATCACAGATGGCAACAACCTCGACATGACCTACGCTGCTGTCAAGGCAGCCATTGAAGGTGCCACCACCAACTATAACACAGTGGTTGACAAGCTCTACAATCAGCTCGAGGACGAAGGCATTCCTGCTGGATTAGGTAAGGACATCTATGATGACCAATACAAAGAAGCCATTAGCAAGCTGAAGCCTTATCTCGACAAGATCACCGAAGTTGACACCAAGAACGAAGAGAACTATGCGGCCAAAAAGGCTTCAGACATCTCTGGCGACCTTCCAACATTCGCAGAAATGGATGTTGTCTATGACAAGTACTACAACAAGATTGGTGACAAAGACAACCCTGCCAATGGCACACTGCGTAAGTACTACAAGGATGCTAAGGCACAATTGGATGGCTATACAGCATACGTGGCATCACTGACTGCCGACGCTGTGAAGGACACTGATACAGACAAGGACAAAAAAGTCATCAAGGACTATTATGCAGGCAAGGTGACTGAAATCAACAAAATCATTGCCGGCATCCAGACCAAGCTTGATGCAGCCAACAAGGCACACACAGTTGACCAATTCAATGTTTCAACAGAAGCTGCCGCCAAGGGTGGCTACAATGAGGCTAAAACAGCGCTTCTGGCAGACCTCGAAGAGTACACTGCATTCGTTGATTCTCGTAGTCGAATCAACGCCGTTATGGACGAACTCGCTCGTGTTCAGGCTCAGGTGGAGAAGCGCAAATCTGCTGATGGCAAGTTCGTGGCAGCCACTCGCTACACAACCAGGTACACCACAATCTCTAATGGAATCCAGAACCTCGAAGCTGGAAACCGCGCTAACTATACGGTGACTGCAACAGACAAGAAGACCGCTCAGACTTATTCTTCCACTGTTTACTCAAGTGTCTCAGCTTTCTACAACGAAATCGATGGGTATGACACCAACACACAAACAGCTTTCAACAACTACAACACCATAGCTGACGCTATCGCTGCTTTCAATCTCGAAATCACAGGCGGAAAGGATGGTGACACGAATGTGGCAAGCTGGGCATCTAAAGTGTTGAATGAGAACGTAACAATTGACGGCACTCTTGAAGCCCAAACATACGGTCAGGCTCGTGAAGAGCAACAAGACATCGTTGCTGCCGCTCAAGCTGCAGTTGACGCAGCCTTAGCTGTTGCAACGGATAAAGAGGCTGAATTCGGAAGCAAACTCGCCACTGCCGCTGGCAAGAAGGGTAGCGTATATGATGCCAAGGCTCTCATCCAGACGTACAAGAATACTTACGCCGACAACGTCGCTCCTTGGCAGACTGCAACCGATGCTCAGGCCAAAGTGGATGCTGTCAAAGAGTCCAAAGACCGCGCTGATGCTGTGAAAGCTAACATAGCGAAGATTGCTGACTACAACGCTGACGATTATGGTACAAAGGCTGCACAAGTGCTGAATGCAGAGAAGCAGGCCATCGCTGACAAGATTGGCGATTACGCTACAGCTACAGCCAAGGCCGACGGCAACATTGCCGAGCGCATCAAGGATGCCGACGGTAAGGAAGCCAATGCTGCTATCGCTCTGATTGACCAAGTGCGTCAAGACCTCGTCAAGATTAACAATGAATTGGATGCACACAAAGCTAAGGCTGCTGCCGCTAAGACCGCATTCGGTGGATATAAGACTCTGTATGCCGAAGTGGACGAATTACTTAATGGCAAAACTGGAGGCAAGAAGAGCGTGAAGGGTCTGCTTGCTCCAGCCGATGAGTCATTCTTAGACGCAGAAATTACTGCTCAGCAAGGTCTCCTCGATGCTGTCAAAACCGACGTGAACGCAGCTGAGGACGTAGCTAAGGCTCGCCAGGATCAGACTGTTGACAAGAAGACAGTCAAGGGCATTGACAGCCGCCTCGCTGACATCAAGACTGCTGTTGAGGATCTCCGCGTGAAGGCTCAGAACGAAGCTGCCAACGAGCAGGCTAAACGCGACTTTGACGAGAAAATCAACGCCTACAGGGTTGTTAATAACGCACCTGTTTCTGTCGCTAAGATTTTCACCGACACAGAAGATGCTATCAAGAAGTCGGAAGATAAGGAGACCACTTATGCTCAGACCACACTCGGTGAACAGTATTTCTTGAACCTCCTGGATGCTTATCAAAATGAAACTGACACGAAGAAGGTGAGTGCTGAAAAGCCAAGCTTGGCATGGATTAACAATTTGGTTACGAAGTATTACGGCACGAAAATCAAGAAGGACAAAGCTGACACCAAGTTCACCGATCCTGACAACAACTTGGCGAAGAAGAAAGCAGAAGTACTTGCACTTCTCAACACACTCATCGCAAATGTTGAGGCACTTCCTGTGGCTTCTGTGGCCAACGAAAAGGCTTACGTTGCCGAAACGAAAGCTTACAATGAGGCCAAGGAAGCCTACGAGGCTCTCTTCGTGGAGGTGAACAAGGCCAAGGATTCGGGTGACAGCTTCAAGGCAGCCTATGAGGCAGCAATCGACCAACTCACTGCCATCAACACCCAGTTGAAGGAATACAGGAACGGTTCTGACACAAAGGACAGCTACGAAACTGCATACGCCAAAGGTGGAAGTGTGGCATTCGACGGCCAGCTCGCCACCATCAATGGCATCAAAGATGCCCTCACAAAACTTAAGCAGACTTGGAACGCAGGCGATGATGCCGATGGAAGCTACAAGAAAGCTGTGGCCGATGACAATGCAGCCCGCAAGGATGCATTCGACAAGGCATTCACCCAGCTCTATGATGCATACTACGGCAAGATGGTCGGCACGACCAAGATTGACGGAGCTGTTGACATCGTGACAAAGCTCAGCAAACTCGACTACGCCGACCAGGTGAGCGAGGACATCAAGGGCATTGTTACCGGTGACAATAGCCTCTACACTTACGCTGACAAGATTGCAAAACTCCAGAGCGACGCTCAGGCAGCCTACGACAAAGTTACTGCCCCCGACTTCTTCGACGAAGCAGAACAATGGAAGCAGGATGCTGAAAAGATGAAGCAAGAAGTGCTGGAAAAAGAGAAGGCCTATGCTGATGCTGTAAATGGTATAATAAAGGCTGACTTTAAAAAGAAAAAAGATGATCTGAGTAACCTTATTACCCAATTCATATACCGTTCACAAAAGAGCTTGGGCATTGATAACAAGAAAGCTACAGAACTCCTTGCCGAAGCAAAGAACGCAGACAACAAGAACCCACAGCAGATTCTTGATGAAGCGACTATTGCAAAAGACCAAAACGACTTGGCTTACCAGTATCAATACTACTTCTCCTCAGCACTCGATGAAGGCTACGAACTTACATACGAGGTTTATTACAATGCTATTATTGATTCTTGGAATGCCAACTTCGGTGCCATTGACATGGACGCTGAAAAGGATGCCATCGCAGGTTTCTATGGTTCAGGCAATCTCAGCGACAATGTGAATGACTATCAAGAAGGTCACTTCACAAATGATTACGAATCTGAAGAAAATGAAGATGATCAAGTTGACCGTCTGAAGGAAAAAGAAAGCCTATGGAACGTAGAGTTGAATAAATTTGCGAATAAGGTGAGGCCATATCACTATCCGGATGCTGTTACGAACCTCGAAAATTTGGCCCTTGCTTATGAATATTCTCATAAACCAAGTCTTTATACTGAAATTGCTTCAATGAACCTTGGCACAGATAAGGAACCAAACGTTCAGATTCACACCAATGTTTACTGGCAGGCATACGACGAGAACGAGAAATACAACCAGCTCGTCAAAGACAATGCTGAGTTGATTGCTCTGAAAGAAGCATTGAACAACCAGCTCGATGCTGCAGTGGCTGATTACAAGAACCTGCTTGTTGAGCATGACACTAAACTCAAGAGCGAAGCATCAACTATTGAGGGGAACATTGGAAACCTCAAAACATCGGATCTTGCCGGCGGTACAGGCGAGAAGAATATCAAGACTCAGATTGAAACTCTCACTGGAAAAGCCATTCTGAAGGAGTATGAGGCCATCGCTATTGAGGTGGGCGAACTCGCCAAGACCTATGGTTCTAACGATGCATTCGACAGCTTCGTGAAGTCTAACGAAACCATCTACAACAACTTTGTGGATGGCAAGAAGAACGAGAAGGGTGAATATATCCTCGATAAGGGCAAAAAGGTAAAAGCCACTGTGGCTGAAACCTACGAGGCATACGCTCAACTCGAAAAGGCTATCGGCGAGAAGAAGCTTGCCATCGACGAGGCCAGCCAGACTGCTGCCGCCGACGTGGCTGCCGCATTCGACGAGGCACAGAAGGCTTACGCTGCTCTGGGTACTCAGCTCGAAGGCACAGCAGAGGAGGTTCAGGCTTACTATGCTGACGAGATGGATGGAATCGCTGCCGACATTGCGAAAACTGGCGAGAAGATTGACAACCAAGGCTCTGCCGTGGCACTCGAAAAGGATAACAACCTCGAAGCCATTGACAACATCATGCAGTCAATCAACCAAACCAGCAACTACATTGACGACGCTCAAGCGCCATTCACAGCACGTGCTGAGAAGATTGTTGCAGACACAGAGAAACTCAACGCACTGGCTGAACGCTTACAAAGCGTCAACAGTACTGCTGCTGAGTATGTGCACCAATATATCATATACGAACATGTAGATGGTGTTGAAACTTCTTATAATTATCGTGAGCGTCATAATGAAGAAATAACAGATTATATTGCCACTACTCAAGAACTCGTTGATGCTCAGCCAGCAAATAGCATCCTTGATCCGAATTATCATTGGCGGTGGTCTTACGATAAAAAAATTAACGAGATCAGCAACCGCATCAGTGCGGCAGAAAAAGACATCACAGATCTTGAAAAGTTGTTGGCTAAAACCGATGCTAACGGATATATTGACGATGCATGGGATGCATACGATATTGTAAACACGAAACTCAACGAAGTTCTGTACGATGGCGACAAGAAGACAGAGCTGCAATCAGCTTTGGAGACTCTCATGACAACCTCTAACAAAATTAACAGCTATAATTGGTCTGCATACTTTGACGGAGAAGTTCAGTATGACATCGCAGGTAACCTCATCAACGAAGATGGTTCTTCTGTTCCCGTTGACTACATGAACGAAGCTTACCCGGCTGTTCTCGAAGCTATTGCTGCTGTCCAGCAGGGAATTGCCGACATCGATGCACAGATTATCACTCCTGGTGCCATCAACGATCCTTACGGTGATGTGACTTCAGAGGATATCGCTGCCATCTGCAACCTCATCCTTGGAATCACGAATCCTGAGGATTTGACAGAGGCTCAGCAGATTGCTGCCGATGTGGACGATGACAGCAGATACACAGTTGCCGACCTCACGAAGATTCAGAACATCTACCTCTATGGCAATCCTAACGGCTACCAGGTAGTGAATGCATTCAAGGCTCGTGTAAGAGGCGTGGTTGGTTCAACTCCTGGCGCATTGACCATGAACCTTGGCAAGAGCCAGATTGGTGTGGAACTCTCCACTGCCGTGAACTACGCTGCCATCCAGATGGATGTGAAGCTTCCAGCAGGTGTGGCTCTCACCGACGCTGCTTTCGCAGGCAACGAGGATGTAGCTGTAGCCGCTATCAACCAGATTGGCAAGAACACTTGGAGAGTTCTTCTCTACGGAGCTCAGAACGCCACTATCAGTGCAAACGACGCTCTGCTCAACCTCAGCATCGCTGGCGAGGGCACAGGCGCAGTGATCATCGAAAACGTGGCAGGTGCAACAGCCAAGTCTAAGCTCTACAGCATTCCGGGCATCAGCGGCGAGTATGACATCGCCACTGGCATTGACGCTCCTGAAACCGCTGCTGCTGAAGGCGACGGCACCATCTTCGGCGCTAACGGCGTTGTACGTCGTGGCTTAGAGAAGGGCTTGAACATCATCAAGACCACTGGCGGCAAGGTGAAGAAGATCTTTGTGAAATAATCGCTATCATTACTAATCATTTGTGCGCAATGGGGGCTTGAAGCCCCGCTGCTCCAAGCCCCCATGCTCGACAAGAAACAAAACTTTAATAATCAAAATAGTATGTTGAAAAAAATTAACTTCCTGAATGGACACAGGTTCATTGCATTGCTCACGCTGCTGCTCACCACAGCAGTGGGTGCTTTTGCACAGAAGGTGTCCATTGATGATGTGTCCATCGCTCCAGGTGAGACAGCTACTGTCTCCATCAGCTTGGAGAATGATGCTGCCTGCGGTGGCTCTTTCGCCGGCAATATCTATCTGCCTGCGGGCTTCACCGTGACCAACTACGGAGGTGGGGCACAGGGTATCTACGTGAAGAAAACCTCGCGTGTGCCCAGTTCTTTCACTGTGGGTTCTTCAACCCACAACGAAAACACAGCACTTGCTGCCAACCAGGTGCGCTTCAGCCTCCTCGGTCTTGGCAAAAAGGTTGCTGCCGGCAAAGGTGCCATTCTCCAGTTCGAAATCACTGCTCCTTGGGATTTCTATGGTACAGACGCACAGATTATTCTGAAAGACGCTACCATTACGGATGCCAACGGCAAGGCAGTCAAGGCTGACTGCAAGGCCAATGTGTATAACTCAGACCTGAAAGTGGAGGTGAGTGCTGACGAGGTGACTGTCACTCCTTCTCAGCAGACAACCATCAGCATCATTATGGACAACGTGCCTAATGTGGCTGCTTTCGAAGGTAAAATCACACTCCCAGAGGGACTCTCGTTCGTGGAGAACGAAGAGGGCGACTACTGCACTCCATCGGAACGTCTGAGCCTTCACTCACTCTCTTCAAACGGTACAGAGAAGTCTGCGAAATTCATGGCTTTCGCTATGCCTCCAGCAAACATCTCTGGCAACAACGGCGAAATCTTCACCATCACAGTGAAGGGTGACGCCAAACTGGCCAAGGAATCTGTCATCACACTGACTGAATTGGTAGCCAACTCACTCAGCGGTGCTAAGTTCCTCGTTGAGGATGCTCAAATCAAGGTGACCAATCCTGACGTTGACGCTAAGGAAGAGGCTAATGCTGCCCTCACTGCTCTGAAAAACAGCTTTGCTGCTGCTCAGGAAGCCCTCAAGGCATACGATGAGGACATTCAGGAGGGGCTGGCTGCTGACGTGAAGGCTGCTGAAGATGCCATCGCTGCTTTAGACGGAACGTTGGCTTCCGCTGTTGAGAATGGTACAGTGGCTGCTGACCTCGCTACTTTCAAAGGCTCGATTGCTGACGCTCAGAAGCAAGTGGCTGCACTCACTACAAGTGCTGATGCCGCTAAGGCTGAAAAGGAAAGAGCTGCCGCTCAGGCTGCTGAAGACGCTAAGTATCAGGAGAACCTCGCTACAGTGGCTGCACAACGCGAAGCCCTCAGCAAGGCTGACGCTGATGCAAAGGCTGTCAAACTTGACAAGGCCGCTGAGGTAGAGGCTGCCAAGACTGCCATCCAGGATTTCGCCGCTAAGGTGGAAGCTAACCACGCTGCCCTCAAGTCGGTTGAAGCTGCTGCTGATGTGGATAAGGCTGCCGCTGCTATCCAGGCTCAGGTGAAGGCCATTCAAGATGCTGCCGACGCTGTCAAGACCGCTAACGAAGCACAATTCGCAAAGGATTCTGAAGCTATCGCTGCCGCACAGAAGGCTCTGGACGATGCCAAGGCTGTGATTGCTGGCTATGACCAGTCAGTTCAGGATGCTGCCGCAGAGGCCATTGCTGCCGCTCAGAAAGCTATCGACGATGCCAAGGCAGCTGCCGAAGCTTCTCACACCGCTGGCACTTCTGTTGCCGACACAGAGACGAATGCCGCCCTCGTTGCTGCTGCCACATCTGCCATCGAGAAGGCTGCCGCTGATGCTAAGGCAGCCCAGGAGGCTTGGGAAGAAGCTCAGAAGCCTCAATACGACAAGGCAGACATCGCTGACGGCGACTACTATATCAAGAATGTGGAGTCAGGTCTCTTCCTGACTGGTAACAACAGCTGGGGCACGCAGGCTTCTGCTGGCAAGGCTGGTGCTCCATTCACAGTGGCTGCACTCGAAAACGGCGGCTACTCACTGCTCCACACCCTCGTGACTGCCAACAACAAGTATCTGGGCGCAAACCTCTTTGTTGACTCTACTACTCCAGAGGGTGGTTTCGAGTTCTATCAGGTGGAAGGTGGCATCGCCATCGCTCTTGGTAACAAGTTCCTGACTCAGAGTGCTACCATCGGTGCTAACAACGAACCCATCATCGAAGCAGTTGACGAAGTGACTGAAGCTGCCAAGTGGGTGTTCCTCACGAAGGAAGAGGCTGTAGCTACTCTCGCCGCTGCCAAGAAGAGTGCTCCTGTGGATGCAACCTTCTTGCTGAGCAACCCTGGTTTCAACCGCAACACAAGCACTGCTGCTTGGGTGGTTGAGGCTGGCAACAAGAACCTCGCTGGCGGTGCCAACGAGAATATGTGCGCTGAATCTTGGCGTTCAGCTTTCACTATCAGCCAGAGCGTAGAAGTGCCTAACGGTATCTACACTGTGACTGCACAGGCTGCGTTGACTGACTATGCTGAACTCTATGACGGTGCTGACTACCCCGTAGTGTTTGCTAACGACGTAACTGCTCCATTCAACAGCATGGACGAGGCAGACCGTGCTACCAACATGAGTACGCTCTCCAACAGCTTCAAGGAAGGCAAGTATGGCGTTGGTCCTCTTGAAGTAGTGGTTACTGACGGTGTTCTGACCATTGGTGTGAAGGGCACACGCGAAGACACTTGGGCCATCTGGGATAATTTCCAGCTGACTTACAATGGTAAAGCACTTCCAAAAACTATTGAAATCGCTGACGGCGACTACTACATCAAGAATGAGGAGTCAGGTCTCTTCCTTACTGGCAACAACAGTTGGGGCACGCAGGCTTCTGCTGGCAAAGCAGGTGTACCATTCACAGTGGCTGCGCTCGAAAACGGCGGATACTCTCTGCTCCACACGCTCGTCACTGCAAACAACAAGTATTTGGGTGCCAACCTATATGTTGACTCAACTACTCCAGAGGGTGGCTTCAAATTCTATGACGGAGGCGACGGGGCTGTGGTGATAGGCTTTGGCGAACAGTTCCTCGCACAGAGCGCAACAATGGGAGCTAACAACGAGCCTATCATTGAGGCTGTTGACGATGTGGATGCCGCTACCAAATGGAGGCTCCTCACAAAGGAAGAGGCAGTGGCAACACTTGCTGATGCTACAGCTGCAACTCCTGTTGACGCAACCTTCTTGCTGAAGAATCCTGGTTTCAACCGCAACACTAGCACTGAGGCTTGGGTGGTTGAGGCTTCTAACAAGAACCTCGCTGGCGGTGCTAACGAGAATATGTGCGCTGAGTCTTGGCGTTCGACCTTCACTGTCACTCAAAGCGTCGAAGTGCCTAACGGTCTCTACAAGGTGACTGCACAGGCTGCGCTGACTGACTATGCTGAACTCTACGATGGTGCTGACTACCCAGTAGTGTTTGCCAACGACGTAACTGCTCCATTCAACAACATGGACGAGGCAGACCGTGCTACCAACATGGGTACGCTCTCCAACAGCTTCAAGGAAGGCAAGTATGGCGTAAGCCTTGAGGTTGAAGTGACTGACGGCGTGCTGAACGTCGGTGTGAAGGGTACACGCGAAGACACTTGGGCAATCTGGGATAACTTCCAGATGGTTTACTGCGGTGTCGTAGAAGAAAAGCCTGAATTGGTTTACGAAGATCTCACTGCTGACATGTTCAAGAGTTGGACAGCTGCTGACGCTTCTGGTGAAGAGACTGGTGCTGCTGGTTGCGCTTACGTAATTGGTGAATCAACTGGTATGCCATACGGTGACGGTAACGTTTATTATCTGAATTATGCTGACTTGAGCGAATATGCAGCCATTGAGCTGGTAGCAACCGAAGGTGAACCACGCCTGCTCTTCAACCGCGTTGAGGACAACGGTACAGTGAACGTGGAACTGCCACGCGACGCTGCTACTTACGAGACAGTGGTTGACAATGGTGACGGTTCTAAGACTTACACGATTGACATTGCCAAGATTGTGGAAACTTACGGATTTGCTCACCTCCACGCTATCAAGGGCGCTAACTGGGCCAACACAACTGTGACCAGCATCAAGGTTGGTAAGGTAGGTGTACCTGAAATTGCCAAGTACGAGTGGTCTTACGACTTCGAGGCAGACAAGGAAGGTGTGGCTATCGTAGGTGCTGGTTCTATTGTTGAGGATCCAAACTCTTCATTCGGCAAGGTTTACCAGAATGTGACAGGTGATAGCCCCCGCAAGAACTGGTTGACTCTGCCTGAAGACGTGCTTGCACACAGCGCAGAGAGCAAGGAACTCTCCATCGCATTCTGGGTGAGCGCAGGTGCTAATGGATACGGTGCATACACTTACGCTCCATTCTTCACAGCATACGCAACAAACACCAACGGTTCAGCTAATGGTGCTCCAATGCTCGCTCTGCAGAGCCGCGGTAACGTTCAGGTGAACAACAATGGCTGGTGCGATTTCACTGCTGCTAACCACGTGGACGGTAAGGTGAACATCTACAACCAGAACGCATGGGAAGCTAGCGACGCTGCATTCAATTTCGTGAAGAACTGGCTCTACGACGGGGACTGGCACTACTACACTGTTACCTTCACTGAGACGAACGTGAAGCAGTACTTGGATGGTGAAATCACCAACGAGTGGAATATTGACGGCGCAACAGACGGCCAGGTTGTTTCTGGTCTGTTCAGCAACGGTGCTGACCTGAAGTACATCTGCCTTGGTGGTAACCAGGCTTGGGACTGGTGGGATGGTGACTCTCCATTCTTCTTCGACGATGTGCTCATCACGAACTACGTGCTCTCTCCTGAGGCTATCGCAGCAACTGTAGCAGAGAAGACTACTTCTTACATCGATGTTGATGGTGCAAAGGTTCCTGTGATTGCAGAAGTTGAGGTGGACGCTGAGGACGAAGCTGGTACAGCTTACTCTGGCAAGACTGCAACATTCGACGCTGATGCCATCCTCGCTGCGTTTGGCGAAGGCACTACTATGTCTGACGTGAAAGTTTACTGGGCTAACCCTGACGGCACTACTGTTGAGGCTGTCTATGGTGGCGGCACAATCGACGGTTGGCGCAACGCTGAGGGCTACGCTGCTCAGTGGGCTGACTGCACGGATGGTCTCTGCGTGAAGATTCAGGATCCTGCATCTGGTCAGATTGACTACATCGGTGCTCACGATGCTAACTTCGCAAGCGGTGAAAGCTACAGTGCTCCTTACGCATTCGTGAAGGACGGCAAAGCTGTCATCCTGAACATCACAGTTGAGTTCGCAGTTCCTGTTGGCATCGCTGACATTGACACTGCTGCTCCTGCAAAGGCTAACGGCAAGTACTTCGAGAATGGCAAGGTTGTCATCCTGAAAAACGGCGTGAAGTACAACACTGCCGGCCAGGCAATTAAGTAATGGATTCGCCCATTCTTAATGCTGATTGTATATTTGGAATATATCGTAGATATATATTCATAGGTTAAAAAAAAGGTTAATTAATTTGAATCCCCGGGTCTGTGAAGATCCGGGGATTTTTGTTTGTAATTGTTTTTTAGGGTGATTTGGAACTTATTGTTGAACTTGAGGTGGACACACGTTGGACTAAAGATGAACAGCCATCATCATACACGATACTGGCAAAGAAGAAGTAAACACGAAGTGAATGTGGAGTAAATGCGGGGTAAATATAGGCGTTCCCCATTTTCCTTTCTTTGACCACAAATGGCGGCTTTCCGTCCCTTCGCTGCGTTGCCACGGCATTCGTGGCTTATTGGTAAAATAGAAGCGTTATGAAAGCGGAAGAGCCAGTACTCATATATAGGGCAGAGCCTTCAGCAAACAATTTGCGGAAGCTCATCATAGAAAGTGTGGAGCACGAGGAGAACACTCGTGTTAGCACTGGCAGAGAAGCACTCACCATCAATTGTAAGTAAATTTAGTGAGTTTACTTTATCATAAGCCAACAGCTTCCGCAAAGTGTGCTAATAAAAAAGAACACACGAGCCGGGGATTACTAATGGCAAAGCTTAAACATTATAATGGCAAAGCTTGGTCATTACTAATGGCAAGAAGGAGGCATTAGTAAAGTCTTTTGTCTACCCTCCTGACTTCGGCGGTTTTAACATTTCGTCAAATAGCAATCTCTCAAAGTGCCCATAAATAGGGAGTTTTTGACTTTTTGAAAGGTGATTTTGGGTGACGCAGAAAAATCGCGTATTTGGAACATCTCTCGTA
>ODAI010890578.1_pt1 | contig 14638 bp, 11 predicted proteins | sample 1539321 | NCBI WGS metagenome assembly ODAI01 (sample SAMN02144231, study PRJEB22623) | gut metagenome | biome: sheep rumen | host: Ovis aries | place: New Zealand
CAAAAAGAAGCTGCTAAGAAGGCTCTTTATCACGATAGCCATGGCGGTCGTATTCGGTCTGGTCGCATGTGTGACCTTCCTTATACTTGAACCGGTGATAAACGCCAGGATAAATCCGGACAAACAGCAGGAAGCCCCGCAGATCAATCCGGTTTCCTTTGTGGAGGAGACGGAAGAAGAGGAGACCAAACCTGAAGATATGATCGCAGATGAGATGGAACTGGCTCCTGTGATTATAGAACAGGCACCGCTTGATGATGAACAGATAGAACAGGTACTTTCCGAAATGCAGCTGGGAGTTAATGATTATCTGTCCATTTCAAATGCAATGGTCGATCTGTGCAAAAGCGTTCAGAAATCCGTCGTAAGTGTGATCGGGATCACTCAGGATAAAGACTGGATCAATAATGAATATGAAAATGAAGATATAGTTTCCGGAGCCATAATAGCTGACAACGGCGTAGAAATGCTGATACTGACCAATCTTACATCAATAGATACATCTGAGGATTATGAGGTAAGATTCTGTGACGGTATAAGCTATAAGGCCGCCATCAAGGAATATGATAAGGAATCGGGACTGGCGGTCATGTCCGTCAGAAAAGCGATCTTAAAATACTCAACGACGGATGAGATCTCAATATTGGAAATGGGAACTACACTTAACAAATCCCTGATGGGATCCCCGGCAATGGCGATCGGAAGACCTCTGGGAACAGAGGAATCCGTATGCATAGGTAATATCACGAGCGTTACCGGTCAGATCAAGCTTCCCGATGCCACATACAGAACTCTGACAACCGATATGTTCGGCAGTACTTCAGGAAGCGGAGTTTTGGTCAATCTAAGAGGCCAGCTCATAGGGGTCATCAGGATGGATCCGGAATCGGGAGAAATGAAGAATATGATCTCGGCCTATGCGATATCCGATATCAAGAAGCTGGTGGAGACCATGTCAAACGGCAAGGAGATACCATATCTGGGAGTATATGGGCTCGATATCACAGAGGATATAGCACTCGAAAATGAACTTCCGCTTGGTGTTTATATTTCGAGCCTGGCTATGGATTCTCCCGCTCTGGCAGCCGGAGTCAGGGGCGGAGACGTGATAATCGAGATTGATGGCAGGAGCATTACATCGCAAAAAGAGCTGTCTGAGATACTGCTGGGCATGGAGCCTGAACAGGAGATCACCATGAAGGTTATGAGGCAGGGACTTGAGGGCTTCGGTGAAGCAGAATTCACTTTTGCACTTAACCATCAGCCCGGATAGAAATTAAGGATACAGAAGGATATTTTTCCTAAGCAGACATTTCGCAACGCGTGTCTGCGAGGAAAAGATATCCTTCTGTATCCGTAAAAATTTAGGAGATTGAATATGAGATATATAAAAGAGCTTAAAGAAGGCGACAGGATCAGCGATATCTACATGATAAAGCAGAAGAATTCCGCGACCACAAAAAACGGAAAACCTTACGATAACGTGATCCTTCAGGATAAAACAGGCACGATAGATGCCAAGAACTGGGAACCGAATTCACCGGCGACCGATGAATTTGATGTTCACGATTATGTGGAGATAGTAGGTGAAGTATCATCATTTAACGGGGCTTTACAGGTCAACATCAAACGTGCCCGCAGATGCTCCGAGGGGGAATATGACGCATCGGATTATCTTCCTGTTTCCCAATATGACATAGAAGATATGTATAAAGAGCTGACCGGGTTCGTAGACAGTGTACTTGAACCGCATCTTAACAGACTTCTTTGCATATTGTTTAAAGAGGATGAGGAATTTATTAAGAGATTTAAAATGTCATCGGCGGCCAAATCCGTCCACCACAGTTTTGTCGGAGGACTGCTTCAGCATACTCTCGCGGTTACAAAACTTTGCGATTTTTATTGCCTGAGATATGAAAAGCTTAACAGGGATCTCCTTATTACGGCTGCATTGTGCCATGATATTGCCAAAACAAAAGAACTGTCTCTTTATCCCGATAACGATTATACCGATTCCGGTAACTTCCTCGGACACATAGTCATGGGAGTTGAGATGGTAGACCGCGCTATACACGGAACAAAGGACCGTCCGGGAATAGACGGATTTCCCGATGTTCTTGAAAATGAACTGAAGCATTGCATACTGTCCCATCATGGAGAGTTTGAATTCGGATCTCCCAAAAAGCCTGCGATAATGGAGGCTGTAGCACTTAACTTTGCGGATAATACAGATGCCAAACTCCAGATATTCACGGAACTGCTGGATTCGGAGAACAGCCCGGGATGGCTCGGATTTAAAAAAATGCTCGATTCCAATGTTATAGCGACCAGAATGTCTTAATACCGGAGCGCGATTGATGGTAAAAAAGAACGACCTGGCAGACATCTTTATAGAGGATATGACTAATGAAGGCGAAGGCGTCGGTAAAGCAGACGGCTTTGCTTTTTTCGTTAAGGATACGGTGATCGGTGATGAAGTCAGGATCAGGGCTACCAAAATGAAGAAATCATACGGATACGGAAGGCTGGAAAAGATCCTGAAGCCGTCTCCTGACAGAGTAGAACCTGTCTGCCCGGTTTCGAGGCAGTGCGGGGGCTGCCAGATCCAGAGCATGTCATATGAGGCACAGCTTAAGTTTAAGAAAAACAAAGTTAAGAATAACCTGATCCGTATCGGGGGATTTTCAAAGGAATATATAGACGACATCACCGAAGACATAATCGGAGATGACAGAGAATTTAATTACAGAAACAAAGCACAGTTTCCTGTGGGAAAAGACCGTGAAGGGAATATTATAACCGGGTTTTATGCCGGCAGGACGCACTCTGTCATATCCTGCACGGATTGTGCTATAGGTGTCAGGGAAAATGATATCATTCTAAAGACGATCCTGAAATTGATGAAAAGATATGGTATAAGTGCTTATGACGAGAATACGGGCACGGGACTGGTCCGGCATATCCTTCTTCGTAAGGGCTTTAAAACAGGACAGATAATGATATGCCTGGTCATAAACGGAGATAAAATTCCGGCTGAGGACGATGTTGTTTCAGGACTTCTGGAAATTAACGGCACCCTGAACCATGAGTATGGCAGCAGCATAGAAAGCGTCTCATACAGTATCAACAAAGAAGCTACCAATGTTATCATGGGTGATAACTATCATGTGATATACGGAAAGGGAACCATCGAAGATACTCTGATGGGACTTAGCTTTACTATTTCTCCTCTGTCCTTCTATCAGGTGAATCCCCTGCAGACAGAGAAACTCTACGAAGAGGCCATAGCGTATGCCGACATCAAAGAGAATGAAGAAGTTTGGGATATCTGCTGCGGAATAGGCACGATTACTCTGGCAATGGCACGAGAGGCGCATAGAGTTCACGGAATAGAGATAATACCTCAGGCCATAGAGGATGCCCGGGAAAATGCCAAAAGAAACGGAATAGATAATGCTGAATTTATCTGTGCGGCAGCAGAGGAATATCTTCCCTCTCATGCGGATGAAATACACGCCGATGCTATCGTGATGGATCCTCCAAGAAAAGGGATGGATGAGCGGGCGCTGGAAGCAGTTCTTACCGTATCTCCATCGAGAATCGTTTATGTCAGCTGCGACAGCGCAACACTTTCCAGAGACCTTAAGTTTTTGTGTGAACATGGTTATGAACTTAAAAAGATCCGGCCTGTTGATATGTTTCCACAAACGATCCACTGTGAGGTCATCGCCTTATTGAATGCCGTAAAGACGGAAAGGAACTGACTACCATGAATTTCGTGGCAAACAGGGATCCTGTCCCGATTTTCACTACCGGAGGAGAAAAGCAATGAAACTGATAATGGTCAGACACGGTGACCCTGATTATGAGAAGGACTGCCTGACTGAACTGGGACATGAACAGGCTAAGATTGCCGCCAGAAGATTGCTGGAGGAAGGAATAGAAGAGGTATACACTTCACCTTTGGGACGTGCGAGACAGACTGCGCAGGCTTTTACTGAGCTGTCCGGAATCGGACCGGCTCATGTTCTGGATTTTATGAAAGAGATACGATTCGGAACTGAGGAGACCCTCTATAAGAGCGGTAATCCATGGCTCTCGGCCTGGAAGCTTATTGGTGAGGGACACGATCTTCAAAGCGCTAGCTGGCGGGAATATCCTGAATTTGCCGATAATCTTGCTACCGTAGATGTGGACAGGATCATGACGGAAGCAGATTCGTGGCTGGCTTCATTAGGATACGAGAGAGAGGGACTTTATTACCGCTGCACGAACGAGGAAGAAAAGGAAAGAACTATCGCGCTTTTCAGTCACGGAGGATCTTCCACGGCTTTTTTATCACGCGTATTTAATATTCCTTTTCCGTATATGTGTGCCATACTGGGTCACATGGCACACACATCGATCACGGTTCTTCAATTTGATCCCAAACCGGGACTGCTGTCGATGCCTGTTGCGGAAGTAATGGTAGATGCCAGACACTTAAGAAATGTAAAAAAACAGGGAGATTGAACATGACCGGATATATGTCAAAGATGCGCGAACTTATAGGACACCGGACCATCATACAGTGTGCCGCGAGCATAATCTGTGTTGATGAGCGGGGACGTATCCTTATGGGCAGACGGTCAGATAATCACATGTGGGGATACTCCGGAGGCTCTATAGAGATAGATGAATGTGTAGAAGATTGTGCCCGCCGTGAACTTAAAGAAGAGATGGGCCTTACAGCGGATGAACTGGAGCTGTTTTATATTAATTCCGGACCGGAGACACATTATATCTATCCAAATGGCGATGAAGTATCTAACGTAGAGATCATCTATATATGCCGGAAATGGCATGGAGAAATCAAAATGGAGGATAAAGAGATGGAGGAGATACGGTTCTTCAGTGTAAATGAGATAGATATGTCCTTTATATCTCCGCCCATAAGACCTGTTATCAGGGAGTTTATTGAATGTTACGGATCCGGTAACGTATAGTATAATTACATAAATATTCGATCATAAAGGAGTAGATAATCACAAATGAGTGGAAATAAAACGATAGATCTGTTTGTACCGGGACGTTTGTGCCTCTTTGGAGAACATAGTGACTGGGCCGGAACCAATAAGACCATGAATGCCGACATCGTTCCCGGATGCGCTATTGTTACCGGTATTGAGCAGGGAATATACGGCACGGCGGAAACTTCCGAGAAGTTTATAGTAGAGAGCACACTGCCGGAATACAAGGGAGAAGTTTTTGAGTGCGATATGGATATGACGAGGCTCAAGGAGGCAGCCAGAGGCGGCGGGTTCTTTTCATATGTTGCCGGAGTAGCTTCCTATATGTGTGAATGGTATCATGTCGGCGGCATCAGACTGTGCATAACCAAAATGGATCTCCCCATGAAGAGCGGTTTGTCATCATCGGCCGCGATCTGTGTGATGGTGGCACGAGCCTTCAATATACTTTACGATCTTCATCTTAATACCATGGGGATAATGAACATAGCCTACTGGGGCGAACAAAGGACTCCGTCCAGATGCGGTCGTCTGGATCAGGCCTGTGCATTCGGAGTCAATCCGGTTTCGATGGTATTTGAGGGAAATGAGATCGATGTAGACAGGATCACGGTTAAGAAACCGCTTCACTATGTTTTTGCAGATCTTATGGCCGGCAAGGATACGGTGAAGATACTGGCGGATCTTAACAGCGCCTATCCGTTCCCCAGGAATGATAAGGACCGCATCCTCCATGAAGCGCTGGGACAGGATAACGCCGAGATAACAGGTCTTGCCAGAAAGTATATTTCAGAAGGAGACGCTGAAAAACTGGGTCAGCTTATGATCAGAGCACAGGAGATCTTTGATAAAAAGGTTGCTCCGATGTCACCCGAAGAATTAAAAGCTCCGGTTCTTCATGCGACATTAAACGATGAAAGGATAAAGAGCCTTACCTATGGCGGTAAAGGTGTGGGTTCTCAGGGAGACGGTACGGTTCAGTTCCTTGCCAGAGATGAAAAGACGCAAAAAGAACTGGCCGATTACCTTGAAAAAGAAAAAGGAATGACCGCTTTTTGCCTGACGCTGAAGCCCAAAAAGGCCATACGCAAGGCTGTGATCCCGGTAGCCGGGTTCGGAACCAGGCTTTACCCTGAAACAAGAGGAGTAAAAAAAGAATTCTGTCCGGTTGTTGATAAGGACGGACTGCTTAAGCCGGGAATCCTGGTACTTCTTGAGGAACTCGAAAAGGCCGAGATAGAACAGATATGCCTTATTCTTAACAGGGAAGAACAGCAGTATTACGAGGACTTTTTCTTTAAGCCGCTGTCTCCTGAACATTTTGATAAACTGAATGATTCCATGAAGGCTTACGAAAAAAAGATCGGCAGGATCGCTCAAAAGCTGACGTTTGTATATCAGGATGAGCAGAAAGGATTTGGACATGCCGTATATCAGGCAAAGGAATTTGCCCAGGGTGAAAGTATACTGCTGCTGCTGGGAGATACGATATACAGCTCAAATTCACAGATACCCTGTACTGTACAGCTAATCGATGCCTATGAAAAATACGGGCAGGATATGGTGGCCGTAGCGCCGGTGCCTCTTGATAAAGTAGGAAATTTCGGGATATTCTCCGGTGTCTGGGAGGACAAGGAGGAAACTATCCTTAAGCTGACACGGATAGAAGAAAAACCGTCACCGACTCTGGCCATGGAATATCTGAGTGTATCTTCAAGGAAGAATCCCGAGAACTATTACGGAGCGTTCGGATCGTACATCATTACAAATGAAGTGTTTAATAGACTTTCCGAAGCTGTCGACAATAATATCGTAAACAGCAAAGGAGAAGTCGAACTGACTGATGCATTGTCATATGTTGCCAGGAACACGGGAATGTATGCATACGTTGTAGACGGTGTATCCTATGATCTGGGTAATCCCGAAGCATACAGACAGGCGGTCGCGATGTTCGGAAAGTGATATACATACTAAATATGGTATGCCGCACTTCCTGAAACAATAAATATGGTTGAAAGAAAACCTGTATTGGGATAAAATATATCTTGGTATGGGTTTTTTTGATTAAGGAGGTCATGGATTGAAAATTGCAGTTGCAGGAACAGGATATGTCGGAATGTCAATGGCGGTTCTTCTGTCACAGCATAATGAGGTTACGGCTGTCGATCTGGTGCCTGAAAAAGTTGATAAGATCAACGACCGAATATCTCCGATAGCGGATCCGGAGATAGAGGATTATCTGGCAAACAGAAAACTTGATCTTAAAGCCACTCTGGATGCGGAATCGGCATATAAAGATGCTGATTATGTAATAGTATCAACTCCGACCAACTACGATCCTGACAGGAATTTTTTTGATACCAAAGCTGTAGAAGCGGTGATCGAGAGTGTCCTTAAGGTAAATGACAGTGCCTATATTGTTATCAAATCAACTATACCGGTTGGGTATACCGCCGGAATAAGAAAGAAATATTCCTGCCCGAGGATACTGTTTTCTCCCGAATTTCTTAGAGAATCAAGGGCCCTTTATGATAATCTCTATCCTTCAAGGATCATAGCAGGATATGGAGAGGATGAACCTTCAAAGGAAGCGGCCCGAAGATTTGCCGAACTGCTGAAGGAAGGAGCCATCAAGGAAGACATACCCGTGCTTATAATGGGATCCACTGAGGCCGAGGCGGTAAAGCTGTTTGCAAATACCTATCTGGCACTTAGAGTGGGATTCTTTAATGAACTTGATACCTATGCCGAGATGAAGGGGCTCGATTCAAAGCTCATAATAGAGGGAATAGGATACGATCCCAGAATAGGCAATTTTTATAATAATCCATCCTTTGGATACGGCGGATACTGCCTGCCCAAGGATACCAAGCAGCTGCTGGCCAACTATGCTGACGTACCGGAAAATATAATCGGTGCGATAGTTGAAGCCAACAGGACCAGAAAGGACTTTATAGCCGACCAGATCCTTAAAAAAGTCGGATACTATTCTTATAACACTGCCGAATATGACAAGGCACAGGAAAAAGAAGTTACGATAGGCGTTTACCGCCTGACCATGAAATCCAATTCGGATAATTTCAGACAGAGCTCCATCCAGGGTATCATAAAGAGAGTCAAGGCAAAAGGGGCTATCATCGTTATCTACGAGCCTACGCTGGAGAACGGAGGAACGTTCTTTGGAAACAGGATAGTTAATGACCTTGATGAGTTCAAAAAGATCTCGGACTGTATCATTGCCAACAGATACGAAGATGTGCTGGATGATGTAAAAGATAAGGTATATACGAGAGATCTGTTTGCCAGAGACTGACGAAAGACCAGGAGAGGATCATGGACTTTTCTAACATGTCCAGAATGGACATAAACCGGCTTTATATCAATGAAATGCGACCGGCCTTGAAAAAGAAGGCTGTTTTTTCAGACACCACAGGCAACTACGTGAGTCCGGAAGAGCCCAATCCCTATTCCATGGTAAATATCAAACTAAGGGTGGCTGTCAATAACATCGATAAAGCGTATCTGGTGCATGACGGTAATAAGTACCCGATGTTTAAAGACAGCTCAGATGAGACTTTTGATTATTACAAATGCGTAGTTGAGATAGATGATCGTGAATTCCGGTATTATTTTGAGATATATGCCGGAAGAGTGATCTGTATATATGATACCCGGGGTGTTTCAAAGAGACCTTCGGATGACGCTTTTTTCAGAATAATACCCGGTTTCAGAACTCCCGAGTGGGCCAAGGGAGCGGTGATGTATCAGATCTACGTTGACAGATTCTGTAACGGTGATCCTACCAATGATGTTCTGACCGACGAGTACGAATATATAGGCGGACATACCGAACGTGTCGATGACTGGAATAAGTATCCTGCAACGATGGGTGTCAGAGAATTCTACGGCGGAGATCTTCAGGGCGTCCTTGATAAAATGGATTATCTAAGCGATCTGGGGATAGACGTTATCTACTTTAATCCCTTATTTGTATCTCCTTCAAATCACAAATATGATATCCAGGATTATGACTATATAGACCCTCATTTCGGCAGGATCGTGCATGACGAAGGAGAACTCCTTAAGTGGGACATGCATGAGAATAAGGATGCGACCAGATATATAGACAGGGTTACCAATCCGGCGAATCTTAAAGCCTCCAATGATATGTTCGCCAGGGTCGTTTCCGAAGCTCACAAACGCGGGATCAGAGTTATTCTTGACGGCGTGTTCAATCACTGCGGATCATTTAACAAATGGCTTGATCGTGAGAGGATATATGAAAATGCCGAGGGTTATGCCAAAGGCGCCTATATAGAGAGAAACAGTCCGTATCATGACTATTTCCAGTTCTACGATCAGAACAGATTCCCCTATAATCCCACGTATGACGGATGGTGGGGACATGATACTCTGCCAAAACTCAATTATGAAAATTCCCAGGATCTGTTTAATTATGTACTGCGCATAGCTGCCAAGTGGGTCTCACCTCCCTACAATGCAGACGGGTGGAGACTTGATGTAGCGGCAGATCTGGGTCATTCTCCCGAGTATAATCATTATTTCTGGCAGGAATTCAGGCGTGCGGTTCATAATGCAAATCCTGATGCCATAGTTCTGGCGGAGCATTACGGTTCTCCGAGGGCATGGCTTAACGGACGCGAATGGGATACAGTTATGAACTACGATGCGTTCATGGAGCCTGTAACCTGGTTCCTCACCGGAATGCAGAAGCATTCAGACGATTTCAGAGCGGATCTTCTGGGAAATGCCGACAGCTTCATAGGGGCTATGAATTATCATATGGCCGATTTCACCAATCCATCTTTGCAGATGGCAATGAATGAGCTGTCAAACCATGATCATTCAAGATTTCTGACAAGGACCAACCGGAGGGTGGGACGGACCAATAATCTGGGACCCGAAGCAGCTAACGAAGGCATTAACAAGGCTGTCTTCAGGGAGGCTGTGGTCATGCAGTTTAGCTGGCCCGGTGCTCCTACGATATATTACGGAGATGAGGCCGGGGTATGCGGATGGACAGATCCGGATAACAGACGAACATATCCGTGGGGACATGAAGATACGGAGCTCATAGCCTTTCATAAGGAAATGATCAGAATTCATAAGGAAAACCCTGAGCTAAAGAGGGGATCTTTAAAATATGTCATAAACAATTACAATTTTATCGGATACGGAAGATTCACAAAGGATGAAGTGTCCGTTATAATCGTTAACAACAATGATCATCAGGTTACGGAAGAGATCACTATCTGGCAGCTGGGAGTACCCAGAGAATCCATGCTTAAAAAGCTGATCATTACGGATGAAACCGGATTCAGGATCGATGACGGGGAAGTGCCTGTGATAGGAGGCAAGATTCAGCTGTCACTGCCGAAAACATCGGCTGTAGTCCTCAAATATTCAAGATCATCCGAACCTTCCCTTTTTGACATCTGGGGCAAAAATACCTGACAGGGATAAATCATGCTGAAAGTAGATAACATATCAAAAAAATACGGTAGAAAACAGGTCCTTCGGGGAATTTCTTTTTCAATAGAACCGGGTCAGAGAGTGGCCATAGTCGGAAGGAACGGCTGTGGCAAGACCACGCTCATGCAGATCATCTCCGGAGCCATGAAGCCGAATGCGGGAACTATCAGTTTTTTCGGCAAGAACCCTTTAAAGAGACGCTCGGTATTCAGAGATTATATAGGATACGTTCCACAGAACTCTCCGCTGCTTCCGGAACTGACGGTCAAAGATAACCTTAAACTGTGGGGAGTTGATAAAAGCAGGAATTACGAATACATCCTTGACAGGTTCGACCTAAGGGACATGATGAAAACCGAAGTCAGGAAGCTCTCGGGAGGAATGAACAAGAGACTGTCCATAGCCTGCGCTATTGCGGCGTGGCCCCCCATACTGCTTCTTGACGAGCCTACGACAGCTCTTGACCTTTACTACAAGGAAAGCATTCAGCAATGGCTATCGGAGTTTAATAACCTCAATGGAATAGTGCTTCTTTCTACTCACGAGGAAGCAGAGATAGTTGCCTGTGACAGATGTCTTTTTATGAAGGACGGGATGCTAAGAGAGATACCCCATGATGAGAACATGATGCGTACAGTCAGAGAATATCTGAATTAAAGGAATGACCAGATGAACAATCCCGGTAGTTTTGATACAACAACAGGTCTTGAGATCACGACAGAACAGGATACGAAATCCGGAAAGAAAAAGAATAAAAAGCTGCGAATCGGATTACTGATAGCGGCTTTTATTTTGATATGCGTTCTGGTGGCCGGCTTATTGATCTTTTTCGGTAACAGCAGGGCCAGGATCGTCAGAGCATTTAAAAACACATATTCGGAGCTCGATAACGGATCAAACAAACTGATTAATGCACTTGATACCCACGAGATCACGTCAAAGAATGACTATACGATTAGCCTTGAACTGGACGGAGGAATTGAAGGGACTGACTTTAATATCGATGCAGACATCATGATCGATAAGGACATGATGCAGATCGAAGGAAATGCTATAGTTTCGTTCATTCCGAGCATTGAATTTGCACTTCGCTTTGACGAGGATCGCGTGAGTCTTCATATTCCCATGCTTAAAGATTATCTGTTTGTATACAACTATCGGGATGAAAATGACGGATATCTGGCCAGGCTGACAGAAACCGGTGATCTGAATGCTGCTTTATCGGACAGCTATGATGTCATGTTCTCCAAAGATATCGCATCATCCCATAACGGGAAGGAGCTTTTGGACTGTCTGGTTGAGGAACTTAAGGATACCGAGGTTAATAAGCTTAAAGCAGGAGAGTATGAGATAGACGGTAATGATGTTAAATGCACCGGGTATGAGATTCTGGTAAGTGAATCATCTATAGAGAACATCCTGGATGAATTATCGGATCGTGAACCTTTTAATACCATCCGGGTAAAGGAAGACCTTAAGGATATCATTGATCAGGCCGGAGATGTCACGATAGAAGTCTATATATACAAAAACAAACTGGCAGCGGTCAATCTCGTTTCTGACCTTCCCAGGCTGGAGATCCTGTTTGAAGGCGGAGACTACAGATGTCAGAATGTCAAAGCCATGTTTGATGATGAAGAACTGTTCTTAATAAAAGGAGAACTCGATGAAACGACAGAGACGGCTTCTTTGAGTGTGCTGGATCGGGATATTCTGTCATATGAATATGATCTGACGGAAGGGGACCTTGATATATCTGTCTATAATATGTACAGATCCGAGTCAAAGATCAAAAATGACGGCAGATCTTTGGAAATAGATCTGGATTTCATTGATGTGGGCGACTCATATGCAGGCGGAAGCATCAAGATAAAAAAAGGTGCTTCACCATCGGATATGTCGGGTAAGGAATTTGATGACGGTAATGCAACAGAGGATGAGATAAATGATCTTATCAGCGAGATATACAGTGTCGCAGCCGGAATAGCAGGCAAAAACTGAGCATAATATGAGGCTTTTCTTTACTTATCTTTTTTTACAATTAAAAAGATGCTTCAAAGCAATGGCCAGGATGTTGATGGTGTTAGTAGTTTCACTGCTCCTGGTTTCACTGCTGATAGCGGCAATGATGAAGCTCCTTGAGAAGGATAATACCCTGACTCTGGCGAGGATAGGTGTATCGATCCCCGAGGATGAGGCTGTTACTTCATATGTAACTTCGTTTATTGAATCCATGGATTCCGTAAAGAGCATATGCAGATTTGAATACATGGATGAAGAAAATGCCCTAAAGGAGTTTAATGAAGGAAAACTTCAGGCAGCGGTTGTTATTCCCAGCGGATTTTATCATGATGTTCAGGTAGGCCTTAACCCTCCGGCTGTTATATATTTTCCGGAAGATCCGGGGCTGGTCGGAAGGATGTTCAAGGAAGTTCTGGTTTCGGGCGTTTCATATCTTCAGACAGCAGAGGCCGGAGTATATGCCGCTATAGATACAGCATATACATATGAGTCTGCGATAAGCATAGCCGATATAGGACAGCTGCTGGCACTTGATTACGTAAGCGAGGTCCTCGCAAGGGACAATATGTTTGAAGAAGCACCGGTGTCGGCACTGGGCGAAATGACGCTTTTTTCCTACTACTTTATAGCGGCTGTCATCATAATAATGGCGTTTAGCGGGATTGCATACTCCTTCATGTATGAACGATCATCGAAAACTGTAGATGATAAACTGAGGATCAACGGCATCAATCGCATAACCGGTGCTCTGGCCAGAGTTATCGCGATGATTCCTTTCATATATATAACGGGGATGATCGTATATTTTGTCGGACTGTATGCCGGATATCGTCTGGAAGATGATCTCGTTATATACAGCAATGACGTATGGCTCTGTATGCTTCTTTGTTCGGTACTGTTTGCAATTTACTTTGAAATCATATATGATTTAGCCGGTCGGGGGAAGACAGGGATATTTGTTTTGATCATAATAAATGTGATCGGGATCAGTATTTCAGGATTGATCATCCCTCCTTCGTATATGTCTGATCTGACTGATAAAGCAGGGAACCTGATGCCTTTTAAGCATCTTGCAAAGATGCTTAGTTATGCCTTTTACGGGATCAAAGGAGGTGTATCATGAAAACGGTGCGTTTCCTTTATTACCATCTCAAGGCAATTTTAAAGCACAGAGAACCTTGGATACTCATGGCTACAGTGGTGCTGCTGGTGTTTGTTTTTAAGGATATTACATTCCCCAGTGTTGACAATACACGTGTAGGTGTGGTTACATATGATAGTTACAGGGCGGATGCTGTTGCAGACGGATTGAAGAGCCGCAGCGGTGTTTATCAGGTAACTGTTTATGATGATCCCTACAGCCTCAGAAGGGACGTCCAAAAAGGAGAACTCGAGTGCGGATTCATCTTTGATGAGGAATTCGATCAAAAAGCGGACAGGGGCAGGCTCAACGGAAGTATAGAATATGTATATTCTCCGTATACTACCAAAGGCCTGGTAGCAAAAGAGGCTCTGTTTGCTTCATTTTTACAGAACTATAGCAATGACATTCTGGCAAAGAATTATTCCAAGATGTTTGGAAACCAGGATGAATCTCTTAAAGGGGAGATAATGGAGTTGCTTAGTGATAGAAATGCCTACTATATTGACAGCAATGATATTTTTGAGGTCGATTTCAGGCAGGAAACAGACAAATAAAATGATATCAGAGGATATCATTGGATTTGGAAAGGGAGGAAATTATGGAAGGAAACAAGTTTGATCCCATGACAGGACAGCCCATCGTCGGGGATGCTGCTACAGAAGCAGTTAACGAAGCCGGTTCGGCAGCTGAAACTACGGCAGCCGCAGCTTCAAATGCAACACAACAGGCTGAAGAAATCGTTAATAACGTAAATGATCTGAAAGAGCAGGCAGTCAGCTATGATCCTGTAGCAGGTGAGTCTGTGGTATCTACACCTGAAAAGAAAAAGGGTGCCGGCAAACTGATAGCTATAATCGCAGCAGCCGTTGCTGTAGTTGCAGCAATAGTGTGCCTGGTAATATTCGTCATTCTGCCAATGTTTGGAAAGCCGATCACAAAGGTTGAAAAGGCTATCGAGAACACATTCTCG
>ODAI012452180.1_pt1 | contig 14638 bp, 10 predicted proteins | sample 1539321 | NCBI WGS metagenome assembly ODAI01 (sample SAMN02144231, study PRJEB22623) | gut metagenome | biome: sheep rumen | host: Ovis aries | place: New Zealand
CATAGGGGCGGACCGCGGCGCGTGGGCCATCGCTCCCGACCGCCGCCGGCCCCCCCGCTCCTGCCTGTCTCGCTCTAAACCACGATCTCCCCCCTGCTTCCGCCGGTCTTCTCCTTGGTGACAACGATCTGCTTGTCGATCCGCTCCTTCAGCTCCGCGACATGGGAAATGATCCCCACCAGCCGGTCGCTCTCCGACAGGTCGAGCAGCGTGCGGATCGCCTGGCGCAGGGAATCCTCGTCGAGGGAGCCGAACCCCTCGTCCACGAACATCGTGTCGAGCCGGATCCCGCCCGCCGAAGACTGTATCTCGTCCGAAAGGCCCAGCGCAAGGGAAAGGGACGCCTTGAAGGACTCTCCGCCGGACAGCGTCCTGACGCTGCGCATCGTGCCGTTGTAATGATCGAGGACGTCCAGCTCCAGGCCGCTCTGGGACTGGTTGCTCTCCGCTGTCTTCCTCCGCCTGAGCTCATACTGGTTGCCGGACATGACCAGAAGCCGCCTGTTCGCCCTCGCTATGATCCGGTCAAAGTACGTCGTCTGGACATAGGTCTCGAGCATGATCTTCTCTTTCCCGGTCAGCCTCCCGTTCGCTGTGTCGGACAGCGCCCTGACCCACTGGTAGCGGCGCTCCAGCCCGGCCAGCTCAGCCGCTCCTTCCGTAATGTGTCCGAGTATTTCGGTGTTGGCGCTCAGGCGGTTGTAGATCTGCTTCGCAGTCACGCCGTCTTTTTCGCCGAGCTCCGTGAGCGCCTGCTTTTCCGCGAGCAGCTTTTCTTTGTCCGGCGCCTCTTTTTCGGAGATCTGCTTTTTCAGCTGGCCGATGCGCGCCTTTCGCTCTGCCAGGTCCGTCTGCCCGGCTTCGTAACGCTCCTTCGTTTCTCTCAGGGCGTTCTCCATCGCCTCTTTCCGCCTCTCGTCCCCGGACTGCTTCTCCCGCGCCTCCTTCTCACTTGCGAAGGGCAGGTCCCCGGAAAGCGTATCGATCTCGGTCTGCCTCCTGCTCTGCTCCACGGACAGCTGTTCTGTCAAAATATTCTGCTCCCCGAGTTCCGTCTCCCGCTTCTCGAGTGCTTTTACCGCTTCGGGGATCTTTTCGTCGAGTTCCTGCCTTCTCTTCAGGCGGGCTTCCTCGGTGACGATCTGCTCCCCTAACTTCTGAAGGATCAGTTCGGCACCTTCTATATCTGCTCTGGCCTTTTCAATGATCTGCGGCAGGGCCTTCAGTTCTTCTTCGGAAAGTGACAGGAGCTCTCTCATCTGTGAGAGCTGTCCTTCCATAAGGTTGACTTTTTCTCTCAGGGAGTCGTGGTCCTCCTGTGCCTTAACGAGCAGATCCCTGATCTCGTCCCGTGCGGAGGACATCTCTGTTTTCGCTTTTTCCGCCTTCTGTCGGCTCTCATAGGCAAGCTTCGCGGTGAGCGCCGAGATCCTCTTTACCATTCCTTCCTTCCCGGCCGATAAAGAGGCGATCTCGGTCTCTAAGTCCTGAAGGGCTTTCCGGCACTGATCGTGATCTCTCTCCAGTCCCGGAAGTTTTTCTTCCAGCTCTTTCCTGCGGGAGACCCGGCTTTTCTCGATCTCCAGCTGACCGTTGCGGGAGCGCACGTCCTTCCCGATCTCTTTTTTCAGCTCGGCGAGCCTGCCCTCCGCTTCCTCGAACGGGCATCCGCCAAGGAGTTCACCGATCCGGTCATCGGCTTCGCCCCGCTTTGCTTTCAGAGTTGCGTTGCATTCGCCTGCTTTCCTGCTGGCCGCTTCCGCTGTTTCCTGATCTGCCTTCGCGCACCTTTCCGCGCTCTCCAGTTCTGCCTCTGTAGGCGCTTCAGGGGAGACTCCTGCCGGCATGGGATGATCCGTTGAGCCGCAGACAGGGCAAGGCTCTCCGGGACGAAGGGTCTGTGCCAGAAGCCCGGCCTGTTCGTCCAGAAATGCTCGGTGCATCTTAAGATACCTGTTCCGGCTGGCATCTGCCGCAGCGGCAGCTGTCTCGTAAACATCTCTCGCTTCTCTATACTGTTCCTTCAGAACTTCATGTTCCGCAAGCACGCCCTGCAATTTGCCGAGACGCTTTTTCCTCTCCTCCAGCTGGTCCAGCTGCCCCGCAAGCTTTTCCAGGTTCGCGTCTGCATCCGCGAGAGCCTGCAGTTCCTTTTTGCAGTCTTCGAGAGCTTTTCCGCAGACTTCGAGTTTCCGGCTCTCCCGCTCTTTGGAAGACGCCGCATTCCGGAGCTTCGTATCTGTGCCGAGCAGGTCACTGCGAAGTTTTTCAAGTTCCCCGTATTCCGGCAGTTCGGCCTCGATCCGCGTGATCTTCTCCTGAAGGGCATCCGCCTCCGGCTGCCTTTCCTTCGCTTTGTCAAGAGCTTCCTTCAGTGAAGCAAGGCTCTCCCCTTTCGCTGCCCTTTCTGCAGAAAGCGCTTCGAACTTTTCCAGCTGTTCACACCGCTCCTTCAGCTCATCGCGCCGGCTTTTCGCTTCCTTTTCCTGCCCCGCCAGGCGTTCTCTCTGTTCCCCGGCATTTTCCAGCGTACCGCGCTCCCCGCGCATGTCCTCCAGAAGCTTCCGGGCGTCCGAAACAGCTTTCTCCGCCGCTTTTTTCTTGTCCATCTCAAGGGAGAGCTTTCCGGCGCCTTCTTCCTGCTGCCTCCGGAGCTCTTCGCGCCTTGCGTACCTGGGAAATTGGGATCGCCGTGTGGTGATCTCCTCCGCAAGCCGGTCGATCTCCGGCTGGGCTTCCTGCGCGCACAGCCAGGCGCTCTTAAGGCCTGAGACCTCTGCTTCTTTTTCAAGGAGCTCCGCTTCCTGTCCTCTCAGGTCACGATTAAGCCCTTCCAGCTGCTCCGCCTGCTGCAGATCTCCCCGTATGACTTCCAGCCGCCCGCTGGTCTCGCCGATCCGGATCTCGAGGGCTTCCTGCTCCTCCCGGTCTTCACGGATCATCTCATCGAGAAGGCGGATCACCTCTTCCACAGGGAGCTTTCCCTCTCTCGCTTTCTCCGCTTCCGCCCTAAAAGCGCTCTCCCCGCTGCATTTAATACCGATCAGATACTGGCTGATGCTCTTCTTCCTGTCCGAGCACGCGCCATCGAGTTCCGATGTCTCCCTCTTGAGCCTGTCTTGGAAGACCTGATAGTATCTTGTCTCGAAGATCTGGCGGAAGATCTCCTGGCGCTCCCTGGTATCCGCGAGAAGGAGCTTCAGGAAATCGCCCTGGGCGATCATGGCGATCTGCGTGAACTGGTTGCGGTCGATCCCGAGGATCTCCTGTATTTTGGCCCTGACATCGGCATTTCTGGTGACCACCCTGCCGTCGGGGAGCAGCAGTTCCGCGCCTGCCTTCCGGGTCGTAAAGCCCGTTCCGGTCTTCTTGGGGCGGTCCTGTTCGGGATTTCGCTTTATCGTATATTCCTTTCCGCCGTACGCGAAAGTCAGGCTGACCTCCGTGGGCGTCTCCGGCGCGGCGTACTTGGAGCGGAACATGCCGGAATCGCGCGTCTCCCCGCTCGCTTCGCCATACAGCGCATAGGTGATGCCGTCGAAGATCGTCGTCTTTCCCGCCCCGGTGTCCCCGGTGATGAGATAGAGCCCGCTCCTGCCCAGTTTGTCAAAATCCACGACCGTATGTCCGGCATACGGCCCGAAGGCGGACATTTCCAATCGTATAGGTCTCATTTCTCCTCCCAGATCTTCTCCATGATCTCCCTGGCAAAAGCCTCCTGCTCATCGCTCATCGGCCGCCCGTTCTGCTGTTCGTAGAACTCCGCGAACAGGTCGAGCGGGGACCTGCGCTCCACGTCCGCGATATCGGACAGCATCCCCGCTGCCCTGGTGCGGCTGTTGTTGTAGTCAAGGCACATCAGGTTGGGATAGATGAGCCTCAGCTTTCCGATCGCGTCCGGAACATCCTCCTCATCGGTGAGCGTGATGTGAAGATAATCATCGGTATTCGTCCCCTCATAAGCCGGGCGGTAAGTCAGCTCCTCATAGGTGCCCTCGATCTCCCGCATATCATGCAGCGGCCTGAGGGGAACCGTCCGGACCGTCAGATCCCCGTCTTGGCCCATATCGACCACAGTGACGGACTTTTCATGGCTCACTTCGGAGAAGGAGTACTTCAAAGGCGTGCCGCAGTAGCGGATCCTTTCAGATCCGATGTTCTGCGGCCCGTGGATGTGGCCAAGCGCCACATAGTCAAATCCGTCGAACACCGCCGCGTCCACGTTGTCCGTCCCGCCCACGGAGATCTCCTCCGAATCAGACCTGGCAGCTCCCGTGATGAACTGGTGGGTGACGAGCACGTTCCTCCGGCCGCGGTCTATATGGAGAGCCTCCACCGCGGTCCGGAGCGCGTCGTTATAACTCTCTATTTTGGCATCCGGAAAGAAGCGGCGCACATGAGCAGGCTTTACGAAAGGAAGAAGGTAGATATCGACCGGCCCGGATCCATCTGTGAGCACGACCGGCTCGACCGCCCCGCTGTAGACCGGAGACAGGTGGATCCCCGTCGGAGAGATCAGCCGGGAAGCGAAAGCCAGCCGCTCCGGTGAGTCGTGGTTGCCGCTGATAAGGAACACCTGCAGATCCCGGCCCGATAACTCGTAAAGGAAATCGTCCAGGAGTTCCACCGCTTCGATCGAAGGAATGCTCTTATCGTATACATCCCCGGCGATGAGGACGGCGTCCGGCGCCTCGCTGTCGATCACTTTGAGGATCTCTCCAAGAATATGCTTCTGGTCGTCGAGCATGCTGAAGTCGTAGATCCGTTTTCCCAGATGCAGGTCGGATATGTGTACGAATTTCATGGGCAGTACCTCTTTCTTGTTGATGGCCGCCTGCCTGCGGGGCGGGCGGCCGACAAACCGTCCCGAATGTCCGCCGTCAGGCTCCGGGGCAGACGGCAGGGTCAGCGGAGCTCAATCTCCCCACAGTTCCAGTCCGAATCCCCGCTCATAGAGCAGTTCATCTTCGAAGGTAATTGGACCTCCGGAGTCATTTGACCCCGCAGTGACCTTCGGCACATTGACGGGCAGCGTCCCGGAAGGAACCGACTCGTTATAAGCGGTGCAGAGCGCGACCACCACATTCAGATTGAAGGGGCCGTTCCCCTCTTCGTCGTGCGCGCTTCCGGAAGGCTGATACGCGCAGAGGACCGCGTCCGCATCCTCATAGCAGGCCGCGTCGTAAGGCAGGTTCAGGCACAGGAGCACCACCTGCTTTCCCGCATCATGGAACTGCGCGATCGCTCCGGCGCAGGCTTCATTCCTGCTCACAGACTCCGACAGAACGATGAGCTTATCGCACCCCGACGCTGCCTCAGCGAGGCCCTCGTCATCAGCGGCGAGGTCCGCATAACAGATCGCAGTTACTTTGGAAGGATCCGCCAGCCCCTCTCTGCCCAGCCGGCCTACCGCATATTCTACCGACGGCTGTCTGGCCTCGCTCGGGTACAGGATGAGCACGGACTCTTCCGCGCCGGCCGGCAGCGCATGCCCCTCGTTCTTCAGGAGCGTCATCCCCGCCTGCGCGATCTCCCACTCTCTCGCGTGGTTGGCCGCGGTGCCGACTGCAGACTCTGCCAGCGCGATCTGCTCCTCCAGCGGCGCCCGGTCAGCGTCTTTCACGATTCCCTTCTCCTTCTTGAGCGCCAGGATCCTGTAGACCGAGTCTTCAAGCTCCTCCTCTTTGATATCGCCGTTTTCCACTCTCGCGGCCAGATCAGCCATATAGTTGTCAAAAGACTGAAAAGTGTCTGTATTCTGGTCCTTATAGAGGTCTGCCGAACACAGCAGGATATCGACGTCGGCGTTGATCGCCATGACTGCAGCGTCGATCGGGTCAAAGTGCGCGGTGATCGCGCCCATATCCATGGCATCCGTGATCACGACTCCGTCATAGCCCATCTGTCCGCGCAGAAGTCCGGTGATGATCGTGCGGGACAGAGTCGCAGGGAGGTAGACCTCCTTGCCGTCCTTGATCGAAACATAAGTCTCCTTCTCGATCTCGGGGAACTGGATGTGTGCTGTCATGATCATGTCCGAGCCCGCGTCGATACCTGCCTGAAAGGGGATCAGGTCGCAGTTCCTGATCTCATCGAGGTCAAATTCCGAACAGGGGAGATGCGTGTGGCTGTCCTCTCCCACGTTCCCGTGGCCGGGGAAATGCTTGATAGCCGTGCAGATACCGGCATCGTCGAGGCCTTTGATAAAGGCTGTGACGTATTCAGACACGATCTGCGGATCGTCGGAGAAAGAGCGTACGCCTATGATCGGGTTGGCCGGGTTGCTGTTCACATCGGAGACCGGGGCAAAATCCATGTTGAATCCGAGGGCCCTGATCTCTTCGCCCATCATTTTGGCGCTTTCCACCGCAAGAGCCTTATCTCCGGACGCCGCCAGGGCCATATTTCCGGAACCGGTCGTTCCGAAACTTACACGATTTACCCTGCCTCCCTCCTGATCCACGCAGACGAACATAGGAATGCCGTGCGCGGAGCTCACAGCTGCCTCCTGGCAGTCGTGAATGAGCGTCACGGTCTGCGCGGGGTCAACGATATTCCCGGCGAACAGGATGATGCCGCCGAAATCATATTTCTGAATGAGATCCGTGTAGTCCTTGCTGATCTCAGATACGATCTCTGTGTTGGACACTTCGGACCTGAGGGTGACGATCATCATCTGCGACAGCTTTTCTTCAGTCGTCATTTGGGAGATGAGTTCGCGGATCTCCGGGTCGTCAGCGGCTTCGCCGGCAGATGCTTGGGCGGTGCCGCCCTCCTGCGCTTCACCGGCGGTGTCTTTGTCCTCGGCTTCGCCGACGTCTGCCTGGGCAGGCTCTTGCGTTTCGCCCGCAGGATCTTGCGCGGTGTCGCCACCCTGCGCTTCACTCGCGGCCTCTTGAGCTTTCGCTTCGCCTGCAGGCTCCTGTGCGGCGTCGCCCGCCTGCGCTTCATTTGTCCCGGTCTGGGGCGAATTCGCCGCGCATCCGATCAGGGGCATCACCATTGTTAAGATCAACATCAGTGATAATAATTCTCTTGTTATTCTGTTTTTTATTTTCCCTCCTGTTCTCATACCCCGTACATATGCTTCATAACGATCCTTCTCATTGTTTCCTTCCCGAACAGCTTGGCCATCATACTGACTGCCGGCCCGTCGTTCGAGGCGAGCTTTTGGGCAAAGCCGCGCACGCGTTCTCTTTTTTGCTCTGCGGGGCATTTCTCCGCCGCCGCGAGCTCCGCCGCGAACAGGTCGATGTACTCCTTAGCCGCACTGTTAAAGCGGTCCGTCAGGCCTTTCCCTTTCTTGTGGAATGACACGGGGTACAGGACCTCGTCGTACCAGTGCTCCCCTGACGAATAGTCCTCAATGTCGGTGTAACCGCCCTTGATCTCTTCGAACTTCTTCTGCGCCTCTTCCGGCCACGGCTCGAGCTGTGTGTCGTAGAGCTCCGAGATGAAGGTCTCCTTCCCGAAAGCATTCACCCAGTCCGCGTTGAAAAGCGGCAGGTCAGCTTCAAAAGGAGCGATCACGACGGTCTCCATCTTCATCAGTCCCAGGAACGCGTTCATGCGCATCACGCACAGGTGGCCTGCGCCTTTAATTTCCCAACTCTTCGTGTCGAACGTCATTCCGCGTTTCGAGAGGTGCGCGTCCGCTCCGAGGTCCTTGGGGACCAGGTCAAAATAGCGCTTTAGCGCAGTGACTGTATACTGTCCGATATCCATGTGTTTGCTCATGTTGTCTTTTCTCCTTTATATGATAATAAAAATATCTCTAATCCCTGTAGACCTTCATGGAATGATACTGCCTGGTGAACGGGAAAAGGAGCGGCACGGTATCGGAATACTCCTGATACTCCGGGTCGAGCCCGTAAGTCTTCTCATGCCGCAGTTCCAGCCGCTGCGCGGAGTTGTACATTACGTACGTGATGAGGACGAAAGCAATGAGCACCATGATCCACTGCCTGCCCTGCACGGCGCCGATTCCGGAAACCGTCACACCGAACCAGAAAAGGATCTCGGAAAAATAGTTCGGGCAGCGTACGTACTTGTAAAGCCCAGTGTCACAGAAGCGCTTAGGGTTAACTTTCTTGGCAGCCGATTTCTGCCGGTCCGCCGTTGCCTCCCCAATGATGGCTGCCGCCATGATGACTATGCCGATCCACGCGAAGAGATTATCGCTTACCTGGTTCATGATCCGATAAGTCACTGCTGAAGTCTCCGCGACGTACAGCCACGTGCAGAAGATCCACATGAACAGCGATACCGGGATCGGCATGCGTTTTGTGGATCCGGTGGCCTCCAGCGTCTTGCGGTAGGCCGCATTCGTCAGCTCCCGTTTCAGGAGATATCCTCCCAGCCTGTATCCGTAGACCGCGAAAAGCGCCGCCATGATCGTTGTCGCAGGGGTGAGGCTCCTTGCCGCGAAGCCGAAGATCAGATGGAAAAGTCCGATGCACATGACCGCAAATCCATAGCCTACGGACATGAACCACACGAACTCATGAAAGCCCATGCAGCAGCCCAGCGCCGATACGGCAGTCACTGTCCACATGAAGGCCGGCCAGACTTTACCGATATATGTGGGATCCATATGGAGCATTGTCATTTCCTCCTTGTCACAGATGCAGATGCTGTTATGCGAGTCCTTTTAATGTAAACCGGAAATGCGGGACAATTCACTCTTGCGGTGATGCCCGTACAGCGGGCACTGGCAAGAACCTGTTGAAGACGCGCTCAGCGCATCTCCCTGAAATGTGAGCTTATTCACTATTTTGCCCCGAAATACTCCTTGATGTATTCCTTGAAAGAATGGTCTCCGACCACATCCCTGCCCACAAGGTCGTGGGAGAGCGTCCACTTGGAGAACAGGATGATGTCATGTTTGCCGGCCTTTTTGATGGCGGGCAGATTGGCCAGAATACTGAACATCCAGATCGGGCTGTCCTTGATGATGACGGGCTTTCCGGCCGCCCGGAAGCAGAGCTTCGCCATCTCCTCGTAGGTGTAGGTCTCCTTCCCGCCGACCTCGTAGATAGCGTTCGTATCCAGCATGTGCTCAACGATAAATGCCGCAAAGTCGGGGCAGTCCACCACATTGGCTTTCACGTTGTGATAGCCTTTCAGGAGCTGCATTTCGCCCTTATCCACATAGGGCTTGAAGACCTTGGCTATGTCATAGAAATAGCCGGTCGGACGGTAGATCACGTACTCGATGCCGCTCTTTAGCAGTTCGTCCTCGAACATGGCCTTGGCATGCAGCATCGGCACTTTCTCCGCGCCCGGTTCTTTGCAGGCAATGACGGATATGTAATTAAAACTTCCGACCCCTGAGGCCATGGCCTCCTCCAAAAGGTTCAGGTTTCCTTTATAATCGATGTCGTAAGCGGTGAACTTCGTGGAAGCGGCGGTGAGGCCCATCGTCGTGATGACGACGTCGACGCCGTCGCAGATCCCTTTCAGGGTATCTTTTCTGGTCGCGTCAATGGCGCGGAATGTGTATTTCCCTTCCAAGCCGTTGTTCTCTTTCTCTTTGAGATCCGCCGCAATGATCTCGTGCCCGCCCTCAACGAGGACCTTCAGGATCTCAATACCCAGATTGCCGAATGCTCCTGCAAGTAATATTTTCATGTCTCCCTCCTTTGAGTCAGGGGCTGTCCCCCGACTCCCATTTTACCATGCCGGAACTCTGCATTCCATCCCTCTTCCAGAGACCTTACCTCCCTTCATACTCCTCATTTGTCAGGGTGTCATTTTCCCAAGCTGATTCACGGGGCGAACGATATGCCTCGTTCGCCCCGTGCCCGCAACTCTTAACAAGATGCAGTGTTTCTATGCCCTCCAAGAAAAGGCCTTCCGGAGCGTTTGCTCCGGAAGGCCTTCTGCTGTCTTATTCCGTCTCCTGAGAGTCGTCGTCCATCCCCGCCTCGTCCCGGAAATACGTTCTCCGGATGTCCGTATCGAGATCGTTCAGGTCCCGCTCACAGATCTTCCTGCAGATCTTTTCGTGCGCTTCATACAGCTCCCGGCCGCGGCCTGACTCAAGCATGTTCCTGACACTCTGATAGCGCATCTTGTGTGTCATTTCGCGGACAATGCTGCTCAACCTGTCAACGATGGGATTGTGTCCCATCTCAGAGAGCGTATCATGGAAAACATTATCTGCTATGAACACATTCTCGGCATTTTCAGGACCTTTTCGGATCTCATCCCCGAGTATTTCCAGTTTTTCACGCAGTTTTTCAAGATCCTCTTCATTGTACTTGGCGATCGCGAGTCTCACGGCACCGGCTTCCATCATCTGCCGGAGATCCATGAGATTCACGTAATCCCGTGCCTGATGCAGGATCACGCCGTATACCATAGGATCGATCATGATGTTCTTGAATCCGTCACATACAAATGTCCCCTCTGCCCTTCTGATCTCCAATACACCGTAATAGACCAGGATCTTGATCGCTTCTCTGATGGAATTTCGTCCTACGCCAAAGCTCTCTGCCAGCTCCATCTCTGTGGGAATCTTATCTCCCGGTTTAAGGTCTCCGGTAATGATCGCCTTGGTAATGCTGTCAACAACTGTCTGGACGACCGATCTGTTTTTTATTTTCTTGAACATTCCATCGTTTTCCACTGCAGCGCTCCGCTTCTTTGTCAAAAAAACATTTAAATGACATAATATGACCTGTTTACATGTTTAGAAATAATTAATTTCTTATACCACATTAACTGCAATCTTACAATGTTTTTGGGTGAACGTTCCAAAAACATCCTATGTTAGGAACACGATGCATTTTTCCATACTCACATCTGCTCCCGTCACATTATAATGCTCTTATATAAAGATAGCAGATTCAGAAAGGAGGCATTACTATGTCACAGGCTGGTAATTCCAACAGGATCACAAGAAACTATCTGGATTCCCTTCTAATCGAAACACGCTATATGAATTCAGACAATCCCGACACCGCGTTCACATTGTACGGTGAGACATTCGCGTCCCCGATCATGACGGCGGCTCTGTCCCACCTCGAACAGTTCGGGGAGGGCGGCATGGCCCGCGGGATCGCGCTCGGCGCCAAAAAGGCCGGATGCGTCATGTGGTACGGGGCGGCGGAAGAAAGCGAGATCGAGATGCTTGCCGGGACAGGCGTGCGTCTGGTCGAGATCATCAAGCCCTATAAGAACAGGGATCTCATCTATGCCAGAATAGAGCACGCCCAAAAGCTGGGACTGCTCGCGGTCGGCATCGATATCGACCATCCTTTTTCCGAGGACGGTTCCCCCGACATCGTGGACGATGAAGAAATGAAAGCGCTGACCACGGAGGAACTCGCGCAGATCGTAAGGTCCACGGATCTTCCTCTCATCACGAAAGGCGTGCTCAGCCTGTACGACGCGGAGGAATCGCTGAAAGCCGGCGTGAAAGGGATGGTCGTCTCGCACCACAATAACAGGATCGAATATGCGCTGCCGCCGCTCTATATTTTGCCTGAGATCGCTAAGCTGGCGGGCGAAGACGTGCCGGTATTCGTCGACTGCATGATCCAAAGCGGAATGGACGCGTTCAAAGCGATCGCGCTCGGAGCGAAAGGCGTCTGTATCGGAAGGCCACTGATGGCGGCCTACACGAACGACAGGGAGAACGGCGTCTGCGCTTATCTCACAAAGGCAAGGGGCGAGCTGGCCAAGGCGATGGCGTATACGGGATGCACGGATCTTGGTAGGATGGACGCTTCCGTCATCCACAGGGACTGCCGGCTCTGATGGTGCGGGCAGATCTTCCGGATCCGGTAGAGTGCGCTTGTTGCGCGTGAACCAAAAAACAAAGGATTCTCAATCTTAGGAGCATTCCTCCCGAAATTGAGAATCCTTTTATTATTGACAGTATTTCAATGTTTCAAGTCAAGAAAATCTTGAACCTTAGTGCGACAGCTCTCTCTTTTTTCAATATTCTATGCTTATTCTATGTTGGTCGCATCGCCAAGACCGTTGAACCTGACCGACTTGACAGTCATCGTCCTGGTATCTTCTACGTCGTCGAAAGTCTCGTACTCCGACTCCGGGACATTCCCGTCAAAGACCACCGTGTATACAAACGGGCCGTACTCCATCCAAAACTCCATGCCGTCCAAATTGTGGCCGCTGCATGTCCATCCGGCATCCTGAAGGTCCTGACCCGTCTTGCCGACGAGCGCATCGAGTTCTTCCTGGCTCAGCATCTGCAGGCTCAGGTTGTCGATCTGGTCGATCACGAGCGGTGACAGGATATTCTTCTGCTGCTCTTCGTAATCATCATCCATGTAATCTATGTCCATGTAGGCCTGCTCATCTTCCGGCGAAATGCTCGCCCTTGCGCGGTAAAAGGTGTCGCCCAGCTTGAACGCATAGATCGCTTTGCCGTCATAGACCGCCGTCTGGATGTCGCTTGATTCCAAGGCCATTGCGTCTCCAAGTGTACTGAGAGACTCGATCACAGCTGCTTCATCCACAGCGGATTCGGCGCCGGACGCTGATCCGGAGCCTGAACCGGAACCGCTGCCGTTGCCGCCATTGCCGCTATTGCCGCAAGCCGCCAGCATTGTGACTGACAGAACGATTGCCAACAGTATAGATATCACTTTTTTCATTTTATTTCTCCTTATAAACGATTTATGTCTTTATTGTTTATTCGCTGAAACTGAAATTCAGCTTATGTCTAATTATACGGCTGAATGATCGTTTTCCATGGAGAAAATGTGCGGGTCATTTGACCTCTGAGGTCAAATGGCCCGGCTGCCCCCGCGCAGGGGTCACGCCACCTCTGAGGTCATTTGCCCCCTGCGCGCCCTGACCGGGACACCCGTGGGTCATTTCACCTCAGAGGTGAAATAGCCCTCGGCGAGCGCCCTGAACAGATCGACCGCCGTCTCCAGGATCTTGTCATTGAAGTCATAACCGGTCGTATGCAGAGGAGGATGATCCTCCCCGCTGCCGATATAGATGATCGCCCCCGGGCACTCTTTCAGATACCACCCGAAGTCTTCGGAAGCTCTCCACATATCTTTCATGGGGATCACCTGCAAGCCCAGTTCGCGCGCCGCGCTGACCACAGTCCTCACACACTCGCAATGGTTCCTTGTCTCCGGAAAGTAGTCATGAATGGAGCAGCTTGTCCGGATGCCGCAGCGTTCCGCCTCTTCCTCAGCAAACCTGCGGATCTGCTCCTCGACCTGCTTCATCCTGCTCTCCTTCTCCGCGCGCAGGGTCATGCAGAGCTCAGCGTCCCCGGGCGAGATCCCGAAATCTCCCGTCCCGAGCCTGATGCCCGTGACAGTGCACAGGAGCATTCCGTCGGTCCGGTCCCCGGTCAGTTCTTCGGCGCGCAGGATCGTCCGGGCAACTGTTCCCGCCGGATTCCTCCCCTCTTCCGGCGCGCTCGCGTGGGAAGTCCTTCCCTCGAACCGGATCCGGAGGCCTTCCGACGCAGGCTGGGTGAGTCCCTCCCGAAAGACGACGCTCCCCTCCGGATAACCGCTCAGGTTATGGAAAGCATAGATCCTGCTGATGCCCTCCTGCCTCAGCAGATCCCGGCAAAATACTGCCCCTCTCCCGATCTCTTCGCCCGGCTGGAAGATCAGGTAGATATCGGGGGCTGTCTCTGTTTTGTCCAGTTCGAGGGCAAGCCCGCACAGCGCCGCGCAGTGGCCGTCATGCCCGCATTTGTGGGAGACGCCCGCATTCCTCGAATGATAAGTGAGCGCGTCGTCTTCCGGGATCGGCAGCGCGTCCATATCCGCGCGGAAGGCGATCTTCCGGCTGCCGTCCGTTCCTTTTTTCAGCGCATAGAACCAGCTTCCCCTGTCGATGACCTGAAAGCCGGTGTTCTTGATCAGGAAATTCCTCAGCCTTTGCGCGGTCTCTTTTTCCTCCATGGAGAGCTCCGGATGCATGTGCAGTTCATGGCGGAGATTTGTGATCTTCATAAGATTGTCTTTTTGCATGCTGCCACCTCGCTGCTGCTTGACAAGCCATTTGACCTCAGAGGTCAAATGGCCCGTTTGCCCCCCGGCGTTCAAATCACCAGCCCGATCGAATCGGCGAACGTCCTGCGCGAGCCCGCCGTCGCCTCCAGGAACAGGTAATTCGGCTTGCCTTCCTGATACGTGATCTTGCAGTCGTAGTGCTCCGCCAGCTTAAGAACAAAGAGCGCCTCAATGAGGTCCTCGTACTGCCGCTTCCGCTCCGCCGCCGCTTTCGGGACCATGACCTGATTGTCCGCAGAATCCGGCCGCCCGCCGAACCGCGCCGGGATCACTTCCGCCGCGCAGTAATTGCCGCGCGCCGCATCCTCCAGGATCCTGTACCGCCACTGCAGGTCCTCCTCATAGGGCGGCTCCGCGTCGCCGTATCCCCCGAAGGCCACCACATGGTCTCCGATCACCGTGAACGAGATCCCGTGTTCCGGCTCCCACTCGCTCTCGCCGAGCGCCACATAAGCATATGCTGCCCCGCTCGATGGATCCGGCCTGAACACGACCACTTTGTAGGGCGAGAAGTGCCGGATCACCCACTCCGCGGTCGGCTCCTCCGGCAGGTCCGCCACGCAGTACTCGATCAGGTGCTCCGCGATCTCCGACCGCAGGCCCGGGCTCATGGCCCC
>ODAI012581678.1_pt1 | contig 14638 bp, 8 predicted proteins | sample 1539321 | NCBI WGS metagenome assembly ODAI01 (sample SAMN02144231, study PRJEB22623) | gut metagenome | biome: sheep rumen | host: Ovis aries | place: New Zealand
ATTCAGGTGTCAGACCGAATTTCATGAAATCCTGAGGAGTGAGTCCCCTGAGCTTCTCCGAGAGGGTCTTCTCTTTTTTGACTTCGAAAGCCGGGCCGAATCCGAGAGTATTCTGATTCGTATCCTTAGCGAGCAGCTTTTCGATACCTGCAAAAGCGCCGCCGCAGATGAACAGGATGTTGCTCGTGTCGAGCTGAATACATTCCTGCTGGGGGTGCTTGCGTCCGCCCTGAGGAGGAACGGAAGCCACGGTACCTTCGAGGATCTTTAAGAGGCCCTGCTGCACGCCCTCACCGGATACATCCCTTGTGAGAGAGCGGTTCTCGCCTTTTCTGGCGATCTTGTCGATCTCGTCGATGTAGACAATGCCCCTTTCTGCGCGCTTGACATCATAGCTTGCTGCCTTGAGCAGACGCACAAGCACATTTTCGACATCTTCGCCGACGTAACCGGCCTCTGTCAGTGTCGTTGCGTCAGAGATCGCGAACGGGACGCCCAGTGTCTTTGCCAGCGACTGCACGAGGTAAGTCTTGCCGGAACCGGTAGGACCGATCATCAGGATGTTGCTCTTTTGCAATTCAACATCCGATTTTCCCATGTGATTGATCCTCTTGTAGTGGTTGTATACAGCCACGGCGATCGATTTTTTGGCTCTGTCCTGACCGACCACATACTGGTTCAGGAAATCCACGAGCTCACGGGGCTTTTTCAGGTCTTCCTTCCTGACGAAGCCGCCCTGCAATTTCTCTTCGTCTGCCTTTGCGAGGCGGGTCAAAATATCGTTGGACGACTTGATGCAGTCTGCGCAGATAATAGCGCCGCCGCCTCCGATGAATCGCTTTTTGCTGGATTTTGGTGCTCCGCAGAACAGGCACTTATCTTCTCTATCTGCCATTTCCGCCTCCTTTCTATCTACATCTGCCGGGCCATGTTAAATTGGCAGATTTCGATGATTTCTGAATGGTTTTATACTACAATAAGAAAAATAGCACTTTTGCAGAGGATATTCTATCAACCGCTGGTATAAAGGATGTCAGGAGGAGACAGGGGACGGGTCTCTGTCTCCTTTCAAGGCCGAAAAGAGACAGAGAACCGTCCCCTGTCTCCTCTCTGACACCATCGTGAGGATAAGATTATGGAATTATCATCAAACAGTTTAAGCAACGAGATCAGCAAGAAATCGCTGGAAGAAGCGCTATCCTGGCGCCGCGCCATGATGGAGGACGCATCAAGCCGGTCAACAGAAGGAAAAAGACCGGAAGCGATCTCCAACGAGGAGATACACAACGGCGACCCGATCCTGAATACCTACAAGGTGACTTCGGACGCGATCCACGGCGGCATGGGAAGCGTCTGGCGGGTGCACCACGGAAGCTGGAACGTGGATTTGGCCATGAAGCGCCCGCAGCCGCAGTATTTCGCCGAGGGCAGCGACAGCAGCAAGGAAGAGTTTGTCGCGGAATGTGAGAACTGGATCGGCCTCGGCCTGCACCCCGGCATTGTCAGCTGCTACTATGTACGCGACATCAGCGGCGTTCCCTCCATCTTCTCGGAGTGGATGGAAGGCGGCAGCCTGAAGGACCGGATCCGGGACGGCTCGCTCTACGAGGGCACTGAGGAAGAAGTGCAGGAGCGGATACTGTCCATCGCCATTCAGACAGCAAGAGGTCTTCAGTATTCCCATGAAAAGGGGCTGATCCATCAGGATGTTAAGCCGGGCAATGTTTTGCTGTCAAAAGACTGGGAAGCGAAGGTCGCAGACTTCGGCCTGGCAAAAGCACAAAGCCGTCTGCGCAGCGACGGCAAACGCCATACGGTCGGAGGCACCCTGGAATACTGTCCGCAGGAGCAGGCAAAGGGCATGGAGCCGGAAGCATGGATGGATCTGTATGCTTTCGCACTGACGGTCATAGAAATGTATGCGGGCGGCAGGTCCTGGAAGACCGGCGCGGAAGCAAAAGAGCTGGGCGCAGTACTTTTGCAATCCTGCAGGGTGCACTGCCCGGATTCTCTGGCGGAGGCTTTAACAGCCTGGCTGCACAATCAGGATCGGAACAATGTATTTGAAGAAGCGGAGAAGGTCCTGCTGAAGGCCTACCGCGAACAGACCGGCAGGAAGTATCCGGAGGATACGGTTTCTTCCGCTGACGACACATCGGACTCGCTCAACAACTACGCCCTGAGTTACATGGATTTGGGATTTCCCAAGCAGGCAGAGAAGTTTCTCGAGGCTGCGGTGCACAAGCAGAACGATGCCCGTGATCCTGTGTTCAACTATGCGCTCCTGCGCTGGCGGAGCGGCGAGTTTACGGACGCGGAATGTGTTGCTTTTTTGCAGGAGCATCTCGGAGACGGAGATGAGACTGTTTCGGAGATCAAGCGGGAGCGGGGATACGAAGACGGCTTGTCCCGGATCACACCGGATCCGTCTGTCTCTACTTACAATTTGAAATCTCTTACAAAGCCCATGTTAACGGACCTCAGAGCTGCGAGGAACGGAAATTACCTCAGCGAGTGCAGATGCCGGGACTGGCAGGATCCCGACAATCTCTTTTCGGTTTACTCCTGCGATGAGAACGGGTTCGCGGATAATGAGATCATGCAGGCAGAAACCGGGGAATCTTCGACCTGGTTCAACGTGATCGATGACACGGTCCTTGTCTTTACAAATGAAGCTGTGCTGTTTTATCACTTTGGAGTGAATAAGCAGTACCATACGATTTACGAAAAGGGCGCATACTGGAATAAGCACATCGTGGAGGCGGAAGACTCGCAGATCATTGTCCTGACCAAAGAACCGGATGGAAGCGGAAGCGGCAAGAAGAAGCGCTATCGCGTCGAGTGGTACGAGAATCTCCCTCAGCTGGTGGAAGGTCATGAGCTGCGGAAAACGGAAATACAGGTCTCAGATGAAGCTGACAATGTGTTCTATGATGCCGGGAAGCTCTTTCTCATAGGGTATGACAGGGTCATCGTATTGGACGCGGAGATGAAGGAACTTATGGAAGTTCCGGTCCCGCCGATCGTACAGGCAATTCTGAAGAATCATAAAGTCTATATTTTCGCCGCGAACACGATCCTGTCCCTTGATACGGAAACACTGGTGAAGGAAACGATCGCCGGGAGCGGCAATTTTGCCTTCGGGAGAAGTGACGTTTCTTCTGACGGGAAACACGTCATCACATTTGAGGAAGAGCATCTGAGGATCTATGACACAGATTTGCACCGCTGCGTCGCCGACTGGCACGAGGACCGGTTCCATGAGTGGGAGAAGGTCATTGTGATCGCCGGCAGCGCGGATACCTTTACGGTGCATGTCAAGAACAGAGTTTATGACCACTCCTCTTCCGGCTATCATCCGGAGTATATCAGTGAGACGTACAGGATACCGGTTATGGGAGAATCGTGTACCTGGAACCTGTCCAAAATACAGAGCTACGCCGAGCGCATGGAAGCCGAAAAAGCTTTTCAAAAGCTGCTCGGTGATGCAAGAGACGCGCTGGATGCCGGGAACATTCCTGCCTGCCTCCGCCTGTTGGAAACCGGATACGGGATGAAGGGATTTGAGCAAAACAGTGAGCTCCGGAAACTCAGCGAGACCGCCGGAAGGGGCAGAGAGATCATAGGGATTCGCTACATTCAGAAGTTGGTCTCCGCTTATAAACCTGGGGTGGATGAAAAGCCTGTCGGCCTGATCGGAACCGGGATGGTGCTCACTCACGATCGTTCGGAAGAAAGCGGAGGGTCTGAATACCGTTTGGTCAATTGGGAGAGCGGGGAAGTCCGGTTCTCGTATCTCGCGGCGGACAGTTCCTGTTTTGGCTGTGTCAGCAGGGACGGATCACTTGCTGCGGCATTTGAGAATATCACCAAAGAGAGCTTTACTGTACATAAGATGGATCTGCGGGACGGCAGTTCGGAAAAGATTGTTATTTCTGCTCATGCAGAGCCGGATCAGATGCACGCCGCGGCGGACGAAGAACGGATCGTCATTTTTACAGGACACCACTGCGTTGTGATCGGAAGCGGCAGTGATTACCGGATGGCGGAAGCGGAGACGGAATCCATGGCGTTCGGATGCTTTTCGCCGGATGGGAAAGTACTGGCTAAAGCCGGTCTGGCTTCATATGGCCGCGGAAGCTCTCATGAAAGCGAACCTGCCGGGCAGGGACTTACGGTCATGCGGACCGGAAAACTGCCGGCGGAGCGTGAAACCGTGTACAGTGCCGAAATGTACGGAATTTCGCGTGTGGATATCAATAATGAGGGCATTGCCCTTGCGGGGACCATTGTGTTCTTCCCCGACACGGCCGGTTTTGCGGTGCGGTGTTCCAGACAGGATGGGGAGATAAATACCAATGCATCTTCCTTTACGCCGGATGGCAGCGGATTCGTGGCTGTTGATGGTGACGGATCCCTTGCGCTGTTTTTGCCGCGTTCTGACAGTGACTATCAGATTCGTGTTCTGGACTCTGATCCGAGAAGGAAGATCGTCTACGAAAAACCGGAAAAAATACTGACGCTTAGTCCGCTCGAGAAAGTATTCGGGGCTTCCGATATTTTGACAGACGGGAAAGTGCTGTTCAATGGCAATGGCACGGCGTTTCTGGATGCCGGCGGAGGCCTTTGGGTGATCGATTACAGGTATTCGGAGAATGAGAAGGGGAATTTCCTCAGGCCGTCCTACGGCAAGATCACGCAGACGGACGAGTACCAGAGGGAGCTTGGCAAGGTCGCCGGGCCCGACTTGTTCATGCCGGATCATAAAGGCAGGGAGAAGGAAAAGAAGGGGATTCTGGCGAGACTGTTCGGATGGAGGAAGTGATGGTGCCAACGATCAGCAACACACTGAGTAAATTTGATCTCAGAGAAGAGATGTCATTATCTTTTGCTTCTTTGGAAGACGCCGCCAGCCGCCCCGGCGGAGGGAAGAAGCAAGCGGCGATCTCCAACGAACGGATCCACCGCGGCGAAGAGCTTTTGAATACGTATGTCGTGCGCTCGAATGCGATCCCGGGCGGGATGGGCAACGTGTGGAAAGTATACCATAAGAGCTGGAACACAGAACTGGCTATGAAACGTCCGCAGCCGGTCTTTTTCGCTGAGGCGGGCGAGCGCAGAAAGCAGGTATTTATCGCTGAGTGCGAGCACTGGATCAACCTGGGCCTGCATCCCAACATCGTCACCTGTTATTATGTGAGAGAGATCGGGGGTGTGCCGACGATCTTCTCGGAGTGGATGAACTGGGGAGATCTCAAGAGCCGGATCTGCGACGGCTCTCTGTATGAAGGCACGGAAAAAGAGGTGCAGCTGCGCATTTTGGACGTGGCGATCCAGGCGGCGCGAGGCCTCCGCTATTCTCACGAGAATCATCTGGTCCATCAGGATGTGAAGCCCGAGAATTTGCTCCTCAACAAGTTCTGGGAAGTGAAAGTGGCGGATTTCGGGTTGGCCAAAGCCAAGATCCTGCTGGAGAATGAAGCCGGCGCTGACAGTGCTGCGATCGCTGCGGGCTCTGCCCGCTCCACGGGAGGGACGCTCAAGTACTGTCCGCAGGAACAGGTTGAGGGCGAAGAAGCGGCGGAGTGGATGGATGCTTACGCCCTGGCCGTTACCATTCTGGAGATGTACACCGGAAAACTGCTGTGGAAGACCGGCGCTGAGGTGAGGACCAATTGCGGGGAATATTTAGGCCAAACAAGCATCCCGATCCCCGCTTCCGTACGGGATCTGATCCGGTCCTGCGTGACAGAGAGGATCAGTGACATGAAAGGCGTGGAGGACACGCTGATCGAGGCGTACCGTTCGATCGCGCAGGAGGAAGGTGTCAAAATAGAGAGCGCCGATCAGTCGCACCCTGCCGCGGCGGGCAGCGATCAGCCGCAGTCAGCTTCGGAGAGCGCCGATTATCCCCGCCCTGCGCCGGAGAAAGTTATGGATACGGCGGATTCTCTTAATAATCGCGCTTTATCTTTTGTCGATCTTGGAAAACCGGACATTGCAGAGTCCATATGGAATAAGGCACTCGAACTGTCCCCCGACCACATCTACTGCGTGTTCAACAACCTGATCAACCGGTGGTACCGCGGCAAAGTCGACGATCTGCAGGTCGTGGAACGCCTGCAGGAACTGGACGGGAATAAGAAGTCGAAGGACAGCAGGGAAGTGCTGCAGGCTGCCCTGAAATGCAGAGGAGAAGATAAGGCAGTCAAAGAGGTCAACATTGATCAGGAGCATCCGGAAGACTGGCCGACCGAGATGAAGGCTGTCAGAAGGAAAAAGTCTGTCTGTATAGATTCCGCCCGGTTCGAGAAGGATGGGGCTCAGAAGCGGTTTTATAACGCTGCCGGTGACCGGATGGTTCAGGTCACAGCTGCCGGTCTGCGGGTCTGGGATCTTAGCGGCGGGCAGTGTGTCCGTGAGATCGGGCCGGTATCAGGCAGCGAAAAGATCTCATTTGTGTATTATGAGGAGGAGGAGCAGACGATTCTGCTCGGAAGCACAGTATGGCATAAGACTCCCGACAGGAGTCCCAGTGTGCGTTCAATATGGAGCAATTATACCGGTCGAAAAGATACGTTTTTTAATGATCCCAATGTAAAGACAGGGATCATGCGCCTTTATGATATGAAGAACGGGAGATGCATCAGGACGCTCCAGCCGGGCGTCTCTATGGAGTTCGCCGTGGACGAGAACCCGGGCGGGCACTGTTTTGGCAGTGCTGTCATGGCGCAGGACGGATCGGAATACTGCTATCCGGATGAGGGATTCACCTGTCTGAAATATCGTCATCCGGACTTGGATGCTGTGCCGGCGGCCTATTTTGTCAGCCGCATCGTGGATTATGATCAGGCCAGAAAACGGCATGCAGCGGTCAGATCGTACAAAGAGACCGCGAAAGATGAATTGAGGAAACTCAATATAGCTAAGGCGTATGATGCGGTCAGCAAAGCATATGCGATGCTGGGCGACGAACAGGATGAAGAGCTGAGCCTCATCAATTCCGAGCTCGGAAAGTTCGGGCGGATCAGCGGCATCAGGGGATTCAGGACAGAGCCTGCAGAGGATCCGCTGTCGGAGATGGTGAAGTACAGAGAGAAGAGAGATTACACTTTATCGGATTACAGCAATAACGCAGGGCTTTTGGCGGACAACTGGAAGCGCATTCATATTACGGATGAGGGCCTTAGGAAGAATCCGATCCTTATGATGCCGAATCCCCATACAGGCAGTGACACCAATGTTCTGCGCCTGAACGAAGAGTTCTTTGTGGAGCAGGATATAGTCGTCTCCCCCGATCTGAGCATGCTGTTTCTGAGGGGAAAGCTGCACGGAGAGATCTCATACAGTCTCTATGCCGCTGATACAGTGACGGGGCAGATCCTGTCGGACGGTGTCCCGATCTCCAAAGATGCGCGGGTCAGATGCATCAGTCCGGATGGAAAGAAGCTCATTGTGACCGAATATGACCGGCTTTCCGTCTATACTGTGCAGCCCGAATGGGGCAGAAGAGTGTCCCTCGAAAAGAACCCGCTTGGTTACAATGCGGGGTATCGTAAAGAGATCTGCAATGTGTGCTTCCGACCGGATTCGCGTGCCGTTTATCTGTGGGCGGAGGGTGAGCCGATCTCCATGTATAGTCTCAATACAGGCGGGGAGTATTCTTTCTATGAGGATGAATCGGTTTCTTCAATGCCGTCGGTTTTCAGCGCGATGAGAAATTTGCGCGCAATAGATAAAGACAGTTTTGTGTGTCTGACTCCAAGCGGAAATTTCAGGTTCGTGATCGATTATCGCTACGAATTCCCGGGATGGACAGACTGGGATGAAGAAGCACGGCCGTATTTGGAGCGCTTTCTCCTTTTCCACCCGGAGTGGGGAGAGGAGGACTTTTACAAGCTGTTAAAGGAATTGCAAATGAGGGGGCTTGGGTTTATCGATTCTAACTGCATCAAAAGCAAGCTGGAGGAAATAAGCGGGTCCTTCGAAAAAGAATTTGCAAGACGCAGAAAAGGCAGGCTGCCCGACATGCTGACAGAGCTGGGGGAGGTGATGTGAAATGGCGACTTTCGCGGATCTGGTGAACGAGGGCAAAATAGAGAAAGCAATTGAACTTCTTCCCCAGGCTGAGAGCAAAAAAGATGCACTTGGTTACTCCAGGCTGTACAGACATGCTGCGCGATTCTGTATGAAAAAGGAACCGACTTCTGCGCGGGAGATCGCACGTTACGATGCAGGAGAGGGGAAGAGGATCACTGCCACAGCGCTCCATCCATATGGCAGAGGAATGGCTATAGGGGTGGAGAAGACGGGGGTTAGGGCCGGTGCAGGTTCCGGCTCAGGGAGCGGTTTAGAAACTGGTTCAGATGCCGGCTCAGAGGCCGGTTTGGGCGCGGACCTGGTTCTGCTGGACGATTCTCTTCAGGTGATCGGGCATCGGGATGTCTTGGGACCGGAAAGGGACAAGAAGGTCGTCGAAAAGCTGGGATTGTGGGGACAGGATGAGAGAGAGCACGCTTTGGGTGATGATCAGTTCTTGTCGGTGGATTTTTCGCGCACCGGAAGACTGATGATGTGCAGAATGAAGCATTCCCTGCAGATATGGGAGGGAAACAGTGTCACATGCCTTCCCTGGCCGGCGGAGATCGATGTGCCCGGGAGGTGCGCTGTTTTGACAGCGGATGAGAACATGGTCCTTGTGAATGATAACCGCAAGGTGATATTCAAGCTGTGGGATCTGCGGACCGGAGAGGTTTACGAGAATATCAATAACCGCGAAAATCTCCCTTTTTGTTCCGATATGTTGTGCTATCCCGATGGAGTTTCGGTGATTACAATTGACCGGCAGGGGAAGCTGCGGGAATTCGATGACACGGCGGCACCATGTTCCTATTATGAGAATACGGGACTTAATGGGGAGCTGCGCCTTTTTATGACGCCGGACCGTCAAAATTTGTATATTTTGAGTTCGGAGGGCGTTGACATTTGGGACTGGACCGGTAGAAAAAAGACGGGGCATTTGAGCGCTCCGCTTTCTTCTGCGGCCTGTATCAGTCCGGATGGGACGCTTTTGGCGGCTGCGCATGGAGAAAATGTCGGTGTGTGGTCAGTCAGGGATCAGAAGCTTTTGTTCGAGATTTCTGCTCCGGGAGAACCTGCGGCGGATAAGCTGATCTTTTCTGCTGACGGGTGCGTGCTCTGCATTTGCAGGGGGGCCCAGGTCAGTTTGCAGCTGCTGGATCGGGAGCTGGTCTTCCCGGGGTGGTCAGACTGGGACGAAAAAGCAGATCCTCTGTACGATGCTTTTCAGAAAAGATGCGGGAACAGTCTGTCGCTTGATGATGCGAGGGATTTGATCTGGGAGCTGCAGTGTTTTGGCTTCGGATATATCCGGCGGGAAGCGGCCGTCCAAAAAGTGAGGTCGGCGCTGGAGAAGCGGAAGGAGTCCGAGGACTTAGACAGATTTATAGATCAGGTGCGGGAGGAAAGCAAGGCGGACCTCCCGGCCGAAGAGAAGGCAAAACTGGAGAAGAACAGGAAAACGGTGCGTGATTTCATAGGAAGGCTGATTCTCGGCGCGGTTCTCGCGGTGGCGGGGGCTGCCGGATTTGTGTTCTCGTTCGTTTTGGCGGCTCATGGTGGCCGGATGGGTGCGGTGATCGCCGTGGTTCTGGCGGCATCGGCTGTGGCCACTGTTGCGATCATGCTGATCACGGATTGCTGGAAGCAGATTAAGGTGAGGTGACAGAGGAGACAGAAGAGGAGACAGGGGACGGTTCTCTGTCTCCTTTCGTGGGTGTCAAGGGGGCGGTTCTTCGGTGTCAAGGGGACGGTTCTTCTGACAACTTTTGTACCAAAAGTTGTCAGAAGAACCGTCCCCTTGACACCATTAAATCCGGCACGAAGACCGCGGCTCCCGTTCCATACCGCCTTTCACATATCTGGTGCTGAAGGCCATATTGATATCCCGCAGCTCCATCTCGCCGCGGATGTAGGCATCATACATGTCCGCCACTCTGGCAGAGCAGCCATCACAGGCACCGCTCAGATTTCCAAGAGATTCTTCTACGATTTTGCGGCGCTCTTCTTCAGTGGTATCTTTGATCAAATAACTCATTGTTTCCTCTTTTCCGGAGTTCCTGTTTTTAATGAATTTAAATGTGACTTGCCATATAGTAAAAGTAGCACATTTTATTCCGGGTGGAAAGTAATTGCCTTGGCGGGCAGTGTTTTGGCATACTAGACATAGGTGCATTGAATGAGAAGAGATAGTCGATATACTATGTTCAGAGAAGAAAGGAGTTCCTGATCATGCGCAAACTTCTGAATTTTGGAAACCGTTATGCAAGTGAGAGCAGCTGGAAGGACTTTGCTCTCGTGAAGTTCTGCCTGTTCGCGATGGGGCTGGCGGCCGGCACGCAGGTGCCTGACAAGTATAAAAAGGCTGCGGTCGGGGCGGCAGCGGGGGTGTTTGCCGTGACCTATATTCCGCTTATGGCGAAGGTGTTCAGAACGCGTTTAGGAAGGAGAAGTGATGGGTGTCAGGGGAACGGTTCTTTTGACAACTTTTTGCGGGAGGAAACAGGGGACAGTTCTCTGTCTCCTTTCAGCCCTTGGTGTCAAAAGAACCGTCCCCCTGACACCAGCCTTGAAAGGGGACAGAGAACCGTCCCCTGTCTCCTAAAAGTGAGGAACCTGTGTGGATAAACTAAGGCACTATTTACAATGGCATATTCTGCATCGCTGCAACCTCCATTGCAAGCACTGTTATCAGGACGATTACCGAGCTGAAATGAAGCGGGAAGACATGCTGTCTGTTCTGGACAAGTATGTCGCGTACTTAGAGAAGCACGATTACGAAGGGCAGATCAATCTGCCGGGCGGCGAGCCGCTCCTGCACCCCGACTTCATGTTTCTTGCCGCAGAGATAAGAAAGAGAGGCCTGCGGCTCGGAATCCTGACAAACGGCACACTGATCACGGAAGAGATTGCCGGGCAGTTGGCGGCTCTTCACCCGGTCTTTGTGCAGGTCAGTTTGGACGGACCCCGCCGGATCCATGACGAAATTCGGGGGGAGGGGTGTTTTGACAAGGCGCTGGCCGGCATCGACTGCCTAAAGAGACAGGGGGTCCGCGTGCTCGTCTCGTTCACGGCGATGAAGGACAACTGGGCTTCCTTCAGGGAACTTGCTAAAATATGCCGCGCCCACCGCGTCGACAAGCTGTGGTGGGACAGGGTCGTGACGGACGATCCGGCGCTGTTTCTGACGACGGAGGAGTTCCGAGCGCTCTCGAAGACCGCGGCCAGGCTCAGCCGATGGTATCGATTCATCAGCAATGACCGCGCGCTGCAATGGATCCCACGAGGAACATGCGGATATGAGTGCAGTGCGGGGAAGAGGCTCCTCGTGGTGCTGCCCGACGGAAGCCTGATGGCGTGCAGGCGGCTGCCTTTCGTGATCGGGAATATAGGGGATGACGAGGAGCTGGCGCGAATTGTTGACGGTAATCCGACCATGCGGCAGCTGGCTCGCCCTGCGTTTCCTCCCAAATGTGTGAAATGCAGACATTTTATAAAGTGTGCGGGGGGAAGCAAGTGCGTGACTTTTGCGCAGACGGGGAGGCTGGATGCTGCGGATGTGAATTGCTATCTGTAAGGTGTCAAAGGGACGGTTCTTCTGACAACTTTTAGGAAGGTGTCAGCGGGACGGACGGGTCTATTGACACCTTGAGACTGGGGTGACAAGCAGGCACTATTTTGACAAAGGGACTACAGACAGGCAATGAAGGGAGACAGAATGAAACTATTTGGACAGAAAAAAAGTTGTCAGAAGAACCGTCCCCGTGTCACCTTGCTGCTTGTGATCTTATGCATATTTATGGCGCCGATTTTCGCAAGGGCAGAGGAGAAGGATTATTCTGTGCCGTCCGCGAATTTTGAAGTGGAGATCGGTAACGACGGGAAAGTGCACGTCACGGAGAACTGGGAAGTATCCTTTGAAGAGGGCAATTTTACCCGGTTTTACAAAGACATTTATACAAGCGTGCCCTACGAAGAATTGTTCCAACTTGATGAGGACAGTGTGAGGGTCAGCATCGACGGGCAGGAATGTACGCTTGTTCATGACACTGATCAAAGAAAGGACTATACTTTTTACCTGGAGCCCCTTTACAACCGGTATACGGTCCACTGTTTCCTGCACAGCAGAGAAATTACAAGAAATTATCAGATCAGTTACACGATCAACGACGCTGTCAAAATAGTGGACGGCGAGTATTATCTGGTCACCTTCCGGCTGATCGGAGCAAATTTCTCTAAAGAAGTGGACAATGTCAGCGCCCGCTTTACGGCGCCTGAAGGGGCGACGGCTCAAGTGAGGAATGGGCAGTATTTTGACACGGCTGAGTCGGAGGGCAGCACCGTAAATGTAGCAGCTAAAAACTGGAAGGGCGTCTTGAAAGTCAAAGTGCGCATTGATAACGCGAGGATCGCTGGCGCTGTCGAGATCAACAAGTCGATGCTGTCAAATCCTGACCAGGACCGGGACATGACTAAGCGCAAAGGAATCTATCGGATCACCTATATGCTGAAAAGACTGGTGCCGGACATAGGGAGCTTTTTGGGGATTCTGTTTGGTGGCTTTGGTGTCCCGTTCATGATTTATATATATATCGAGGATAAGGTCAAAAAAGCGTCTCTTGAGCGGAACATTGCCAGGGACCCGTATTACTATTTTGATGTGGCAGGAAAATGGAAAGGCAGGCTGGACCCTTGTGAATTTGCATTCGGATCCAATATGCACGGTAATGAAAATATTTTCTATGTGTTATTTCATCAGCTCCTCGAAAAGGGCGGGTTGAGGGTGGTCGAACTCAACCGAGGTGTGTACAGTGACGTCGAAGACAGTAAGTTCGCGGTCGGCAACAGAGAATGGCTGACGTCGGAGGAACAGGCGGCGCTTGATTTCTTTGTCGAGCGGGCAAGGGCTGAGGATGGAGAGCTCCGCATGGAGTGTTTCAGAGAGTATCTGTTCAACAACAATAAAGAACTTCCGGATTTTGACAAGAAAATTAGAAAAAGTTATGAGGAGCAGGTGAAAGCCAAACTGTCCAAGAAGGAGATGAAGAAGTATAAGAAGGATTGGAAAGCGGTCTACGAATATATGCTCCACTTCATCAATATTTCAGATGAGTATAATATATCAGATATAAAGCATGTTCCTAATTGGAACTACATGATGGTGTTCTTTGACTGGCTGGCTTATAATCCGCTTTCTTTGTATGCAAAAAGTATGTCGTCCGGCAAGGATCTCGTGCTCAATTATATACATACCAGTACGAAAGGGACGTACAATATAGGACATGGAGGTTCCTCGGGCGGGTCTTCCGGGGCGGGCTCGGGCTGTTCGAGCTGTTCGAGCTGCAGCGGATGCGGCGGAGGAGGAGCTGATTGAGTTGTCAGAGGGACGGTTCTGTTGACACCTTGAGACTGGGGGAGAAGCAGGCACTGTTTTGACAAAAGGAGAAGGACAGGAGACGGTTTCCTGTCTCCTTGAGATAGTAATGAGAAGGCAGCACGATTTTAACATAAGGGGGAGAGACAGAAAATGGTACCTCTGTCTCACGGTGCTGAAGGAGGGGAAATGAAAGGTAGCAGAATGAGATTTTGGGGACAGAGAAAAAGTTGTCAGAAGAACCGTCCCTGTGACACTCGTGGAAAAAGTTGTCAGAAGAACCGTCCCCGTGACACCTTTTTTATCCTATTCACTATACTCTGCATAGTTATGATGCCGCTCAGCGCATTCAGCGTACGCGCAGAAGAGCAAGAGTATTCTGTGCCGTCCGCTTATTTTGAAGTGGAGATCAGGAACGACGGAACGGTGCATGTCACAGAAAACTGGGAAGTGTTTTATAAAAAAGGATATTTCACCCGGTTTTATAAGGATATATACCGTACTGTGCCAAAGGAAGAAGAATTCGATCTTGACGAGAGCAGCATGAAGGTGAGCATCGACGGGAAGGATTGTACGCCCGTTGATAACACAACTGACAGAGAAGATTACACTTTCCATCTTCAAGAGAGCTCTACAGCATACACAGTGCACTGCTTTCTGGCAAGCAAGTACGTATCAAGGAAATATCAGATCAGTTATACGATCAGGGATGCTGTCAAAATAGTGGACGGCGAGTATTATCTGGTTACATTCCGAATGATCGGGGCAAATTTCCCCAAAAAAGTGAAGCGTGTCAGTGCCTTGTACAGGGCGCCTGAAGGGGCGACTGTTGAAGTGAGGAATGGGCAGTATTTTGACAAGGTGGTGCCGGCAGGAAACACTGTAAATATTGAGGCAAAATACTGGGAAGGCGTCTTCAAAGTCAAAGTGCGCATTGATAACGCAAATATTGCAAATGCTGTCGCACTCACCAGAGATCAGCTCAGTAATGTCGACGATAATCGGCAGACGAAGCAGGGCGGGGAAGGATCTGAATGGCTTGAAACTGTCGCGTTCATTCTGGGATTATTGGTTATGTTATTGGTTGTGTGCGTTCCCGTTGGCTTCATCTTGTTAATTATCTTTGCGATTATCTGGGTCATAGTAAGAAATTTTACCACGAAGCGAAATGTTGAAAAGGACCCG
>ODAI010159317.1_pt1 | contig 14637 bp, 11 predicted proteins | sample 1539321 | NCBI WGS metagenome assembly ODAI01 (sample SAMN02144231, study PRJEB22623) | gut metagenome | biome: sheep rumen | host: Ovis aries | place: New Zealand
CGGATCTACAGGCATTTCTTCCGCCGCTTCGGAGCTTCGCTCGGCCTATCCAGAAATCAATTGGAAGACGGGCGAGCGGCTTAACGGACGCAGTTCAGCGGCCCTGGAGGAGTGGCTCGGGAGCCTTGGAATAAACAAACAAACGACATCTGATATGACAGTAACGGTTAACGGCAAGAGCTTTGGCGCCACGCTTGCCGACAATTCAACGGCGCGCGCCTTCGCAGAGCTTCTTCCCATGACTCTGGATATGGAAGAGCTTAACGGCAACGAAAAGTACCACTACCTGGGCAGTTCCCTTCCCGGCAACCCGACCAACCCGGGAAAGATTGAGGCCGGAGACATCATGCTTTATGGAAACAGCTGTGTGGTAATATTTTACGAGACCTTCAACACCTCATACAGCTACACCCGCATAGGCAAGATTACCGACCCTTCAGGTCTCAAAGCTGCACTCGGTTCCGGGAATCCTTCGGTTAGCTTCGGGCGCTAGAAGATTCTCCTACAAAGATTCATAAACCAGCCACCTGCTCCTCCGAGAGACCGGTGGCTTGACAGATGATATCCTGCTCAACGCCGAGAGCCTTAAGATTCTTAGCGGTAGAAAGTCGTTCTTTCTCCATACCTTTCTCCATACCCTCCTTTAGCCCCCGGTTGTACTGGTACATATTCGAAGACAAAAGCTCGTGCTCTTTGGCGGCATTAAGTTCGTAGATAGTCATATCTTCTTGGGAGAGGGCATCAATCCTAGCAGCTTCAAGCACCTCCTCAAATCCGTGCAGATCACCCGGCAGGTCCCTCTCATCCGCGAATTTAGACATATTTTTGAATAAGTAGCACCAGCGCTCGGGATTTTTTTGGAGATGATCCCAGTCTCTGTTATGCAGGCGGCTCAATTCCAGAAAATAGAAGGATGTTTTGCTTCTGTCATAAAGCTCATAAGTTTCGTTCTCTCGCTGATCATAACTGAAAAGAACCTTATCTTTAGGTGGTTCTGGTGAATGATTGCGCATATAGCTTGCCACGCATAGCACAAATACCTTCTTGACATTGTACACGGCATCCTTTCGCTTTATCTGCCTTTGGATGAGTGTAGCGGCGTAATACGCCAGCCGATCATCCATGTCTCCCTCGTGGCGGCGTTGCATTTCCACCAGAAATGTCCCCTCCGGGCCGTCGCAGATGACATCAAGGGTCGAGCGCTTGTCTTTCTCGCTCATGACCGGTATTTCATTCGGCAGATACGACAAGTCAGTAATCTTTAGCGGCAGGATGTCATTAAGGAGTTTTAGAAGGATTTCCTTCTTAGAGAAGACATATTTGAATGCCCAATCGACACGCAGGTCGAGATACTTGCGAATTTGAAATTTTTCAAAGTTGTTCATAGCGTTTAGATTTGGTGTGCAAAGATGGGCAATATCACGGTATCGACAAACATTATCTGATGACCGTATAGAAAATACTGCAAATATTTACGATTCTTTCTGGAGATGAAAAGAATCGGACAACAAAATTTATCAGGGAATCTTGTCGAAAAAAATGTTTTTCTTCCTATAGTGATAGTAACAATTCCCAATTTGTACAAATAGGATAAAAAAGTATCGATAATCCAGGCCAAGAATGCGTCCTGGGCTACACTTCTGTCACCCTGTGGAGGACTCGCTCTTGCCCGGTAAAGGATGTTTCATAAATGCCCGTTACACGAAGTCCAGTGCTCTAAACCCCCTTGCTAGACCTGGGGTTTAAAGCACTGGAAGGCTTCCTAGACCGGTTGGTGAAGTATTGGGTACTGGATTTAAAATGAATAGGCCACAGAGAATGTGAGACTTTTATCAAACATGTCCAAAAAACCTACGCCTATATCTATGCCATTTTTCAAGCCAAGAGGTACTCGCACACCTGCTTTCAAATAAATAGGATTAATGCCTTTAGCACCAACAACATTTAGGCCGATTCCAGCTGTTACAAAAGGGTAAACAGATTTAAACACCGTTAACATATAATTGGCTTCCAGGCAAAAGATGAGTTGAAACTCACCCCTTTCAATGTACTCATCAGCTCGAAGGTATCCAGGGCCATTATATTCAAAAGGTTTGATGTATGTCCCTTCCAGGAGTGCCCCAAAATATAGGCCAATAGGCAAGCGGCACCCAATAGAATAACCCGGCAAGAATAGAATGCGCTTATCATTAATTCCAGTAAAACTCCACGGATCTCCTTTTGAATCATATTCGATTACTGCATAATAATCCCATAATTGCGCCGTACTAACTCCTATAGACTGCTCTATACGCGCCTTTTTGCCAGACTTTGATGTTGAAGGCTCGACAGTTTCAGGCTGTTGCTTCTCAACAATCATCTGTTCCACATTATGAGGCTTTTCCGTTGAAACGTTGCTTGGCACAGCTGTTGCCTCAGTTTTGCTGATTTCAGAGTTGGTTTCAACGTTTTGTATATCTTTTGAAGATTCTGGGGCTTCAGCCGCTATTGCATCTTCGTTATTTGGAGACTCATTAACCGTTACTGATTCTACGGAAGATACATTTGATACAGCATTATCAACAGGGGCTTCTTTAGCTATATTCGTTTCTTGTTGTTGTGCCGTTGCCTGGGGCTTTTTTGGCCCTGTGATAGACTGTATTTTATACGTCACATCATGAATTTTTTGGCGGTTATTTGCTAAACGCCTCTCTATAGATGCTTTCGTTATTTCCGATTTCACTGTAGCAAGCGCTTTTTCATCCGCATCCACCCCCATCTGGAGGTTCTTTAATAAACTCTCTAATATAAACTGCTGCTGTGAAACATCTTTATTATCTTCATTTTTTTGTGCGTAAGTATTAGCGATACTGTAATACAACCCAGATTTTCCAATATATCCATTTGTATATGTAGGATCCAGTGCTATACATTTGTCATAAGCTGCCATCGCCTCTTCATTTCGACCTAACTTGCGGTAGATTTTACCTTCTCTATATGATAGTAAAGCATTTTGGATACCTTTGTTATGAGCGGTTTCGATAAACGCCAGAGCACATTCAGGGCTTATCGTGTACTTGTCAAGATATGAACATAGTAAAGCAATGAAATACTGTTTTCTTTCTCCCTGAAACTCATCAAAAGCAAATTCAAGCAACATTATTGCTTTAGCTTTATCCTCTTTCACGCCATTGCCTTCGTACATATGTACAGCACCATCGATTAATGAAGATTGCCCTCCAGGACTTATATCTTCTCCGGGCAAGCACCAATAAGTACCAAATGGCATTTTTTGTGCAGATGCTGAAATGCTTATTAAGAAAAATAGAATAAGAATAAGCGTCTTAGTGTAATAGTTCATAGATGTCATTAAAAGCTATTTTAAGATGGAAGCCGAAGATAAAACACCGTTGGTAAATGTTATGTATCCCAACAGGGTAGAGTTAGAGAGCATAACATAATTTGATGGATCAAGACTCCATCCATAAATATTATATTCTGATGTGCGTTTACTTCTATATACAAGATCAACAGAAGTAATAAAGGAATATGCCTTTATCTTGACCCCAAGGAGAAAAAGGTCCTCCGGCGTTCCGAGAGGAAGTTCTCCGTTTAGCATCGCATTAACATATTTTTCTCCATATTTTTTATTTAACTCTTCCGTCGCCTTTCGTATCGCTTCCGCCTCGGCTTTTTCTTCCGCCTCTTTTTTGGCTCGGCTTTGAGTTACTCTAATCGACTCGAACTCACTGTATTCTCCATTCTCATATGCTTTGTATTTTTTGTCTGGAGTTATCAAAACGCCATTTGTATATTTAATTACAGGCTGTTCCTCCAGCACGCCCCAATACTTCCAATCCCTAATATCTGCCCCTTCAATTGCAATCGCCCCTTCATAAGTATTGCCATTTTTGTAATTAATAGTACAATCAGTGCGCTCAGAATAATCCGAGACACTTAAATTAATAACGTAATCATTGAAAGTCTTCCTTAACTCTTTGAGTTGTCCAATCATTTCAGGACGTAAAGTTGAAGCGTTAAAATAGCGCAAAGGCCAACTATAATCCGAATTTGTTGAGCAGTTCATATAGTCGCCATTAGGGTCTACCATTGAAAATGCTGAAATCCTAAACTCGTTTCCTTCTTTATAGAATAGTGTTAAGCCTGATGGTTGACGACAAACAGCTTGCTTTTCATCACTATATGACCTTAAGCAATATAAGTCATTTACAGCTGTGTCAAAACTTTTTGCTTTCTCCACACAATACTTGTATATATAGTCTTTACCTATACTGACGCCACCAGCAGCATCTCGGGTATACAAAAAAGCTTCGAGTAATTCACCATCAGAACAATGTACAGTAAGATAATAATAGTAAGGCGACGTCCCCGGGGTCTCATTGAGAACCTCGATTGATGAACCATCCGGCGCTGTTTTTTTGAAAGACAATAGCCGCCCCGAAGATGAAAAATTAATATAATCTTTACCGTCCTCTTGAGCGAAGATATTCCCCGGCATCCAAAGGACGAACAGGGATAACACGAAGGAATAAATTAGAAGAACCTTGTTTCTCATGTAAAATTAATTAGTCGTGGATAATTAAGACCTGAAGAATTATAGTTGCGATTTTATAAACGCCTCGACACCTCCGAAACTCGCAGTCGGAGTATAAACACCGATATTATTGTACCATAGGCACAATAAACGGATTATATTACCGGAAGAATCCTTACCTTCTATTAAAGCGTAAGTTCTATTAATTAGTTTGCCTGCTGCATTTACAGGCCATAAGCCACCTGGTATCACAGTTGATGCATCCCACTGTTGCTTCATCGTAAAGCCGAAATGATTGGTTAACAAGTCATACACTGTTTTACTAAAGCAAAGTCCATATTGCTTTTGTGTCCGTCCTCCTACAAGTCTGGACCGGTTAATAGCGTCAGATAGCGGATCCACAAACAAGCACATGAGGTGATGCTTTGCTTGATTTGATAAAAGCCCTGATATAACATTATAATCAAATGACTTTGAGTGCCAAGGGAATAGTTCCATAGCAAGAACCTTCTCCGGCTTATATCCGTTTGGCGTTTTCCTGCTGCCAGAAGGGAAGAATCTGTCAAGCCAATTCATCGTTATTTTGCGTACCTACAAAGAAACGAATAAAAAGCCTAAACATACTGGTCCTTTCCAGTCCTTTTGGCGCACGGCAGAAAAGAAAGGGGCTGACTAAAAGTAGATTCTTCACTTCGTTCAGAATGACAGCCTCATGTCATTCTGAGGCAGGTTCACCTGCCGAAGAATCTTTTTAGTCAGCCCGCTTTAAGTTATAGAAATAGATTAGTTGGCTTTTACAGGGCGGACAACGAATTTATAATCGTTTGCCAGGTATGCTTCGAGTACACTGATGGAAGGTTTATGAGAAGCCGTTGTCCAATATAGTCTGTAACTGTTTGAACTTTCTACTGTCTTCGACCAATAGAAACAACCCATGGCATTTGGAGCATAATAAGTTGAGCCCATATAACCTCCCACGTCGGGAAGGAAGATCGATGCGTCGTTCGACTTGGACGTAAAGCGCAGGCCGGTTACGCCGTTCAGAGTCTCGGTTTTATACGTACATTTATCTAACAGTTCCTGACACTCCGCCTTTGTGGGAAGCCTCCACCGACCGTCGGTAAAGTATTCCGCCGCATCTGAGTTAGTTGACTCATATCCAAGGGCATCTTTAAAGCCAAGATATCGGCCGGTCGCAGTAGCGCTCTCCGCAAAAAGGTTCCTGTCCCCCCATTTGACACTCAGGCCCAAGTCAACCGCAGCCGGAGCTGGATCCTGCACATTAATCGTTACAGTCTTCTCGATGTTCCCATTAAGAACAACCCTAAGTACAGCAGAACCGGGCTTGAACGCATTCACGTAGCGCCAGCTGTCACCGCCTCCGCCAACTCCGGCAATGCTTTCGGCATCAATATACCAGTATTCCGTTGTTACCTCAGCATCTGAAGGATTAAGCACAGCAGTAACTTTAACCTGATCCAGGGGGTACATCGACACCGGGTTAGGTGAAAGAGAGAAAGACACAAGGTCAGGAGCCTCCACCTTGACATTACAAGTACCGGACACAGATCCTACCGTAGCAGTAATGGTTACTGTCTTACCCTTCACAAGACCTGTGACGTTGCCAGAGCCATCTACAGTGGCCCACGACGTATTGGAAGACTTCCAACTGACGGGAAGAGAACTCGCAGCAGCAGGAAGGATGGTTGGAGTGAGCTGGATGCTCTCTCCCCGTTTGACGGTATAAGTCGATTTGTCAAAAGTAACTGAAGATACAGTGGGCTTCTCTACCTTAAGAGGGGCCATCTTTTTGAGAAGATTACGCTCCACCGTGAACCTGGAAGAAGCATTCTTTTCAAAAACGAGAGCATCATTCTCATAAACGGCAATCTTAAAGCCTCGGGACAATGTTACAGGAGGGACTACGAACCAGAACTCGGTGGCACTGGCCTTGCTCGTGCCGAGCTTAACGCCTCCGGGACAAGTGAGAACGATCTCAGAACTCTTAGAAGAAACAAAAGTCAGCGAAGGATTATTCCCCACTGCCGCAGATACTGTAGCATACCCGCTGATTGTCTCTCCGTTAATGCTTTTCAAAGATACTTTAGAGACAGTAACATTATCTCCATAGAGACGTATCTTGACGTAACCGCACAAGTTCTTGAACAGCATCTGTGAATCCTCGGAAGCCGACACAGCAACGTTGGCCTCCTTGCCAAAAGACTCCGCCTTATATGTCTGAGTGCCGGGAATCAGGACATTTTTGATTGTTCCTTCGGCAGACATGGAAATACCACTGTTGTCGGGATATACTGCATATATATAATTCAGCGGCGTGCCAGAACCGGACCCCGACGTTGTCTTTGTAAAACTGGTGTTATTTGTTCCTGCGGAGCCGGAATAGGTATATTTCTGGTTGACAGTAATATACTTAAAAACAGATGCAGCGTCCGAGGCATCCCAAAGTACGCGTAGATCGTCAGATACATAGGACTTTGTGTCCATGTCACACGGAGTTTCTACCTGAGCGTACAGAACATCATCGATTTCGATATTGGAAGGGCTTTCAACGACTTCGCGATTACAGGCTGCCAGCACCGCAAAAGCCAAAAGCAAAGTAAGTTCAAATCTCTGTTTCATAGCCGATTAATTGTCCCAAGGATATTCATTATTATCTTCACCTATGCGCTCTGTGTTGCTGTATGCCAGCATCGATTCAGGCTCAAAATCCAAAAGGACCGAATCCGGCGAAATGTAGCTTCTGCCGGCTTTTGTAAGTGCTTCCTTGTTTTTCATTGCAGATATATTCTTTCGCTTTATAGATTAAGGTGCGAAAGTAACAATAAAACAGGTAATCACTAAGGTCCTTTCTGGTCCTTTTGATGCAGTGTATTACAGATCCCTCACCAGCCTTACAGACAGCCCGTCGCCACGGTGGCCGCGGGCGTCAAAGAAAACATCATCGTATATCAGTAGGTGCCAGGCATCGGAGCCGGCTGCGTCGGAAGAGTAGTATGCGCCAAAGCTGTCAAATATACCGGAGATGGCGCGCGCTCCTGCAAACGGAAGGAAGGCCGTTCCCAGGGGTTCCAACTCTCTCTCCAAGTCCCGGCCCGAGATGACGTTAGCCTCACAGCTTGAGTCGGCAACATTCACAAACCGGAAAGGATAGGACTCCGTCTGCCAGTTGTCCGGAAACAGCACGAGGCCATCCATGCCCTCCACCCGTGCCTTGGCAAAACGGGCCCCGGATGCAGTTTTACGCACAAACAGAAGATACACCCACTCGCCCACCCTGGGCGTACGCCAAAGGCCCTCGGCGTTGCCGGCGCCCTGGATCCGGTTGTATCCCCAGTCTGCCCTACCGTCGCCTTCCCACAGGCATGCACCGGGAAGGCCATAGGCATAATGCAGGACGTCGCTGCTGGTATCCTTGTTGCCGCTCCATGGCTGAAAGTCCACTCCCCCATGTTCGTAACCGCTTGTAGCCCAGCCAAAAAGATCTATCCATCCGTCGTAGGTTTCGGAGATCTTCAGATTGTTCTTCCCGCATATCTCGAACTGCCGCGGAGCCAGGCGCCACGTGCTGTCAGATGCCCGGTACTGCAGATTGCCCCTGGACAAATAGACCTGCGAGCCCTCCCCCACAGAATACACAGCCGGCAGCGCTCCCTCCGGCGCAAACGACGGGCCGCCCAAAGTGCTGAAGAACTGCTCATTGCCATATATTGTCCCGGCGCTGTTGGCAAGGTAGGCCCGAACAAAGTAAGAAGATCCGGGCTCAAGCCCTTCTATAGTAACTCGCCCGCCGTCAGTGCCGGTCTTTACGTGCCGGCCTCCGATGCCCGGATTATGGCACGGTCCCCAGCAGAGGCCGACTTCCGAGCCCCCGGCAAAAGAGCCCGCTGTCAGGGCGGCCCCGCAGGACGCGGAAGTTGACGTGACATTCTCTACGCTGAGCGTCATTACGCTGTTAGACACCAGCCACTTCAGGCTGTCATAGGCCTCCTTGGTCAGCCGTCCGCCCGCGAATTCTTCTTCAAACGAAGGGCAGTTGCGGTTTATGATATCCAATGCTGGCACTTTATATGCCTTTTCCTGACTGCTGCACATGGATAGAAACTGAAGCATCTCTATGCTTCCGGGCCTATATAAATTTGCCGCTTCGAGGTAATGTGCACTTGTCTGCTCCAACAGCTTAGAGAGCCTTGAGAGCATGACTTCGCGATACTCGCCACCTGAGGAAGCCTCACTTTTCAATTGGTGCCAGAGTTGGGTGTACGGCCAGAAGGTCTGCTGTATCCATCCATAAAAATCAGTAGCCAGCGGTTCCTCTACGGGGCCATCGACCGGCTCGGTCTTATGCACAAGGGACAGTGCAAGAGCAAGGGACAACGCCGCCGCGATGCATGCTCCGGGAAGGTTCCTGCGACGACGGTCACTGGCTTGGAGAGCCTTGCCCACCGCCTCCATGTTCGGATAGCGCCGGCTAGGATCCGGAGCGCAGCAACGGCCGCTCACGCCCCTATAGCGGTGTGGGAACAACATCTTGAGTATCAGTCCGAAAGAATAAATATCCGCTCGGCAGTCGACCGGCTTCCCTGAGGCCTGCTCCGGAGCCATGAAACTGCGCGTCCCGGCAGATTGCTTAAGCACGGCATAGTTGTCGGCGTCGGCAAGCCCGAAATCTATTATTTTGACGTTGCCGCCGTTACGCGTTACCAGAATATTGCTTGGTTTCAAGTCCCGGTGCAGAATCTGTTTGCTGTGGATGTAAGCCAGAGCGTCCACTAGCTGGTCTGCCACTTTACGCCTGGCATCCCGGGAAGGATTGCCGGACAGAAAGGTGTCCAGCCGCACCCCGTCGATGTACTCCATGACTATGCAGGGCCCCAAGGAATCATTATATTCTTTGGCATAGACCTTTGCGATATTCGGGTGGTCCAGCTGAACCATCAGGTCATATTCTTTCTTCAGAAGTTCTATATATACCGGTTGGTCCCTGAACTCAGTTTTGAGTCCCTTGAGTATGAACCAGCGCCCTTGGCGGCATGTTTTAGTCAATGCGCTAAAACCACCGCCGGGAATTTCTTCGAATGTTCCAGGATTCTCTTCTTCGGAAATAAAACGGCCATCCAACGGGCCTGAAGTGCTGTTCTCGTTCATAAATAGCGATGGCAAAAATAAGCTATTTTTTGCAAAGGGTTGTGTTTTTTAGATAAGTTTATTTTTTTGCACCAAGACTTATCCTATGACCAAGAATACTTAACTGGCTTGCGCCTCACCCTGTATTGAAGAGATTGAAATCGAAGACCTGACTTTCTAAAAGGACCAAAAAGGACTAGCACATATGCAAATAAATGTGTTACCTTTATGAGGTAAATTGTGCTGCATGATGAACAAGACCAGTCCGGAAATACTAGAACTAAGAAAACAGGTAGAAATCTGCCTAAACCGCAAAATTAAAACACCCAAAGATTTCGATTTCCTGCGCACCGCCATTTGGGAAAAGAATCACGAAGTAATAAGTACCACCACGCTCAAAAGGCTCTGGGGCTATGTCAGCGGAGCAGACAAGGCTCGTCTCAGTACCCTCGACATCCTTTCAAGATTGCTTGGCCACAAAGACTGGGATGATTTTTTAAGGCACATAGATTGCTGCGGCTCCGACCCGCTTCTCTCTTTTCACATCAGCACCGATTCGCTCCATATCGGCGACAGAATAAAAGTCAGCTGGATGCCCGACAGGCATTGTGTCTTCCGCTATCTCGGAAATGCCATGTTTATTGTAGAGAAGGCCGAGAACTCTAAACTCAAGGTGGGCGACACTTTCTGCGCAAGCCTGTTTATACTGGGTGAGCCTCTCTACCTTAGCAACCTTGTGCAGGACGGGAAAGCTCCTGTACCTTTTGTTGTTGGCAGCCGTGGCGGGCTCTGCGAGCTGGAGCTCCTGTAGCGTTCAAGACAAACTGCTAATTTTCAGCATGTTGCAGATTTCGGGTGCTCCGTTTAGAGCACCCGAAAATTCTTAAGTGCTGGCAGACAGGGACTTAGCGGTTACTCTCAAAATCGTTGTTTTATTTAATCAAACGTTTTAACTTTACGGAGTCAAAACATAACATGCAAACATATGAATGAAAAACTATTTTATCTCTCGCCAGATTGCGAGGCGCTGGACATCAACCAGGAGCGCATTATTTGCGAATCTTTAGTGACAGATGAACTGCCGGGATTTACTTTTTAACCTACCAAACTGAGAAACAAGATGACATTCCACAAGATATTCACACTCGTGGCCGCGGCGGCCTCAGTATTATTCATAAATTCATGCGAGCGCATGGAGCAAACGACCGTATGCGATACCGACGGTCACGTCCTCATTCCGTTCTCGGCCGAGACAGACGCAAGCACGACCAAGGCCCAAATGAACGGAAACAGCACCTCCGACATCGTTTATTCGGAAGGCGACAAATTGATTGTTTACAGCGGCAGTATGAACTGCCCTGTCCTCCCTTCGATGATGAACCTTGTGAGCGGCGCCGGCACAAAAAAAGGCACTTTCAAGGGAGATATCGTCCTGCGCGAAGGTAAGACAAAGGCCGACTTCAACACCTGGATCACGAAGTATCCGGACACAATCCAAGCCATCATCATCCCCGCCGCCGGTCTTGAAGCGGGCCTGTTCACCTGGGACGCCTCCAAACACGACCTCAGCATCAACTTCACTTCCAACGCAATGGACTGCGACCTGGAAGCCCTTGTGAAGCGCACCGTCCTCTTCTTCGGCGAGATTGACTACGCTAACAAGAAAGTGACGAGCCTGACGATGGGCACCAGCTATGTAAAGAGCACCGTCACAGTCCCGTCCGAAGCCGACTGGAATGCTGCGGGCAAAGACTACAACATAACGCTTAGATACGACGGCGTTTATGGCGGATACCCTTTCCTGACCCCGACCGCGAAGCTTGTAGGCACCCGCGGCACAAGTGACCCTATTTGGAGCGGATGGAGCAACACCGAAACCTACGAAGCCACGGGATCCTTCTCCTTGTCTAGCAGCACCGGCGGGACGCTCTATCTGGCACTTCTCGCGGCATTGGACCTGCGGGCCAATTCCGATGAATATGAGGCCGGAGACAAACAGAGCTTCACTCTGACGCTGGAGAATGTAGGTAAAGGTTACAGCCTTTACGACGGAAAGATTGCGGCATTCGCCATCGAGCGCGGCAAGGGCTTCAGCAAGGCCGTGACGATGTCAGAGCCCAGTGCAGAGGACATCCTGGTGAATCAGCCCGAGTCGGTGCGGACCGTCATAATGACAACCAAAGGAGCCGACCTGAACCGTGACGGACGGCTCACAAGATACGAGGCCGCACAGTTCTCCCCTTCTGGAAGAAATAAACTCGGACTCATGAACAATATAGATTTGACGAATGCCAATTTCTTCCAGTTTTTCACTAGAATTACGGATACAGATGGTGACCTATTCCGCGGGTGCTCAAAACTGACCTCCGTCTGCTTTCCCAAGTCTCTGGAGATAATTGGACAATATACCTTTGCCGGTTGCTCTTCGCTGAAAACCGTCCTCTGGGGTAACAGCAGGGTCACATCTGTCGGCGGCTACGCATTTATCCGCTGCACCTCCCTTACGAGCGTAACTCTGCCCGAGACTCTGACTACGCTCTCCGGCGGTGTGTTCGAAGATTGTAGCGCACTCACGTTCGCAGACCTCGCCACTACCTCCGTAACCACTCTCATGACCGGAACGTTCCGAGGCTGTACCGCTCTTAAAACCGTCAATCTGACTATAGACTTGACTTCCATCGGCATTGAAGCTTTCAAGAATTGCACAAAGCTTGAAAGCATCAGCCTGCCCGCTGCTCTGACCAGAATCAGGGACGGTGCTTTCTCCGGGTGCACCAGTCTTGCCACCATAAACCTGGAAGAGACTAAAGTGGCTAGCATCGAAAACTACGCTTTCAGTTCCTGTTCGGCTTTGACTCACCTCACTTTCCCGGCCACCCTCTCTGAATTCGGCAACGATCCGGTCAACGACAGCGCATTGGCTTCCATCCGGTTCAAGGGGAACACCCCTCCGGCTAATATTAAAAATGTATGCCTGGACCAGATCAAAAAGATTTACGTCCCTTCCGCAGCCCTGGAGGCTTACAAAACAGTTATTAAAAACGCAAAGGGTTCCGACTACTCATCCCGTGTAGTCGCCGGATAGTATGAAACAAACCAGAATTGCATTACTTCTCGCATGTGCGCTGTTTACAGGCATCTCCGCCGGCGCCCAGGAGCTCCCTGCAGCCTTCGAGCGTATCTTGTCTGACCCGGAATACGCCTACCTGGAATACAGGGACTATCCCGTGCCAGACTGCAAGCCCTCCGCTCCGCCCAAAGGTTACAAGCCCGTCTATATCAGCCACTACAGCAGGCACGGCTCAAGGTACAATTATATCCAGTCAAGCTACGACAACCTCAAGGCTCTCTTCGAGAAGGCCATCGCGGCGGATGTCCTCACCGGAGACGGCAAAGCCCTGGCCCGGAAGTACCTCGAAGCCTTCCCCTATTTTGACCTTCACGCAGGAGACCTGACCCGCAAGGGATGGGACCAGCACTACGGAATCGGCAAGAGAATGTACCAAAACTACAGGGAGGTATTCCGCAAAAGGCCTGTCACAGACGCCCGGGCTTCCACTATTCCACGCTCCATAATGTCCATGGTGGCGTTCTGCGACGCCCTGGAAGAGCGCGACAGCAAGCTTCAGATCACAAAGCAGACAAGTGAGTCATGGCTCCACATCATGAATCCCCATCACAGCACCAAGCCTTTCGCGGAGCTGGCGAAGGACGGCAAAAAAGCGTACGGGAAAGAATGGGAGGCCGAAATGAAGGCTCTCCAGGCCAAAATAATCCCTGCAAAAGAGTACCTGAAGAAGTATTTTACCGACCTCGACTGGGTAAAACGGAATTTCGGCCTCACCAAGCTGGAGGTAGAACTCTACCGCCTGATGATAAGCACAGAGTGCACCGATGTTCCATATCATTTCACCGAACTCTTTACCCCAGAAGAGCTTTGCGGTCTTTGGGAATGGAGCAACCTGCTGTATTACAACAAATGGGGCCCCGGGCACAACGGTCTCAACCACTCTTTCTACATTGCCGCATACCTGCTTGAAGATATACTGGACAAGGCCGAGGAAGATTTGGCGGACGGCCGCACCGGAGCCCGCCTGCGCTTCGGGCACGACACCCCCATAGGCATGCTCCTGACGCTGCTCGACATGGACGGATGGAACAAGGGCGCGGAACATCCTGAAGATGTGAAGTACATCTACGATTTTTCAAATGTCCCCATGGCTGCCAACCTGCAGCTGATCTTCTACCGTAACCGCAAGGGCGACACTCTCGTGAAAATGATGCTCAACGAGAAAGACATCACTCCATACTACCGTTGGGAGGACTTCCTCGCAAAGGGCCGTGCCACAGTTGCCTCCGCAAAACAGAAAATGGAGGAGTACTTGTAGATCAATGACCTGCTCCTGGGCCGAAGGCCAAGTGGGCGGCGGCCAGTTCTACGTAAAATAAGAAGAAGGTCATTCTTTCTCCGCGGCCTGAATAAGCTGCAGATTCAGATGCTCGAGCAGGGACAGCTCTATGCCGGCATTGCCCGGAGCTGGTTTATACCAGGGCTGGGCCTCGAAATAAGCTTTTAGGTCCTTGGACTTGAAAACGTAGCCGTGCTGGGCCAGGATGGCATTGCGCATCACTCGAAGAAGCGCTTTGTCGCAGCTATGCAGAACGCCGGTCAGCAGTTCTTTGCCTGTAAAATCGAAACGGCTGCCGGAACCGGTCCATTTCAATTTGAAGTAAGATACGGTTTTTTCGTACCAGGGTTCGCCTTCATTCATTTTTACCTCCGTCAGTTGGAGGCCATCCGGTGTCGGTACGGCTTCCACCTTGCCTGCGAGGTACGGGCCGTCGCTCCCGAAGTCGAGAACCCCAGTGACCATTCCGTTGAAAGTGACTGCGTTGAAAGGCATGGGCCTGCCGTTGTAGCTGCCGCCCAAAACGCGAACGACCACATCCTTTCCTCC
>ODAI010515506.1_pt1 | contig 14637 bp, 4 predicted proteins | sample 1539321 | NCBI WGS metagenome assembly ODAI01 (sample SAMN02144231, study PRJEB22623) | gut metagenome | biome: sheep rumen | host: Ovis aries | place: New Zealand
CCGTGGTTTTGTTTTTTTGTGGTGTTTTTATCACATTTTTTCCTGAAAGGCTCACCGTTTTCGGATATTTTTTCCTAACTTTGCACGTCGAAAACGAAAAAACGCCATGGTTATGAAAACAAATAAGCGTCTGTTGCTGTCGCCCTGTCTCCTCGTGCTCGCCCTCCTCTTCACGTCAGCTGCCCCACCCCAGGCCGAGGCACTTGTCGACTCGTGCGATGCTGCCTACAGCCGGCAGGACTATGCCGCCGCCTATCGTTACGGCCTGCAGGCGCTGCCCCTCTGCGAGGGCACCGATCTGGAGGCCGACTGCTTGAATCTGCTGGCCATGACCACGTTTCGCCAGTCCGACTTCGAGCGTGCCGTCGACTACGCCAAGCGCTGCTTTGCCATCGACGAGCGTAGCGGCGACCCCGACGTGATGAGTTCGTCGCTCAACACCCTTGCGGGCATCTTCATCGGTGCCAACCAGCCCCGTGAGGCCGAGAAGTACATCCTGAAAGCAATCGACTTGGCACGGCAGGCTGACAATCCAGCACGTATGGCCGTACTGCAGGGAATGGCCTCCGAGGTGTACCACGCCCTGGGCGACGACCGCCAGGCCTTGCAGCACATCACCACAGCCTGCGACATCGAGCAACGCCTCGGCCGCACCGACAAGCTCGCCATGCGACAGGCCCAACGGGCGTCTGTACTTATCGGACTACACAAGTATGCCGAGGCCGAAGACATCCTAAAGTCGGCCATTCCTACCCTCCGCGAGGTGGGCGACTACCACTCGCTCGGCATTGCCGACAACAAGATGGGCATGGCTATCCTCCAGCTGGGGCGTAACAAGGAGGCCATACCTTATTTCAAGCAGGCAGCACTCATCTTCACACAGATGGGTGACCTCGCCAACGAGATGCACGCCCAACGGGGACTCTATGAGTGCCTCTACAAGTCCGACCCCGACAGCGCCAACGTCCACCTGGCACGCTTCGACCTGCTGAAGGACTCGCTCTACTCCAACGCCACGGCCGAGATGATGGCGCGCTACGATGCTGAGTTCAGACTCGACCAACTGAAGCAAGAGAACGAGATGCACCAGCAGGCCCACCAGTCGCAACAGCGGCGCATACGGCTCATCATCGGCCTTTGCGTCTTGTTTGTCGTCGCGGTTGTCCTGGTCCTGTGGTGGACCCACAGACGTATGGTGAAGCGTGAACAAGCCCTCAAGCAGTACTTTGCCCAACGCCAGCTTACCACCCAGTCCGACACTCCAGACGACTCAGAGGATGCTCCATCAGGACAGTCCGTGGAGGCACGAACCAATGGTGCCGACAATGACTTCATGAGCCGCCTCGACGGTGCCGTCCAGAAAGCCTTGTCACAAGGAGGCCCGTCAGTGGAAACCGTGGCAAGCGAGATGTGTATCACACGCGGCCAGCTGAACCGTCGCGTCAAAGCCATCACCGGTGTTACCACCCAGCAATACATTCTTCACCTGCGTCTCGAGCAGGGTCGGCAGCTCTTGGAAAGCACTGAGCTGCCCATTGCTGAGATTGGCTATCAGTGTGGCTTTGAAGACGCCACCTCGTTCTCACGTGCTTTCAAGCGAGCTTTCGGACAGTCGCCGACTCAGTTCAGAACAAAGGATTAACAATGCTGCCAGGGTATGGCGAACAGTCACATTTGCCCATGAAATGGCCGATTTTGCATCATACTGCTAAGTCAATGCACGATTTTGTATAGTCTTTTTCTATTTTTTTTGTTATCTTTGCACCAGAAAATACTAATTAACAAAAAAAATAGAACTATGAGAAAAGTTTTGTCCCTAACACTTTGCATGCTGGCGTTAGCTTTCAGTGCCTTCGCCCAGCAGACGTCGCACTGGTCGTATCAGTACGGCCAGGGTAAGTCCGAAGTCTACATCTACGCCGACATCGAAATGTATCAAGAGACGATCAACGGCTTCGAACAATTGGAGTTTACGGCCAACGACTACCAGTCGTACCAGTTTGCCGCCTTCCTCAGTGGTGACATGATTGAACTGCGCGGTCTGGCCGAGGCAATGCTTGTGCCCAACGCCCCTAAGGAGACCTACGTGTTGCGCTTCCTCGTGGAGGGCAATGACAACGACAACGGTAGTGAGATCCTTTTCAAGGCCTTTGACCCTGTGAAACAAAAGGAGTACGACCTGGTGTTAGCTTCCGAACCGGAATTTTTCTCAGGTGACGCGACCATCGGTGAGCCTTCAAACCCCATACATCTCCAACTTACATTGCCCAAGGAGACCACACCCGTGACGAGCATTACCACGCCGTTCTATGGCTTTAACGAAGGAAAGTTCTCTTTTATAGAGTGTAGAGTCGGTGACGACCTGACGCCCTACTTCGTAGATGGTCAAGCCTTCGACGTACTCCCTGCCGAAGCCTCTAACAAGGCCGTCAACCTTGAACTCCTCGATAGCAACGAGAGCTTGACAATCGACAAGGCCGGCAACATCACGGCTACCACCACAGGTGCAGGAATGGTCAAGGTAACGTCGGTTGACAATCCTCAAATCAGCTGCGTGGTCTATGTCACCGCCTACAACGACTATAAGACCATCTCTGTGTCACAGAGTGAATTGAGCGTGACATACAAAGACGCTCCTGTCGATGTCTCTGGACAGGTGATGAACTTAGTGGTGCTTGGTCCTGAGGGGGCTCAGACTGCAGGCGACGATATAACCTACGTGTCGAGTGACACGGAAGTGCTGGAAATCAGCAATGATGGCATCATGGCCAAGAAACCCGGTGAGGCCGACGTGACATTCACCCTGCCTGTCGTCAACCGTCTGATGAAGACCTTCGACCCCAACGGCAACCACACGACCTACGCTACCGCTACCCTGCATGTCACCGTCGTTCAGGGTGTCACAGGAATACAGATAGAGTGGCCCACCACGCTGGCTACTGGACAGTCGAGCCAGCTCATTGTGAGGCCCGTGCCACAGGGTGCCCGTTTCGGCGCCAATGCTGCCATCGGTCTTTCTGGCCATTACATGAACTACAAAGAAATAGTAGAGAATACGTCAATCTACTATGATGAGAACACCAATACGTACATCGGAACGGTGGCTTGCAATATTCCCGGCGAACTCGACCTCACGGTGAACTACGACGACGGTGAGGGCACCGTATTGTCGGAGAGCAGCGAGGTCATGGAGTGTGGATACACCTTTGTCATGAACCAAGGCTGGGAGTGGCGTACCATCCCGTACGCTAACTTCAACACCCTGAACAGCTTAGAGACGGTCTTCGGCACGGAGCTGGTGGAGATTCGTACTCAGGGCAGTCAGCTGTACAATGACCCCGTCTACGGCTACTTCGGCAACACGGGCCTCCTGGACCAGAACGTTGGCTTCAAACTGAAGATGGAAGCGTCGGAAGCGCCCAAGTCGTATGTGTTCTATGGCGGCTCGTTGGGCATGGACGACCTCACGTTACGCAAGGGCTGGAACTACCTGCCCAACCCGAATGTGACAGTACAGACGCTGGACAATGCCTTTAGCCTCAATGGCGCATTTATCGAGGGCGACCGTATCGTATCGAAGGAGAATGGTTTTGCAGAGTATGCCAACGGACAGTGGACTGGCACCCTGACAACGCTGCAACCTGGACAGGGCTACCTCTTCTACAATGCCGGCGAAGCCAACCGCGTCGTCACATATGACAACGTGTATGCACCGTCGTCGGCCCGCAGGATGCTGCCCCGCCAGGCCGCAAAGGCAAAGCTATGGGACTATGATGCCAGCCGTTTCCGTGACAACATGACCATCGTAGCGGAGCTTAACGGACAAAGAATGGCAGACAACGGACAATGGTCGGTAGGAGCCTTTGTTGGCAACGAGTGCCGTGGTGAGGGTCAGGCTGTCGACGGACGTTTGTTTATCACCGTCCATGCCGACGCTGGCGAGCAGGTCAGCTTCAAACTGCGCAACGAGATAACAGGCGAGACCTTCGATATCGAACAGACCGTACACATGCAGCAGATGCTGGGCAGCGTGAAGCGTCCGTTCGGCATGACCACCGACGCAGACACCGTAACAGGCATCCAGAACGTTAACCGTGAGCCAGAAAACAGCAGATGCTATGACCTTGGCGGTCGCCGCATCTCCAGCAACAGCAAGGGTATCCAGCTGCAGCGTGCCGACGACGGTTCCGTACGCAAGCTGATGAGATAATACCAACCTATAATGATTAGCGGAAAATCATTTTCTCGCGCGTACATTAAATATATCATATGTACTGTGGCACTCCTTACTCCCTCCCTTTGGCAGGGAGTAGGGTGCGCCCAGTCATTATCACAGCATTCCATTGCCACGATAGCACAGAGCGACCCGCTCATCATTACAGGTGCCATCGGCACGCAGAACACCTACTACCACTCCAGCGTCGGTAATGGCTACCGGTCGCCGTGGGCCAACTCCATCTATGCCAACCTGAACGTTTCGGTCTATGGCATATCCATCCCCTTTGCATTCTACTACTCCAACGACAACTCGTCGTTCAGCTACCCCCACATCTCGTTCCATATCGACCCTACGTATAAAAACTGGCGAGGACATTTCGGCCGCTCGAACATGGGCATGTCGTCGTACATCATGAACATGTCGTTCAACGGCATCGGACTGGAATACAACTCGTCCGTCATGCGCTTCGGGGCGTTCTACGGCACGCTGCGCAACGCCGTCAACGACGACCCGTCGAACCCAGGAGCACGGGCACCCCAGTACCGCAGGATGGGGTGGGGTTTCAAGGCCGGCTATGGAAAGGGGCGCAACTACATCGACCTCTACTTCCTGCGGGCTTACGACAAACTGAACAGCATAGCACCGGAATGGCAGAACCGCGTCAGTCCGATGGACAACATAGCCATTGCACTGCGTGGCGGACTGGGGCTGACTCGCTGGCTGTCGCTGCGTGGCAACCTGGCATTCTCGACCTTCTCTACCGACAAGCGGGCTGAGCGTGTGGAGAACGCTCAGCTGGAGCGGTGGGGCAAGGTGTTCGATGCCCGCTACACATCGCTGATGCGAATAGCCGCAGACGTGAGTGCCGACATCAGCCTGCCGAACTTCAACGCCTCGCTGTTCTACCGCATGGTGCAGCCCGACTATACGACGCTCGGCCTCTACTACACATCGAACAACTATCAGGCACTGGGCATCAGTTTCTCCACCAACCTGCTGAAGAAGGTAGCGCTGATGGCTTCGTTCTCGGGACAGGAGGACAACATCACCCGCAACCAGCTGTACACCACACGGGGCTTCGTCTACAACGCCTCCCTTTCTGCCTCGCTGAGCCGCAACATCCAGCTGTCGGCAGGCTACAACGGCTACCGCCAGCTACAGAGCGACGGCACGGCCCATGTCAACGATACTACCCGTGTGAACCGCATCATGCACTCCCTCTACGTCACTCCGTCCTACACCATAGACCGTGACAACGTCGCCCATGTGCTGTCGCTGACGGGCAGCTTCACGATGAATAAAGACTACAACCGATTCTCCACCGGCATCAGCGACGTGAAAACATTAGCCATAGGTGCCTCCCATTCTCTCGACGTGAAGCCTTGGGAGATGACTTTCACCACGTCGCTGAGCCACCAGCAGAGCAAGGGCTATCAGAGCCGATACACCAGCGACGTGCTGTCGTTCTCGACAGGCCGCTCGTTCCTGAAGGAGAAAAACCTCAACACATCGGCCACCTTGCTGTTGTGCTACAACGACATCAAGAACCAGCAACGCAATATGTCCCTCGGCATAGACCTCTCGGCAAGCTATGTGCTGAACAAGGTACACGTATTCTCATTAGGCGCGGGCTTCGACAAGTATAGCGACACAAACGTCACGGAAGGCAGCGGCTCGAGGGGCACTACCGAGGTGACGCTTTCGGTGGGCTACAACTACACGTTCTCGCTACTCGAGATAAAGCGGAAAAATAAAAAGTTATGACGAGCAAGAAACGATACATACAGCAGCATCTGGCACCCGTGCTCACCGGTGGTTCTGTCCTTCGACTTACAAAATCATTAGGCAGGTCAAGGGACTTCAGGGCCTCTGTTGCCTTCCTTATATTCCAATTATTCTATTTACTCCCTACGTTGCAGGGAGGGGCTTTAGGGTCACTCTACGCCCAGCAAATCGAGGTCAGCATCACCCCCGTCAGCACGGTGCTCCCCCCGCAGGCCGGTGAGTATCTGGCTAACCCGGGCAAGTTCTTTACCGTCAGGCTGTTCAACAGTTCCGACGAGCAGCAGCTGGTACACATGGGCATGCATGTCGACATGCTGTTTCCCGACCAGCAGACGATGGTGGCCACGTCGTCCGACGGCCACATCCCCCGTCAACCCATCGTTGTGCCGCCTCATCAGGTGAAGACGCTGAACCCCGTAGAGATGACCAACCTGTTCAGGCATCTCACCATCGACGAGATAGCTGTCAGCGAACGGCTCTACCAGAGCAACAACAACGAGGTGATGGGTCTGCTGCCCGAAGGACAATACCAAATGTTCATGCAGGCCTACAAGTGGGACCCCGACCTCACCCAGCCCGTGCTGCTGAACCGTCCCGACGACGGCCGCTGCATGTTCTCGATATGCTACCGTGCCCAGCCGCCCCGCATCCTGTCGCCGCTGCCAACACCCCAAGGGGGAGGACTCCTGACCGACGACCCGCTGAGCTCGCTGATGATCACTAAGCTCGACGTCAACCAGCCGGTGCAGCAGGTCACGTGGACACCGCCCGTGCTGACCTGCCAGTCGACGGCCGTGACGTTCAACTACAGCGTCAAGGTGGTAAGGCTCGACGGACTGTCGCCCGACGAGGCCATGGAGCGGAATGCCGCCGAATACCAGCAGTCTCGGCTGACGTCCACCACGCTGACGCTGCCGCAGGCCTATCTGAACAAATGGAAGAAAGACACCACGGCCGTCTATGCCCTGCAAGTCACGGCCAGCAGTCTGGTCGACAGCCAGCCCAGCAACCTCAACTTCTCGCTTGTCGAGAACGAGGGCCGCTCCAACATCCTGCTCTTCCGCTTCTACGACCACACGTTCACTCCGTCCGACAAGACCAGCAGCCTGGAACTGTCGGCAGAGGATGGCAAGGCCGAATACGACTCGAAGGACTCGGCCTACGTCTTCCAGCAGCCCACACTGACCAAACCCGTGTTCAGCGACAAAACGGCACGAAAGGTCTTCGTCGGCGACAGCATCGTCGTGGAGTGGCGTAAGGCTTGGTACGAGAAGGGGTACGGCACGAAGCAGGACACCGTCAAGTTCGAGTACAACGTAGCACTCTATAAGGGAAACTCGGCCGACACGCCCGAAGCCATCTTCAAGTCGGCACCCGTCTACAAGAACACGCTGAAAGCGCTCACCGACACCATCAAGTGGAACAAGCTGAAAGGCAAGGTGGAGCAGGGCGACTACCTGATGCTGCGCGTCACTGCCAAGCCGACGAACACCAAGTCCATACGCATGCTCGGCGACTCGCTGAACTACAAGGACTTCGCCATGGCAGAGCATTTCAACGAGACCTACAGCTGTGGCAACAACACCGCCCTCGTTGACAACAAGACCCCCATCACCCAGAAGCCCAAGGCCGGCACAACGCTCTACATCAACGAATGGCCGCTGACGCTCAACGACGACGTCACCATCGACAAGGACGACCATACGCTGAAGGGTACAGGATGGATCAACTGGCGGGCAGGACACATGACGGTACGCGTCGCCGTCAAGTTCGACAACCTGCTGGTCAACACCGACAATGTCGTCTTCTCAGGACAGTGCGTCACCTACCCCAAGGGCGGCAGCACTACCACACAGTATACCGCACAGCAGGCCGTCGACTCACTCTTCTCGGCGTGGGGGCTTGACAACATCTGGGGCGACCTCGGACTGCCTAAGGCCGTGGCCAACAAGGTCAGCACCGTTGCAGACGGCCAGATAGACGACCTGGCAGAGCGCTATGACCTCGGCAAGTACTACTCCTACTTCAAGACGGCAGAGCGACAGTGGGACAAGTGGCAGCAGGGCGAGTGGTTCGACCTCTACCTGCCAGCCGAACTGCCCGACACCATCGCCTCGCTGCTGCCCGACGACGTGTCGATCCAGATAGCCAGCATGACCTACGCACCACAGGGTGCCGTCATGAACCTCATCGGCGAGTTCACGCTGCCCGAGAGCGACGTCCTCGACAACGACGTGCTCATCTTCGGCGCACCGAGGCTGTGCATCGCGCAAGACCAGATACTGCCCGAGGACGGCGTGCTGGCACTCCTCTCCGACTTCAAGATCAAGGACCCGTACAGCAACTACAGCATGACGTTCCTTGCCCCCAAGGATCCGCTGCAACCCTCCGACGGATGCTTCATACAGTGGGAGAACAACGAGTTTGGCGGACTTGGCGTGGAGATAGCCATGACCATACCCGGACTCAAGCGCGTCGTAGAAGGCAAGGTGCAGGACCTGCCGCCCATCGTCGACCTGCAGGCTACCATCAAGGACAACTGGGGCGACTGGATGGGGCGCATACACATGGATCCCTTCGAGGTAGAGGATCTGCCTGGATGGATCTTCTCGCCCGGCAAGGACATCATCTTCGACCACAGCTATGAAGAGAACTACCAGGGCAGCAGTTTCCACTTCCCCGACATCGCACAGATGCCTGCCAGCTACGACCCCTCGCAGGTGAACAGCTACTGCAAGAGCAACTGGAACGCATGGCAGGGCATCTATGTCGACGAGATTAGCGTGCAGTTCCCCAAGTGGGCTGTCTTCGGCAAGGGCGAGGAAGGTCTGAAGATCAGCGGCCAGAAGATGTTCTTCGACAACTCGGGCGTCACCTGCGACATCGCAGCGCTGAACCTCCTCGAAGCCAAGACTGGCAAGGCAGGCGGATGGGAGTTCGACCTCGACCAGGCAAAGGTCATGATTACCCAGAACAACTTCGACTCATGCCATATCGAGGGTCGCTTTGCCATCCCGCTGTTTGGCAGAAAGGACAGCATCGACACCAACAAGGGAAAGGTACGCTTCACCTGCGACATCCGCCACCTCACCGACGGCGAGACCACCTATTATACTTATAATAAGGAGGGCAAGCGCGAAACACATAAGAAGAAGACCTACGGCGAGGACAACCGCATGGCCTATCTCTTCAAGACCCAACAGATTGACTCGCTCAGCTTCACCAGTTTCCTGGCCGACGTCATACCCATCAAGGAGCAGACCTACCTCACTGTGACGGCCATTGACCGTAGTGCCGAGAAGACCGACACCTACGTTGAACTATGTTTGGCAGGACAGGTGAACATAGCCGACTCGAACTCGACGGTCAACTACATCAGGCAGTATGCCCGCAAGCTGCCGCTGAAGATGGACTTCCGTGGCATTCACTTCGCCAAGATGCGCCTAGCCAACTTCTCGTATGCCGACACGACCAAGGTGTATAGCGAGCAGCGCCAGTACTTTGCCGCCGACACCCTCGGGTCAGCACGCGTCAGGAACGAGCAGCAATGGGAGGGCGAGCACAGTGGGCGATGGGTGGCTTTCGACCACGAGGAGCTGCGGCTCACCGAACAATGCTTCCTCGACTTGGGCGAGTGGTCGCTCACATCGCCAAAGAAGCAGATAGGACCGTTCTCCGTAGAGATACGCGAGTTCAAGCCCGACTATAATGCATCTGAGCAAAAGCTCAACCTTGGCATCGAGGGTGTCATCGGTTTCTGTGACGACAAGGTGTCAGCAGCCGTCGGACTGGACATCTCCAGCAAACTGACCATCCCCAAAGACTACACCAACATTTCGGGCTATAGCCTCAGCGACGGCCGTCTGGACTTCCGTGCCGTTGAGCTGAAGGCCGACCTCGGCATGCTCACGCTCAACGGACGGCTGGAGGTGAAGAGCGACGAAAAGTGGGGCGACGGCTATGCCGGTACACTGGGACTGGAGGTGAAGGAACTCTTCAAGCTCGACGTCAAGGGCGGCTACTACAACATGCCTGCCAAGGAGGATGCCGACGGCTACTCGCTCGGATTCTTCACTGCCGACCTGAACATGGATGCCAAGTCGTCGCCGCTGCGTTTCGACCCACTGGTCATCACGCGCATCGCCGGCGGTTTCTACTTCAACTGCCGTCCGGTCTATGACGCCAAGACGGCTACCTTCGGCGACCCGGAGCCGCAGCATGGCATGGTGGGCGTCTCGTTCGGACTCGGACTGGCTGCCACTGCCGGCGAGGAAACGCTCAGCGGCAACATGGACCTCAACGTCATCTACGACCAGGACCAGCACCGACTGACCACCTTCATGTTCAAGGGCAATGTACAGGCCGTCAGCGGCATCGTCGATGCTAACATGCAACTGCTCTACCAGAACGATGACCAAGAGCGATTCCTTGCCCTCGACATCACCGTCGAGGCTGGTTTCGAGAGCACTCTCGGCGATGCCATGGGCGACCTGAACGAGACCTTGCAGAAAGAGAAAGAGCAGCTCGATGAGTTCCAAGCTAACCTCGATGCCAAAGTGAAGGAGTTCCAGAGCGACCCCATGGGTTCGCTGGCAGCCTTGAACAGTGACTACGAGAACAAGACCTCCGACGAGGACAAGGAGAAAAACGAGGAAAAAGGCACCAAACACGGTGACGCCCAAGCCAACCAGCAGATCAAGGAGAAGGAGATGACCCAGACCGAGCGCCACAAGGTGGAGATGGGCCAGGTGAAGATAGCCCTCAACATGAAGATTACATGGCGTGAGAAAGGCGTGGAGAAGACACCCGTCAAGTGGCATCTCTATTTGGGTAAGCCTGCGAAGGACGACCGTTGCAAGATTATCCTTATTGACTATAAGTCACGCATCGTCAGCGTGAACATTGGTGCCGACGCCTATCTCTGCCTGGGCAATGAGCTGCCCGACGACGGTCAGCTGCCACCTATCCCCAACGAGATTACGGAGTTCCTCAACGGTGGCTCGTCATCAGTAAACACCAATGCCAATCTCTCGAAGGCCGAGAACTCCAGAGCCAAGGCCGTGCGTGCCATGACAGGTTCCGTCAATGGCGGCATCATGGTGGGTGCTTCCGCATGGGGCTATATCAACGTCGACCTCGGCCTGTTCTATGGCTCACTGAAGGCCCTGGCAGGTTTCGACCTGTCGATGGTCAACTATCAGGGTAATGCCTACTGTATCAATCTGAGGCGGACGATGGGACGCGACGGCTGGTATGCCCTCGGACAGTTCTATGCCTACCTCGCCGCTAAGTTTGGCCTGCACATCAAGCTGGGCAAGCTCATCGACAAACGTATCGACATCGTCGATGCCGGCATCGGTGGCGTCTTCGAGTGCGGCATGCCGTCACCCACATGGATCGAGGGACGGGCACGCATCAAGCTCAACCTGCTGGGCGGACTCATCAAGATTAACAAGCGCTTTGACTTCGACTGCGGCGACCGCTGTGAGATATTCCGCGGCAACGCCCTCGACAACTTCAGCCTCTTCGACAACTGCACGCTGGGCGAGGACAGCCTTGAGGCCGGATGGGACATGAAGAACGCCATTAGTACTCGAGAGGCTTCGCGTGCCATGGTGACCACCACGGCATCGCTCAACAGCCAGTACCGCCTCGTCGATCCCAACACGCTCTATGAACTGAGCCAGCAGAGCAGCGCCGCCGACTCGTTACTGGAGTTGCAGGCCTCGCGCACGTACATATTTGACATGGATGGCACGCAGAACGGCTCGCTCGGCAATCTGGGCGTGCGCCTCTTTGAAATCACGGAGCAGGGCTACGAGAACCTCAAGAGCTATTCCTACGGCATGGGATTGCTCCGTGAGGTCGGCTCTACGTTTGAGAGCAGCATCATGATGAATGGTGCCAGCCTGAATAGTGCGAAGGTGAAGGACGACAGACGCAACAGGAATTACAACACCTTCATCACCCGCATCAAGCAGATGGACGGCATCACCGAGGTGCCTGTCAGCGTGCGTGAGAACCAGGGCACGAAGTATCACCTCAACCTGCAGCTGAAACCCGGTCGCCGCTACCTGATGGCCCTGACGGGCACCGCCTTCGAGGTGGAGAACGGACAGCGCGTGTGGCCTTTCATCGTTGAGCACGACACCATCCGCGACAAGTGGAATGGCAACTACCACCAATGGATACAACGCAAGTTCGTCTACTTCTGTACCACGGGTACAACAGCCGTACCGGAGGTGGTGGAAGACCTGCAGCCCTACGTCGCCTTGGCTTATCCCTCGGCCAAGGGCAGCAAGCTGTTCAACGCCCCTGAGGACAAAGCCCAGGCCTACGTGGCCGACCTGCGCCGTCCCACCATCGCCCTCAATGAGGACATCCACGACCGCACGTGGAAGAACGGCAAGCTGGAGTGGACGCTCAGCAGCCGTGCCGTGGGCAGTCAGGAATTCGAGAAGAGTGAGACGAAACAGAACACATGGATCGTCTATGACAACAGCGTCAACATGAGTCCGCTCGAAGCCTTCTCACCCTTGGAGGACAGCCGCAACAAGACCTACGAGCACAACCTGCGCTTGACCTACACCTTCCAGGTGCCAACCGACGACTGCCCTCCCATGGGCATGGCCCAGAAGGCCCAGGCCTATCTCGACTTCCTCAAGGAGCAGGGCACACGCCACTACAGCAAGGTGATGCAGACCATTGTCGCAACGACGACCAGCAACACAGGCATATCAGGACGCGACAGACTTCAGCAGGAGACCATCACCATCGGCAAACAACAAGTGTCGGCCCAGGTGGTGTGCGCCGCCGCCACGACCTATATGGCCAACAACAGAACGCTCCTCTCGAAGTGGAATGCCTATTACAACAGCCTGAAGCAGAAACGGCAGGAAGCCTGCACACGCGACAGCGTCGTCACGCTGGCCGACCTATGGTTCCGTCAGGCTAATGCCCGCAGCTGGCGCGAGATATACTACAATGTAGGCGCCACGCAGACGAAGCCGCTGCTCGACTACGAGGCACCCTTCGTCGGCGTCCGTCCGGCCTCAGAGCCTACCTACACCTATGACAATCTACTGCATTACACCGAGAACTCCCGCATTAACTACTCCGACTGGATTTCCAGGCAGGACGAAACACTGATCTGGGGCGGTTCCAACGACGACAATGTCATTCGTACGAAGGACCCATACGCTTATTTCGCCTACCTGTCGAACTTCGTCTTCATCGCTGGCCGAAAGACCAACGCCTATGCCTTCGACGACGTGAAGACACCGCATGCCACTGAAACGCTCACCCTGAGCTACAACACCAGCGACGTGGCCGGTGCCTACCAGGTGGAGGGCATGGCCACCAGCACCATGGACCTGCGTTCGGATATGTATCACACCTGGAACGACTGGTACTACAACGATGAGAACCAGCCCCGCTATCCGCTGCCCACACGCCTTGAAGAGGAGTACGAAGCCGCCATGGCCAACCAGGACGGTAAGACCGCCAGCTACGTGCCCGCCTACGACAAGGACCACACGAGCTATCCCTACCACCTCTCGCTGGCCGACTACGTCAAGGACTTCGCTGCACCCTACTACGTGGCCCAGGAGCTGAGTGCGAAGATGAAAGAGGTGGCTATGGAGCTCTATAACTACTACTATAACCAGCGTATGGAGTCGAAGAAAGACAACTACGAGCTGAAGTCCGGCGACTACTACTGGATTGATCTCTACATCAAGCGATGGAACAACCTGCATCGCGGCCAGTACCTGCGTGTGGAGAGCCGTGGCTTCGAGGTCAAGGTGCCCTACTATCAGTTCCCGCTCATCTTCGGCGACTGCTTCGGACATGTGAACGGCAAGAGTGCCTTTGACACCGACTTCAGGAAGTACACCACCAAAACCATCGAGCGCGGCAACCGCTCCTTCGGCAGTTCCATGGACAAGAAGCTGTCGGGTGTACGCTGGGAGAGCGACGTATCGAGCCTGTTGTATTCCCGTCTGACAGGCCGCAATACCTGGTTCCCTGCCATCACCTACACGCCACGGGGCACTTGCTTCTGGTACGGCCAGTACCCAGGCCAAGATAGCTTTGATGCCGCCGAGGCCCTGGGCTATGTGAAGAAGCTCGATGCCCTCATCTACCGTGTCGACACCTACAACCTGAACACCGGTCTCTATGAGGCCACCGGTCAGGGTGCCGCCCGCCAGAACGCCAACAACCCCGACTACGGCGCCTTCTCGGAGCGCACCGTCAGTCCGCTGACCGACCGCACCCATCCCTCCAGCCTCAAGACCATCAACGACTGGATCAAGCTTGTCGGTGAACCCGAGGTGAAGGTCGACGGTGTGGTAGTCAACGCCCAGCCTGATGCATGGTGGACGAAACCGAAGTCAGAGAGTACATCGACCAGGGCAGCGCAATCAGGAAATGGAAGATAACAGCCTTATAAGACAATGATGATGAAACATATAGTAAGACATATCTGCAAACCGTTGTTAGTAGCAATGCTGTTGCTGACAGGGACAAAGGGGGCCGTTGCACAGGAAGTGACCGACTCGTCGGCCAACGTCAGTCCCACGCAACAGGGGCTGCTCACCTCGCGCATCCATCTGCTCACCCGCAGCTATGGC
>ODAI013495104.1_pt1 | contig 14636 bp, 14 predicted proteins | sample 1539321 | NCBI WGS metagenome assembly ODAI01 (sample SAMN02144231, study PRJEB22623) | gut metagenome | biome: sheep rumen | host: Ovis aries | place: New Zealand
GGCTAGAGCGGTTCAGACCCACTTGGGGGATAAGCCGCTGTAAGCGTCTGCGTTTCATGAGCAAGTAGCGAAGCGGATTGCGAATGTCCGCTTTACTCAGCAAAAAAGAGCTGTGTGAGAGGATCGCCTTATAAATCGGCATTCCTGTCTCCACAGCTCTTTTATATTTTGCTCTGTTAACGAACGTCAGTCGTCGTCCTGGTGAGGGCTTGCGATCCCCACTACCGCAGATACACCCGCCACAACTCCCATAAGGACTACAAGCAATGTAGTAAGGCCAAGTCCGGCCAGTGCAATGATCACTCCGATATCCATGATTACCTCCAAAACTTGAAATTCAATATCGCTGCGCCGCTTGAGGGCGGCCTTCTTGTAATGCGGTGTGCTCAGGATTCCGTATCCTGTGCCTTAGCAGTCTCCGTATCCTGCGCTTCTGCCGCCTGAGGCTCCTGCGCCTTAGGCCCAACCTCCCCGGCAGCCGCTTCCTTCGCGGGAGCGGGTTTCATAAGCTTCCTGCCGCACTCAGGGCAGAAGCTCATGCCCTTTACCACCTTGCTTCCGCAGCCGGGACACCTGGTTTCGGACCTGAGTTCGTTGATCCTGGATTCTCCAAGTTCGATCACTTCCTTCTCGGATTTGATGAACCTTACCTTGGTATAGATCTCTTTCCAGTTTCTGAGAACAACTTCATGCGAAGCTTCCGCCGCGTCCTGCGCCTCGAGGATCTGCGCGATCTCCTTCGCGGTCTTGTCTGCAAACGCTTCTTCTACAAGCAGTTCGCCGAGTTCCTCATAGAGTTCCCTGATCTTCCGTTTAGAGTCAGAGATCTCGGCATTGATCGTCACAACGTCCGCGATATCCTTCGTTTTCTGCAGTGCCTCCTGGCTTCCCTGCGTTATCTTTTCCCTGATTTCATCCCAAAATGCCATTTTATCCCCTCTGTATATTCCGTCCGGCTGTTCTGATCTCACCCGTGCCCGAGCGGATCAGGCATATTTCTCTACAACTTTCGTGATTCTGGGAAGGATCTGCGATTTTCTTGAGAGCACTCCTGTCTGGAGCGTCAGCGTCTCGCCCTTCTTGTTCGGGAAAGCTTCCGCGGCCCACGCCGCCTTGTCGCCTGCCGCGAACACAACGGAGCCGTTCTCCAAAATGCTGGTAAACACCATAAGGAGAAGATCCAGCTCTTTCTTCTTAACAAACTGGTCGAGCAGATGCTGCACCCGCTCCTCCATCTCTCTGGCGGTATCCGCGGAAGTGACGATCACCTGGGAGATCATGGTCTTGCATCCATCGATGTTGAAGAACTTGATGTCCTGATTGAGCAGCTCGTTAAGTGTCTTGCCCTCGATATTGGCGCTGACAGAGAACATTTCCTGTGCAAACTCGTCGATATCGAGCCCGGCGATCCCGGCGAGGAATTGCGCTGTCGCGATATCCTTGGAGGTCGTTGTAGGCGACTGGAATTTGAGCGTATCCGAGAGGATCGCTCCCAGGATCAGTCCCGCGAGATTCTTGGGAAGCGGGATCTGGTTCTCTCTGAAGATAGTCGCTACGATCGTCGCGGAACTTCCGATGATCTCATTTCTGAACGCCACAGGCTGGTTCGTAGAGAAATCATTGATCCTGTGGTGGTCGATCACTTCGAGGACCTCCGCCTTCTCGATGCCCTTTACAGACTGTGAGAACTCGTTGTGATCCACGAGGATGATCTTCTTGCTTCCCGTGTTCATGACGTGATAGCGGGATACATATCCCAGAAGCTTCTCATCGTCGTCGATGACCGGATAGGCGTGGAAACGGCTGCGCAGCATCTTGCGCCCGGCGTCTTCCACGAGCTCCGAGGCATAGAACTTGACCGGTGTTGTCGTCATGATCTGGGACACTCTCGGTGCAAAATAGATATAGCGCGACGTATTCATCGTACCATGTCCGGATATGATCACAGAGCAGTGGTGCTCCTTAGCTACTTCCAGAACTTCCGGCGCGATCATGTCCGCGCGCACCACGATCAGTATTGCCGCCCCCTGGCGGATCAGGTCTGTCTGCGCCTTCGCGTCGCTTCCGCTGATAACGATCCTGCCCTCGACGTCAAATCTTGAAAGATCTTCGCTCGTGATCGCGATGACGCCGACCTTTCCATTCGTCCTGGTCATCGGATCCTCATAAATGATCTTCCCGTTTATCGCCGCGCAGATGCTGCGAAGCGGAGTGTCCTTAAGAAGTCTGGAGGTACTGTCTGTGTCCCCCATCGCGATATCCGCGGCGTCACTTCTTGTGACGATTCCTAAAAGCCTTCCCTCGTCATCAACTACACTGCAGATCTGCCGGTTGTTCTTGGCGAGAATCTGGATTGCCTCGAAAAGTGTCTTCTCCGGCGCGATGGAGACCGGCTCATCCAGTGTGATCTCCCCCAGTTTGAATCTGGCGTCCTCAAGCAGCATCGGCTGCTCGTAGCCGAATCTCTTGAGCAGGTATTTGGTCTCAGCACTGAGCTTTCCGAGCCGGCAGGGAATAGCCTTGATCCCGTTTGCTCTCTTATAAAACGCGTAGCCAATCGCCGCAGCGATCGAGTCCGTATCCGGATGTCTGTGCCCCGTAACGTATACACAATTCTGTTCCATATGCGTTACCCTCCTTACCTACCAATTTACCACATCCCATGCAAAAAATCATCCGGCATGGCAATATCATTCGTTCTCTTGCTCTTGCGCCGCCGCAGCGGGTTCCGAATCGATCACGCCCAGATATTCCTCCAGGCACAGTCCCTCTGACATGATCTTCTCCGCGGCTTCGACCCCCACATACCGGTAGTGCCAGGGCTCATAGGTGATCCCGGTGATCTCCTGCTTGTCGCGGGGATAGCGGAGAATAAAGCCGTACTCCCAGCAGTGCTCCATGAGCCACTGCTGCGTGTCGTTGTCCTCCTGCCTCTCATCCAGCATCTGCCTGCCGGAATAGACGATATCCGCCGCAAGGCCCGCTTCGTGTTCGCTCGAGCCCGGGATCGCGACATTCTTCGCCGTCTCCTTGATCGCTTCTTCCTCCGACATGCCGCTGTACATGAATTTGCGGACGTCGTTCTGGAACAGTTTCTCCTGTTTGCTCCGCTCACGGAAGGAGCTGCAGATCAGAGGCGAATTCCCGTCGTCCCTGCAGTCGTCAAGCATCTTGCGCAGGTGTTCCGCCGCTGTCTCTTCCATATAGTGCCCATATTCCACATGGTCAAGCTCCACCTCATAGTCCTCAGGCAGAATATGCCAGGAATTGATCAGGATGAGATAAGGGTCCGTGATGCTCGCTCCGATGATGTCCACGGTCTCCTCCCCTTCGAACTGCATTCTCGCGATAGCCGCTGCAGGAACAGTAGAGGCGGCTGCATATGCTGTATATACCATTTCAGGAGCTTCTATGCTCTCTTCCTGTACGACAAAGCCTTCCGCTCTCCCCTGCTGTGCCGACAGGCTTGCCGCGGCTGCCACTGCTGCCAGAAACAGGCCTCCCGCTATGATTTTTTTTGTACCGGTTTTTTCCTTTTCGAGATCGATCATTCAGTCCCTACCTTCTTAGTCACTATTTTGCATTCGATCCTGCCTCAGGATCACTCAAATACCTCCGCGCAGTCACGCAGGCGCTCAATGATATTGATCCTCTGGGGACATGCGCCCTCGCACTGACCGCACTGGATGCAGTCCGAAGCCTTTCCCTTTCCGGCGGTCTCTCTGTCATATTCCGCCTGGCCTCTCTCCATCATGCCAAAGACCATCTGCTTGTTGCGCGCGGAGAAGATATCCGGGATCGGAATGTTCATGGGACATCCCGGCGCGCAGTAATTGCAGCCCGTGCAGGGGATGGACGGGATCGCGGCCAGCGCCTGCTGCGCCTTCTCGATCGTCTCGAGCTCCTGATCGCTGAGGGGCTTGAAAGCGGAGGGCTTCATATAGGAGATAATGTCCTGCATCTGCTCAATATTGGACATACCGCTCAGCACCGTCAGGATGCCGGGCAGAGAAGCCACGTAGCGGATCGCCCAGGACGGAAGGGAGGCGTCGGGGTTCGCGGCTTTAAGGATCTCCTGAACGCTCTGAGGAGGATTGGCCAGCGTTCCGCCTTTGACGGGCTCCATGACGACGATCGGAACGCCGTGCTTTCTCGCCACTTCGTAGTTGGCCCTGGAAGTGACGCTCGGATTCTCCCAGTCCGCGTAATTGATCTGCAGCTGGATAAAATCCACATCCGGGTGCCTGGTCAGCACTTCATCGAGAAGCTCCGGCGTCGCGTGGAAGGAGAATCCGTAGTTCTTGACAAGGCCCTCTTCCTTGAGTCCCTTTACATAGTCCCAAATGCCGTATTCGTCATACTTTTTATAATTATTGGTCTGGATCGCGTGCAGCAGGTAGAAGTCAAAATATCCCGCTCCCGTTCTCTCCAGGCTGATCCTGAACTGTCTCTTGCATTCCTCTTCATTGGAAGCCATGAGAAACGCGTTGATCTTGGTGGCAAGCGTAAAGCTGTCCCTGGGGTAGCGCTCCACCAGGGCCTCTCTCGCCGCCTTTTCAGAAGCGCCGTCCTTACCGTAAACAAAAGCTGTATCAAAATAGGTAAGCCCGGCTTCCATGAACATGTCCACCATCTTCTTGGTCTGTTCGATATCGATCCTGTCCGGTTCTCCGGGCATGGAGGGCAGGCGCATAAGGCCGAATCCCAGTTTGGGGGTATCCAATAAGTTCATTTTCTCCTCCTTTATTTACTATAAATGACAGTGCTCTTTCCGGTACTGCAACAGTGCCTCTTTCTCAGATTTTCATAGGAACGCCGTTAAGCGCCGCGCCCACCAGTCCGCTCTTGCCGTCATAGACCAGCTTGAGGGAAAAGAAAGGTTCCTCCTGATTCAGGAGCCGGAAGAAGATCTTGTCCCCTTCCCAGATGTTGAGATCGAAGATCTTGTTCTTGGGAACCCACTCCAGGACTCCTTCCATACACTCGACGGGGGTTCCCTCGAAGCCGTCCGCCGTGAACAGGTGCATGTACTCCGTAACTCCGTCCCCGGACACAAATGTGACGATCCCTCTGAAGCGGTAGGAAGTAAGCGTATAGCCTGTCTCCTCCCGGACCTCCCGCAGAAGGCATTCCTCAGGACTCTCATCCTGCTCGAAGTGGCCGCCCACTCCGATCCACTTGTCCTTGTTCACATCATTTTTCTTAACTACGCGGTGAAGCATCAGATATTGATCTTCGCGCTCTATATAGCAGAGTGTGCTCAGCTGTGCCTGCAAAATCCTGTCCTCCTGATGGTGTCAATATCCCCTGACGCTGAATCCCTTCTCCCCGGGTATCAGCGGGAGCTCTGCGGCTTCCATATCGTCTATGCGGATCCAGTGCCCGCTTCTTAGATGCGTCAGAACCCTTCCTATGGCCGCAGGCGTTCCCTGCACTTCCATCTCCACGGATCCGTCCGGCAGGTTTTCCACCCACCCCGTCAGCCCGAAGGTTCTGGAAGCATACATGGCCTGGTAGCGGAAACCGACGCCCTGCACCCGTCCGCGGAATATGATATGCTCCCGTATCCGCTCTCTCTCCGGGTCAAATTCCGCCATCTGCGCTCCTTTCTGCCTCCTTATGAGATCCATGAAATCCTCATCCGCGACCGTATTCTCCGGCGCCGGCTCCTGAGGATCACCTGCCCCTAAGAAGTGTCTCTCGAGGCCTTTTAAAGGATCGAATTTCCCGTTCTCGTCATAACAGATCTCACGGATCCGATCCCGGTTCTTCCAGAGCAAGTACAGGACCGCCGAGATCCCCATTGCCCACAGAAGGATCACTCCGATCAGGGAGCGCATCGATTCGTAATCCATATAAACTCCTCAGTTTTTATTTGCAAATCTCAGAAGTGTGTTCGCGATGCTGCCGTATTCGATATATTCGAGATCCTTGATCCTCAGTTTCACTTGCGAGAGGTCCTGCGCCGTCTCCGGATCCACGCAGTCGAGCAGGACTCTTCCTCTGTCGATCTCGCGCACATATCCGCACACGAGCTCCTCCTCCCCGATCCTGCACACCGTGACCAGGGCGTCCTCTCTTTGCGCTTCCCGAAGCACCTGGCTCAAAATAGGCCCCTCCGGATTAATCTGCAGCTGCGGCAATGTGTACCACCCGCTGTAAGGATGCAGGGCCGCGTACTGCATATACTTGCGGATTTTCCCAAGGTAAGGGGTATCGGAGATCATTTCCTTTACTGTCGCGAGAGGCATAGCGTAATACGCCCCGGTCTTTCCCTCCTCGTCGATTCCTATAAAAACAATGTCGTCCTTATTCCGGGCCGCAATGCTCCCAACTGTGAAAGAGCCCGAATCGTCCGTGTAGATCTCGTAAAGCCTGTTATCCATTCCCTGCTCCTGATGCGGCGCATTCTGCGCACGATGTCCTTTTTCTTATAAAATACCAGTTTATATATACCATTATTTGCCTCAAATTGCAAAAAAACTGCAGGAATGTTGCTTCCTGCAGTAATTGGGACCGTATGGGACGGTCCGCGGAGTAAGAGGGTTGTCTGATGCCGTATCATTTGCTTTCTGTAATTCCCGCAGCCTCTCTCACTCTATCGATATATTCCTCCCGGACCCTGATGGGAGAAACGATCTTTATCATGGGACTGTATCTGAAGATCCAGCTGTAAAAGGCGGGGCTGACGCTGATGGCAGTCTTCACATAAAAGCTTTCCTGTGTGCTCTTCCAGATTTCCGCGTCCTGCTCGAATCTCTCTCTGATCATATCTGAAAGCTCATTCCTGCACTCAAGCGTCACTTCCGTCATCACTCCGGTCTCCATATCGAAGAGACTGTTGAGAAACCGGATGACCTCCGCGCGGGAGGGATGCGGCTGCGCCAGCGCCGGGAGAACCTTCGCCCTGGTCACCCAGTCGAGTCGGTAGGCCGAAGGCTTCTTCTCACCCTCGCGGTAGCCGCAGACATAATAGAGGTCGTGGTCGCCCCGGATCAGCACCGGTGTCATAACGATCCGCTCGCCGGCCTTGGAGCGCGGCGCGCTTCCAGCCGCAGCCGCGCCGAAGTAGACAAACTCCGTCATCCTGTTCGCGTTAATGGCCTCCGTGATCCTATCGATATTGTAATAGAGCTGTTCATTCATCGAACCGGAATCATTCCCGAAGTACAGGTTCTTCTCGATCTTCTCCGCCTGATAAGCGCTCAGCAGAGAGAGAAGCTTTCCGATGATCACCTCTTTCTTCCCTCTTGAGATCGATCTGTTGGGAAGTATGCTGTCGATCAAAATCCTGATCTCGGGAATCTCGAATTTGCGGCTCCCGATAAAATAGGAATTATAAAAACTCTTGGTGACAATGATATCTACGCCTTCCTTGGCGAGGATCTCGATATCATCCTTTACCGTTTTACGGCTGGCATTGGCGTCTTCCCGGCGGAGGAATTCCACGAGGTCATTTGTGGTCGCCTGATGTTCCTCATCTGTCTGTTCCATCAGATAGCGGTATAGATGGATAAGCCTTTGCTTATTGCGGATCACACTCATGCTTTGGTCTCCTGCCGGTGTATTGTATACGATATCAGTCTCATTATACATTTTTGTATTATCCTCGTCAATGAATGTCTCAGGCCGGTATTATGTCTTGAAACATTTGTATCAAACAGTGTATTATATTCGTATCCGATAAAGGTTACAGAAACTGTAAAATGTCAGATCAGAAAGTAGGACCAATATGGAAGATCTATTATCTTTTTTGACCGGAAATATCAGGAAACAGGGCATTACCGTCAACGAGTTCTGTGCACAGGCCGGGCTCTCCCGGCAGAAATTCTATCGCTTCGTGAAAGAACCCGAGAGGTTCACTGCCGGGGACATAAAAAGGATCCGGGAAATCCTCCGTCTTGGTAATGAAGATTCCGCCCGCCTTGATCACTGGTTCGCGCCCGGCAATCAGGCTCCCCCTCCTTTAGATCCTTCTGATTACACTCCTTTTATCTCGGATATACTGCGCCGGAGCCCTTCTAAAGAGCTGACAGTAAACCGGAACAATATTGAATACAGGGATGCGTCAGGATCTGCTGCTATACTTTCCCTGGAAGCAGTCGCGCGCCTGCTCGCAGGTTTTGTCCCGGAGCAGGAGAACGAGGAAGCAGTCATTTCACAGAAGCATGAATACGCCGTTTCGATCTATAATTGCACGCTTAGAGCAGAAAGCGGCTCTTTTGAGGATTATACGCCTTCAAAGAGTCTTATAACGATCTCGCACTTGCTTCTTCTCACAGAAAGGTGTCTGCGTTCGTCCTCAGATGTCAGGGTCCGTGTGCGCCATTATCTTTCCGCGCGAAGCTCTGCGCTTATGGCGAATCACAATATGCAGGACAGTGATGCTGTTCGCTTTAATCTCCGGCTCCTGTCCGACGTCATACCGCTTCTTTCCGCCATGGAAGATTACCGTATTGATACGTCGGGGATCACGCGCCGCTTTTGGACAGACCACAGCGACTTGTGCCTGATCGAGCACAGATGCTCAGAAAAGGATTCCGATGGCAACCCTTGCACGGAATATTTTGCCCTCGTTTTCTCCGACAGCGGCGAATGCAGCGTCTGCAGGATCGGCCGCGAAGAGGCGAGTAATATCTTCGCTTTTCTTTCTATTGATATCCAGGATAAAAACAGTATGCCACCTGGAAAGGCAGATATGAAAAACCCTAACCTGGCTTTCTATAGGGTGGATAAAAACTCAAAGAGCATCCTGATCCATCCGGACCTGTGCTTTGCCGACATTCCCAGAGAAATGTGGATGGCATTGTATGATATAGTAAAGGACCGCCCGGACAATACGTACTATGAAGGCGTGTTCCGCGCTCTCATGGACCCTTACGGCGAGTACGCGTTTCTGGATTTTGACTCACTGGTGCGGCTGATGGTAGATGTCCTTGTGCAAAGGGCTGCAGCCGGCAGTGAAAAGGGAAAGATCATGATCTGTCATCCGATCGGATTGCAGAACTTCGCCCGGACCGGTGTGATCACAGATCTTATTGACGAGGACGCGGATCATGCAGGACAGGATCTGTCCCATCCCCCGTTCCGTTTCCCGGCCCCTATGGTCGCAGACCTCCTGCGCATGGTCCGGGATCATATCATCAGGCGGCTGGATTCTCCGGACCCGGATCCGGCAAAGCCCGGCGAGACCAACTATTTTATTCTCAAGCCGCAGGTCCTTTATCCGGAAATTTCTTATGTGATCCACAAAGGATTCGGCGTTTTCCCTCTCAATAACAAGAGCCGGCACAAGAATACGATCATAAATGCTTTCCAGAATCCTGCCGTCGGAACCCTGATGTACGACTACGTTCTCAATAAGGTCATAGGCAGGCAGAACTCAGAACTGAACACTTTCGTATTGAGCGACGAGCATTCTATAGCATTTCTTGATAAACTGATCGCGGAAGCGGAGAAATAATACACATGAGGATCATTCATTGCAGCGATCTGCATCTGGACGCGGATCTAAGAACGAAATATGACGCGGCTTCTGCCGCGGAGAGAAGGACAGAGCTGCTGGGCACGTTCCGGCGGCTCTGCCTATATGCGAAGGAACAGGGCGTAAGCGCGGTCTTGATCTGCGGGGATCTCTTTGACACAGAATCTCCCTCTCCCTCCGCCGTTCGGGCTGTAGAGGACCTGATCCTTATTAACAGGGACGTCCTTTTTTTCTATCTGCGGGGCAACCACGACAGCCGCTCCGCGCTGTTTGGAAACCGGCCAAAACCGGATAATCTCCTGTTGTTCGGCGGAGACTGGACCGGATATGAGCTGTCCGGCGGCAATTCGCAGGGGCGTCCTGTGCGCATCACCGGCCGGGAGCCCGGAGGCAATGTATTTACCTCTCCCGACCTGGATCCCGCCTGTATCAACATCGTGATGCTTCACGGACAGGTGCGGGAGGGATACGCGGCTCCGGATCCGGAGTCTGTTCCCCTGAGCGCTCTAAGAGGCTGCGGCATTGACTATCTCGCCTTGGGACATCTCCACCACTACCGTTCTTTCCCTCTCGATGAGCGGGGAAGCGCCGCCTACAGCGGCTGCCTGGAGGGCAGGGGCTTTGATGAGTGCGGGCGATGCGGCTTCATCCTGATCGAGACGGATCAGGGCGCGCTTCCTCTAAAGAGCCGTTTTGTGCCCTTTTCGTCCCGCAGCTTGTACAGCGTAGAATGCGCGGTCACCGGATGTACTTCCGACGCAGAAGTCTATGAGAGGATCTCCAGGGTCCTCGGGGCCTCTCCCGCCTCCGACGCGGATCTTGTGCGGCTGGAGCTCACCGGAGAGCTGGAATACGGCTGCAGCCCGGATCCCGCCTTCATCCGGAAGGAGTGGGAGGGGCGCTATCACTATTTTGAACTTAAGGACAGCACAGAACCTGTGGTACACAGCGAGGATTTTCTCTGCGACGCCACTCTCAAAGGAGAGTTCGTGCGCGTGGTCAGCGCCGCGGATGGTCTTAATGAGCGCGAGCGGGCAAGGATCCTTCGCTGCGGCCTGCGGGCCCTGAGCGGGGAATCCCTTTTCTGACAAGCTTTCAAGGAGTATCTGCTGATGAAGCTTCTTTCCTGCCGCATCGAGAATTTCGGCAAATTAAAGGACTTTACATACTATTTCGAAGAGGACCTCAGCGTCCTGTTCGCAGAAAACGGCTGGGGCAAATCGACCTTCGCCGCTTTTCTTAAAGTGATGTTCTATGGATTTGACGGCGAAAACCGAAGAAATGAAGACGGAAATGAGCGCGTGCGCTTCCGCCCCTGGGGCGGCGGCGTGTACGGCGGTTCCGTGACCTTTACCCGCGGCGGCAGGACTTATCGTGTGCTCCGCACCTTCGGAAGCAGGAAAAAGGACGACACGTTCGCGCTCTTTGATGAGGAGACAGGGCTCACCAGCGGCGATTTCAGCGACCGGATCGGGGAAGAGCTTTTCGGGATCGACAGGGAGTCCTTCAGGCGCACGGTTTTCTGGTCCCAGAGCGACCACGAGACCGCCGCCACCACCTCGATCCAGGCCAAGATCGGGGGCTTAGGCGCGCAGCAGGACGATCTTCCCGCTTACGACGCTGCCGTAAAGAGGCTGCAACGCGAAATAGAGCGCCTGAGGCCGGACCGCGCGAGCGGCCTGATCCGCAAGAAAGAGGACAGGCTGACCGTTCACGAGGCGGAGGCGGCAAGGCTCCCCATCCTTTCGGCCCAGCTTCAGGAGTGTGACTCCAAAGAGCAGGCGCTCAGCGGCGAGCTGGCAGACATACGCGCGCGCAGGCAGCAGTATGCCCTCTCCGTCTCCGAAAAGCCCGCTGTACTCACGGCCGCAGATCCGGTCTCTGAAGACGCTGCAGCGCGCAAACTCGCGGCACAGGAGCTCATCTCCTGCGAGGAGAATCTTTCCCGACTCCTTGAGAAGGAGCGGCGCACAATGAGCCGCGGCCGCAAGGAACACCGGGAATATATCAGGGTCAAAAAAGCGCTTAGCAGGGAACAGCTCGAGCAGTCCCGCCTTGACAATAAGCGGCGCACTGTACTACGAGCGGGCGGCAGCCTTTGCCTCGCCCTGTCTGCCATTTTCTTCGCGCTGTGTCTTGCCGATATCCTGCCGGCGCCCCTACTGGCCTTGCCGGTCCTTCTCCTGGCCGGAGGCGCCGCGCTCATTGTCAGGAGCACCAGTCCCGGAAGCGTCGTTTACGAAGACGAGGATCTGCAAAAGGAATTGGAATGGCACCGCAGTACTCTGCAGGCACTGCGCCGGGATCTTGGCCGGACCAGAGACGAGATCCGGGAGCAGAGGATTCACTGTGAATCGCTAAGGCGCGGGCTCAAGAGCGTACCGCCGGCTCGCGATACGGGGGCGCCTGCGGCACATGCGCTGCCGGATCATGAAGCGGCTGCGCAGCAATCTGGAATGCTCTCCCTTAAGGTGCGTGAGGCCCTCTCGGACTATGACAGGCAGGAGGAAGCTTGCAGAAGCCGCCTGCAGGACGTCCGGCGGCAGTCCGCAGAGCTGTCGGAAGCGATCGGAGACTGCAAGACTTCCGCCGCTCTCCTTCCTCAGCTCAAAGCTGAGATCAAGACGCTTCGCGGGCAATATGATACCTGCATACAAACCTTGTCCTACCTCGAACAGGCGAGAAATTCCTTTACTTCCCGCTATATGAACCCGTTCCTGCGCTCTTTTGGCCGCTATTACAGCATGCTGACCTCGGAGTCCGCGGACAGCGTCAGGACCGACGCCGATTTCTCCATCCGGGTCATGGACGGAGGACTTCCCAGAGACCCCTCTCTCTTAAGCGAAGGCTCCCGGGACCTGATCAGCCTCTGCCGGCGCATGGCCATGATCGACGCCATGTATCCGGGGGAGAAGCCTTTCCTGGTCCTGGACGATCCCTTCTCAAACCTCGACGATGAGCGCGTAAAAGGAGGCCTGCGCTTTCTGCACAGTGCCTCCCTCGAGTACCAGATCTTATATCTCACCTGCCACAAGAGCAGGTTCTAAAGGCCGGCGTCCGCTGTCACTCCCCGCGGTCTGACAGCAGCGCCAGATAGGCCAGGATTCCGGCGACCGTCTTGGCGTCCCGGATCTCTCCCGCGAATATCCTTCTTCGCAGTTCTTCCACAGGGATCGCCTCCAGCCCGATCTCTTCCGCTTCGTCCAGCCTCTGCTCTCCGCTCCGCTCAAGATCCTGAGCCAGATAGATCTCCACCTTTTCATCGCACCAGGCGATCGCCGTATCCAGGCGGGCCAAGGGCCTGATCCTGCCGCAGCGATATCCCGTCTCCTCCTCCAGTTCCCTGGATGCAGTATCGGCGAAATCCGGATCTTCGGCGTCAAAAGCTCCCGCCGGGAGCTCTGTGGTCTCCCTGTTCACAGCAGGCCTGTACTGGTGGATCATCAGGATCCTTCCATCGGGCAGCACCGGAACGACGCACGCGCCGCCGCCCTTCTTATGATGCACAAAGTCCCATCTCTCTGTGTGACCGTCCGGCAGCTCCACCGTATCCCGGTAGAACTCCAGAACCTTGCCCGAGCTCGCCAGCTCTCTGTCAATTCTCCTGAGCTTGTAGTCCATAACTCCCCCTGTCCTTACTTCATATCTGTCCGCTACGCCGCCTGATCATCAGCCGCAGCCGGAGATTTCCCGTCAAAAAATTGCCGCCTTCCGGATCAGCAGGGACGTGATCTGTATGGCTCTTTCTACCGCAGCGGGAAGAAGATCCCCTCGAAGCGGGATGAGCCACTCCTTGCTGCCTCCCGGCATGTCCTCAGCCATATCTGTCTGAGCGGACGCTTCTATTCCGAAAGCGCCTGCACAGGCATCCCTCTGCCACTGCGCCTGTACGTCGGCGATACCGACATAGCGGTTCTCGGGATTGATCAGGGCCATATAGTGCCCCGCGGGCCTTCCGTCCGCCTCCGTATAGGAGCGCTTCTCGGAATACCATCCCTCCAGCGCGTCCGCGGCGCTGCCAAATCCCCAGGCCAGCGTCTCCGCCGTGTAGGATACCCCTTCCGGGGCAGCGCTGAAGCAGTCCGAGCCGTCAGGCCGCACGTGGTCCTGCAGGATAGTGCTCTCCGCCGCTCGCAGCACGGCGATCTCCTCGAGCGCATAGGACCATTCCACCGGCACATAGTCGTTCATCGAGAGAGGCGTTCCGTTTACGGGATTGTCTATGCCCTCCTCGCAGGCCTCCCTGCGGATGGCGTTGAGCCTCTCCACAAGCGCGCCGCGGTCTATCTCCCCGATCTCTCCCTCCACGCGGATCACTACCGTGTCCGCGCCTGTAGAAGGCTGTTCGCCGGAGTTGCCCGGAGCAGCATGGGCTCTTAAAAATGCTCCCGGAAAGAGCAGCGCGCACAGGATCCCCGCCGCGGACCATACTGCCGCCGCGCGCAGAAGGCTCTTTATCCGGTTTGTCCCTCTCAGGGCCTTATTCATCCGTGCGCTCCCTTTCTGAAAATAACCTGAAAACAATCTGAAAATGCAGAACGGGCGGTACATAGACCGCCCGTTCTCCCCTCTTTTCATAAACAGATATTCGATAGCCATTACAGGACTGTGCCTGCAGTCTGCTTAACCCTTAGTTCAACTTGATATTCTTGAGCAGATCTCCGAGGTTGGTGGTTGCCTTCTCGTGAGATACCACCTGAGAGAGTTCCGGAATATCGTCGTCGGACGGAGCAGGAGCTTCTTCGAGAGCCTTCATGCTCAGGCTGATCTTGCCGTCCTTAACCTTGGTGATCTTAACCTTTACGGTATCGCCTTCCTTGCATACTTCCTCAGGAGTCGCAACTCTCTTGGAGCTCATCTGAGAAATGTGTACCAGTCCGCTGATGCCGTTTCCAAGGTCTACAAACGCGCCGTAAGGCTTGATGGTCTCAACCTTGCCCTCGAGAACTGTTCCGACGGTCATCGCGTCGATGCGTGCCTTCTTCTCCTGGCTGCGCTTGATCTTGGCTGCCTCTCTGCCGGACAGAACAAGGCGCTGTTTCTCTCTGTCCGCTGTGATGATCACGACGTCGACTTCCTTGCCGATCCACTCACTCGTATCCTCAACATAGCTCGTGCTGAGCTGGGATGCGGGAATAAATGCCCTGACACC
>ODAI011885525.1_pt1 | contig 14635 bp, 11 predicted proteins | sample 1539321 | NCBI WGS metagenome assembly ODAI01 (sample SAMN02144231, study PRJEB22623) | gut metagenome | biome: sheep rumen | host: Ovis aries | place: New Zealand
ATACCAAGTGCAAGCGTAAGCGCACCGCTCCTGGTTATATCTGCAGAACCACTAAGAAACCCTGCATATACCACGCCTACAGCCATACCTTCAGGTATATTGTGAAGAGTAACAGCAAGCACAAGCATAGCAGTTCTGGTAAGATTGCTTTTTGGGCCCTCAGCCTCATTGATACTTCTGTGAAGATGAGGAATAACATGGTCAAGTAACAGTAAGAACAGTATTCCTATCCAGAACCCGACAAATGCTGGCAAAAAAGCCATACGTCCCATGCTGCCCGCCATATCTATGGCTGGATTCAGAAGACTCCATATAGACGCCGCAACCATAACACCAGCCGCAAAGCCCGTCATAGCCTTAGAAACACCTGTCTTCAATTCATTTTTAAGAAAACATACACAGGAAGCTCCGAGAGCAGTCCCTATGAAAGGAATCAAAAGTCCTACGATAATAGTCTTCACTCAAACCTCCTTCTTGACGTGTCATGGTGATTGATTATTATTATGCCTTACTCCACGTTCTTAAGCGCTATATCCATCGGTATCTTCTTTATCCTGAAGAAATCGATAACAGTTACCACAAAGTAACCTACAAGCACATACAGCATCGAAAGGATCATAGACACTGGTCTCATATAGAAAGCAAAGTAGCCGTCCATCTGAAGCATGAATATCTTAAAGAGCCATATCATCAGATAGTATCCGGCGATAAAGCTTACTCCTATGCAAAGCAGTACGACTACCGCTGTTGGAACCATATACAACGAAGCAATCTCCGTATTTTTGAAGCCGAGAATCTTGGTCATCGATATGGAGTGCTCGTTCTTCTCGATTATGATCTTAGTCAGAAGATATATGAGAGCCGCAGCAAGCACTATAAGTGCGTACTTGAACACATCCATCATACCGCCCATAGAGTGCATGAGCTGATTAGTAACCCTCAGGACCACATCTTTGGTGATAACAGTCGCTATATACTGCTTATCTAAGTCCTCTATCTCACTATGTGAGAAGTAACCCATGAAGTAATCTTCATCATAGCCAAATGTCTTGTTGAATTCCTTAAGTTCCATGAAGAGGGCAATTCCGCCATCATAATCCACTTCACCGACAATCTTGAAACTATATGACTTATCTTCATATTCTTCATGAAGCGATATGGTATCACCCTTCTTAATACCGTACTTTGCAGCATAGGCACTGGATACATATGCTTCGCCACGACCCGGAGCCTTGTCAAACTTTATATACTCACTGCCCTCAGTGATTCCATATACACTGACACTTTCATCACCGCCGCTGCCCATACCTGATCTGAACGAGCTCTCAGCTCTGTCATACTTAAGATCCTTCATGCCGAACTTTTCAGCGCCTTCTTTTGAAGTCTCTATAGTATTGCCCTGACTGTCCTTATTGCTCATGAGCACATACTGATATTCAGTGAACATCATATCTGCTGCTTTGTCACCATAGTGATTGAGTGAATCTGGCAAACCGAAAGCAAAGCACATCATAAGCTCGATGAACACAACGCCGAATACGAGAATCACATAATTAGGTATGTTCTGGAAGAAGTTTCTAAGTCTGAATCTTCCGAGGAATGACCACTTAGGGATTCTTCTTGCCTTCGTTCTCTTGCTTTTTGAGAGATCATGTCTTAAGAAGCGAAGCGGACTAAGCTGAAGCTTCTTCACTATTACAAAAAGATTGATGAAGAACATCAGAATAAGCGGTATAATGGTAGTCTTTATAAGCGCTGTAACACTTATAACAAGCTTAAGCTTCGGGAGACTGTAGCTTTGATAATACAGATCCACAAACATAGTCTTGAACGCTGTGTAGCCAAGTACATTTCCAAGTATAGCGCCTAGTATAGTCACTATGACAGGCATCGACATATAGTGAACTGTAAGCTCTGCCTTGCTGTAACCTGACGCTCTTAGAGTACCGATGACTGCAGATTCCTTATCAATTGTATTGCTGATAGTTACAGCAAAGATAAATGCTATGACACCTATAAGGATATAGCACAAGATCGCAGCACCGGCTGTATCTCCCTCGATATCAGATGGAGCGAAGTTACTTGCCTGTCTTAAGTATTCAGGAAGATAATCCTTGATTTCATACTTATGGACATAGGCCTGTGCAACCAAAGCCTTCAGAACGCTTTCTGCATAATCAGCCTCTTCGATCTTATCCTTTGGTTCATCAACATACTTATAAGCATAACTGTAGTGCACTCTCGCATCAACAGAATCAAAGCCTTCCGGTGTCACCATCGCAACATCAAAGCCAAATGCATCAAACATAAGGTCCGTGTTAGACTGATGAAGCGTGAGATAATTAACGTATGAAAGAAGACCAACTATCTTGAATTCACGACCTTCTACAGTTATAGTATCACCTATTTCAAGACCCACATTGTCAGCATGCATTCTGTCAATCGCTATCTCCGATGCAGTCTTAGGCGCACGGCCTTCGTTGAATGATGCCTTATCAATTTCTGAGTCGCTCTTGAATAGCCTTACAGTAGCATCCTTAGTACCGTCATTATCCTTATCTTCTTCAGCGTCTATGTAGTAATTCTTATATATCTCAAGCTTTATTGCATCCTTCTCGACACCCTTACCTTCACTTATATCCTTAAGAACATCGTCAGTTGCTTCTACAGACAGTTCAAAGCTTCCATCTTCAAGCATAAGATCATCTTTTCCCTTATATACAGAGTCGAGCATACTGTCATGTCCTACGTACATACCAGATACAACACCTATCATAACGACCATGAAGATGATTATGACAAGATACTTACGCCACTCCGATACCAGTTCCTTCGGAATTCTCTTAATAAGAGGATTTCTCATATCTAATCACCCCCATTACCAGTCAAGTTCCATAGCAGTAAGCTTGCTTTCATTGATATCGTCATGACGGACTATACCATCTCTTAACTTGATAACATGATCAGCCATGAACTTGATAGCTTCGTTGTGAGTAACCATGATAACAGTACTTCCGTACTTCTTGTTACAATCTTCTATAAGAGCAAGAATCTCTTTAGATGTCTTATAATCAAGAGCACCTGTAGGTTCATCACACATAAGAATATCAGGATTCTTAACAACTGCTCTACCTATAGAGACTCTCTGCTGCTGACCTCCTGATAACTGATTAGGGTACTTATACTTATGTTCCTGAAGACCAAGAGTCGTTATGACATCCTCAACATTGAGCGGATTCTCAGACAGGTATGCACCTACTTCGATATTCTCCTTGACATTCAGATTAGGGATAAGATTATACATCTGGAAGACATAACCTAAGTGTCTTCTTCTGTACATAGTAAGCTGTGATTCACTCATATCCTTGAGTTTATCTCCGTTGATGCTTACATATCCCTCATCAGGTGTATCTATAGCGCCAATTATATTAAGAAGAGTAGACTTACCTGAACCTGAAGGCCCCAAGAGTACGCAGAATTCGCCCTTCTTAACAGTAAAGTTCATACCGCGAAGGACATCCTGCTTAGCCTCTCCGCTTCCAAAACTCTTCTTAAGATCACTAATGACCAAAAAATCTTTTTCCATACATATCCTCCACAACTATGTCTGATTATAAAGACTTACGATGACACGAGCCACCGGTGCAATGTCCGCAAGAAGCGCAATTACCGCCGCAAGTGCCACGACCTTTTTTCTTATCATTAATAATACTTCTGATCGCAATATATACTATTGCGACCAGAAGTAACGTTATGATTATAGTTCCGATATTGTCATATATAAGAGACATATAATCACTTATCCTTTCTACGAGTAGTAGCTTCTGTATACTTCTTTACAAAAATCATGTATAACATACCCACAAGTAAAGCTATAGCTACGATCAAGCCAAGTACATTAACATGACCTGTAAATGCATTGCCAAACTGTGTGATCATGAATGCGATCACATATGCGAAACCACACTGATATCCTATGGCAAACCATGTCCACTTTCTGTTATTCATCTCTCTCTTGATAGCACCGATAGCCGCAAAGCAAGGAGCGCAAAGAAGATTAAATACAAGGAAAGAGAAACCTGTAACACTAGTAAATGCTTTGTCAAGCGCCTGCCAAGCAGTAAGATCACCGCTTCCATACAAGATACCCATAGTACCTACTATGTTCTCCTTAGCAACAAGACCTGTTATAGAAGCTACTGCAGCCTGCCAATTACCCCATCCAAGTGGAGCGAAAATCCAAGCGATAGCATTGCCAACCTTAGCAAGGATAGACAGATCAAGCTCATCCTCTTCAAGCATTCTGAAACCGTCATCTGTAAATCCGAAGAAACTTGTAAACCATACAACTATGGTAGACAGAAGGATGATAGTTCCAGCCTTCTTTATGAATGACCAGCCTCTCTCCCACATAGAGCGAAGAACGCTGCCAAGTGTAGGCATATGGTAGCTTGGAAGCTCCATAACGAAAGGTGCAGGCTCACCACTAAACATCTTAGTCTTCTTAAGCATGATACCCGATACAATGATTGCAGCCATACCGATAAAGTATGCTGAAGTTGAAACCCATGCAGAACCGCCGAATATAGCACCCGCGATCATAGCTATGAAAGGTACCTTAGCACCACAAGGTATAAATGTTGTGGTCATGATAGTCATACGTCTGTCACGTTCATTCTCGATAGTACGGCTCGCCATGATACCCGGAACGCCACATCCTGTACCAACAAGCATAGGGATGAACGACTTGCCTGATAACCCAAACTTTCTGAAGATCCTGTCGAGTACGAAAGCAATACGTGCCATGTAACCACAAGACTCAAGGAAAGCAAGCATGAAGAACAGAACAAGCATCTGTGGAACGAAACCAAGAACAGCGCCAACACCAGCAACTATACCATCAAGTATAAGCGCCTTAAGCCAGTCAGCAGCCTTAGCCTTATCAAGCAGAGACTCAACAAGTGCAGGAATACCAGGAACCCATGTACCATAATCAGCAGGATCTGGTTCATCACCTATCTCTTCAAGAGTCTTATTAGCTTCCTTGTAATCCTCAAGGGAAGCAGTCTCTTCACTTATCTCAAGAGTTTCCTCATCTTCGATCGTATAAGTGAAGTCACCAGAAGGCTCTTCGCCGTTCTCTTCGATATAAGCATCATAACCATCTACGATAGCAGAAGCTTCTGCATAACGCTCAGCTACATCCTCATAACCACCATCCTTACCAAACAGATGGAAACCATCACCAAAGAGGCAATCATTAGTCCAGTCTGTAGCAGAAGCACCGATACCTACCATCGCAATCCAGTATACAAGGAACATAATAAGTGCAAAAATCGGAAGACCAAGGAACCTGTTAGTTACAATCTTATCGATCTTATCAGAAGTGGTCAGATCACCAGTCTTTCTTTTTTTATTATAACATGCCTTGATAACATCGGCAACATATACATATCTCTCATTGGTGATGATACTCTCTGCATCATCATCAAGCTCCTTCTCTGCAGCTGCTATATCACCTTCTATGTGCTTTAAGACATCTGCCGAAATCTTAAGGTCCTCAAGAACCTTCTCATCACGCTCAAATACCTTTATAGCATACCATCTCTGCTTCTCGGCTGGCATGTTGTGAACAACAGCCTCTTCGATATGAGCGATAGCATGTTCTACAGGACCTGAGAATACATGAAGAGGTACAGTCTTGCCACCCTTTGCAGCAGCAACAGCCTCACTAGCAGCCTTCTCAACACCATCTCCCTTAAGAGCAGATATCTCTACAACCTTGCATCCAAGCTGTCTGGAAAGCTCATCGATTCTTATCTTATCACCATTCTTTCTCACAACATCCATCATGTTGACAGCAACAACAACAGGTATACCAAGCTCTGTGAGCTGTGTTGTAAGATAGAGGTTACGTTCAAGATTAGTACCATCTATGATGTTAAGAATAGCATCTGGTCTCTCACCTAAGAGATAATTTCTTGCAACAACTTCTTCAAGAGTATATGGTGAAAGCGAATATATACCAGGAAGATCGGTTACGATAACATCATCATACTTCTTAAGCTTACCTTCTTTTTTTTCAACAGTAACACCCGGCCAGTTACCAACAAACTGATTAGAACCTGTAAGGGCATTGAAAAGAGTGGTCTTACCACTGTTTGGATTACCCGCAAGGGCAATACGAATACTCATAATTATACTTTTCCTTTCCTACTCTACCTCTATCATATCCGCATCAGCTTTACGGATAGACAATTCATAATCTCTTACTGTGATCTCGATAGGGTCTCCAAGAGGAGCAACCTTACGAACATACACAGAGGTATTCTTAGTGATACCCATATCCATGATCCTGCGCTTTATAGCGCCTTCGCCATGAAGTTTTACAACCTTAACGGTTTCTCCGATCCTAGCGTCTTTTAGTGTCTTCAAACTAGGCACCTCCTTTATACATATATCTTTCTAGCCAGTTCATCACTAACAGCAACACGACTTCCCTTAACGCTGATAATAAGATTACCAGCAAGAGAACTCACAACACTCACCTCGCTACCTACATGAAAACCAAGATCTTCGAGATGCTTCTTAACTTCCGGATTTCCGGCTATTCGCTTTACTATCTGAACTTCATCCTTTGGAGCATACGCAATAGGCATCATGTTCACCTCCTTTAGTTAGTGATAACTAACTTGAATATGAAAAATTACAGTTAGAACTTGCTAACCAAGATTCATTATAGTTAGTCATCGCTTACTTGTCAACACTTTTTTTACATAAATATAGAACAAAAAAAGATTGAAAAAACACAGTATTTATGGTAAATTTGTATCATAGGATGTGATCAAGGGGGATTCGATTTATGAATATACAAGAATCAGGTCAGATGTATCTCGAAGCCATACATGTACTATCAGAAGAAAGCAACGAAGTACGCGCCATAGATGTAGGTGAATACTTAGGCTACACTAAGCCATCTGTCAGCAGAGCTATGGGACTTCTTAAGGATGAAGGCTATATAACCAAGGACGAAAGTGGATTTCTTCACTTAACACCAGAAGGTGAACAGATAGCCAAGACCATCTACGAGCGTCACACAGTGCTCTCTCACTTCTTCTTAAGCCTCGGAGTCGACGAAAAAACAGCTACAGAAGACGCCTGCAGGATAGAACACTATATAAGCGATACGACATTTGATGCAATCAAGAAGCATATCAAGAAGCTGGATATGTGATTCAAGGATAATAGTACCCTCAGTAATTCGTGTGAACACATGATTACTGAGGGTTTGTTTTTTACTTCATCAGCTTCCTCACTGTCTTCAGCAACTCCTCAACTACCTCTTCATCCCCATTCTTTATGCCGTTAGTCACACAGCCTCTGATATGGTATCCAAGAAGTTCCTGGTTAAAACCATCGATTGCTGAAGCGGCTGACATGGACTGTTGAAGTATATCGTTGCAGTAGGCATCATCTTCGATCATCTTCTCAAGCCCGAGCAGCTGCCCCTCTAGGCGTTTTAGGCGATTTAAAAGTTTTCTTTTTTGTTCTGCCGATCTGGCAGTCTTTTTTTGTGCCATAAGTAATTTCCTCTTAAGATTATTCTATACCAAGAACTTTATAATCCTGGTCTTCAACAGCTTTCTTAAGGACATCATCATCTACATCTGTGCTGAGTGTTACAACTGCGGTCTTAGCGTTGTGATCTGCCACTGCATTGGTAACGCCATCGATAGCCTCGAGGACTTTCTTAACGCGAGCCTCGCAGTGCTCACACATCATTCCCTCAACCTTAAGTGTCTTTGTCATAGTATATTCCTCCATTTCATAATTATTAACGTAATCATCGAGAACATCCGAAACCAAAGCCTGATGTCTCATCCTTCGATCATGCGTTGCGTCATGAAGTTTGAAGAGATTGAGACGCAGCGCATTCATGCATACAGTGACGCTAGACAGCGACATAGCCGCAGCGCCCCACATAGGATTCATCTGTATGCCGGGATAAAGTCCAGCCGCCATCGGTATAAGAATTATGTTATAGGCAAATGCCCAGAAAAGATTCTCATATATGTTCCTTAGCGTACCTCGACTAAGCCTTATAGCTCCTGACACATCCGTCAGTTTCGAGTTCATCAGTACAACATCTGCCGAATCCACCGCGACATCCGCACCTGCCCCGATAGCTATGCCGATATCCGCACGGGTAAGTGCAGGAGAATCATTGATACCATCTCCGACCATAGCAACCTTACCATACTGCTGCAAAGTCTTGATAACCGCTTCCTTGCCATCAGGCAGAACGCCCGCTACGACCTTATCAACCCCGGCCTGCGCCCCGATTGCCTTAGCAGTTCTCTCGTTGTCACCCGTAAGCATCACGACCTCGATGCCCATATTCTGAAGATCTTTAATTGCCCTGGCAGAATCCTCTTTGATAACATCCGATACAGCGATCATGCCAAGAAGCTTGCCATCCTTAGCAAAGAAGAGCGGCGTCTTGCCTTCTTCCTGAAGCTTCTTCTCTACACCTTGCATATTCTGATCAACCGAAACAACTGTTCGTATATATCGCCCTGACCCCGCATACAGAGCAACATCATTCTGCTTAGCTGATATACCATTGCCAGGCAAAGTCTTCCAGTCAACTACAGGATATAGAGGACATGGTGGCTCATCAATAGCACTAACAACAGCCTTCGCAAGTGGATGTTCGCTCCTGACCTCCAGAAGATATGCAGTCGTTATAAGTTCATCCTTAGTAACTCCATCGCACGCCACGATATCCGTAACCATAGGTTTTCCTTCAGTGATGGTGCCCGTCTTGTCAAGCGCCACGATCTGAACTTTGCCAGTAGTCTCGAGAGATTCACTCGTCTTGAAGAGGATTCCGTTCTTCGCGCCCACGCCGTTACCAACCATGATAGCAACCGGAGTCGCAAGTCCCAAGGCGCACGGACAGCTTATAACAAGCACACATATAGCGCGCTCAAGAGCAAAAGTCAAGTCAGCACCAAGGATAATCCATATACCCAATACCACGATCGCTATACCTATAACCACAGGCACGAATACACCAGACACCTTATCAGCAATCCTGGCGATCGGCGCTTTAGTCGCCGCAGCATCACTCACCATCTGTATAATCTTGGCAAATGTTGTGTCTTCTCCGACACGACTTGCTCTCGCCCTAAAGAATCCAGACTTATTGATAGTTGCCGCACTTACAAGATCCCCCTCCGCCTTATCAACAGGGATTGATTCACCAGTAAGCGCCGACTCATCAACAGCCGAACTGCCCTCTACGATAACTCCATCAACAGGTATCGATTCACCCGGCTTGACAACATATATGTCGCCCTCCACAACCTCGTCGATGCCAATAACATTTTCCACGCCATCGCGTACAACAGTCGCAGTCTTCGGTGCCATTTTCATCAGATTCTTAAGAGCATCAGTCGTTCTTCCCTTAGACAGAGACTCAAGAGTCTTACCAACCGTAATAAGCGCTGGAATCATCGCTGCCGATTCAAAGTACAACTGACTGTGATACATGTCCATCAGATCAGTATTAGGCACTCCTCTCGTAACCATACAAGTCATCTTGTAGAATACATACAGAGACCACCCAAAAGAAACAGACGACCCCAGCGCAACCAAAGCATCCATATTCGGACTTCTGTGTAAGAGCCCCTTAAACCCAGACACAAAAAATGCTTTGTTAATATACATAACTATAATAGCGAGCAACATCTGTGTAAGAGTCAAACCTATATGATTATGAGATAAAAATCCTGGAACTGGCAACCCTAACATGTTATGTCCCATCGTAAGGTACATAAGAACAAGCAAAAAACCAATAGACCACACAAGCCTCTTAACAAGCTTCGGCGTCTCATGATCGGCTAGCGCTTCAGCTTCTGCCATCACTTCCGACTTAACTCTCGCTCCATAACCAGCATTCTCAACAGCCTTAATAACATCGTCAACGCTTACATCACCTTCAACTCCCATAGAGTTAGTAAGCAAAGAAACACTAACAGACTGAACACCTGATAGACGTGAAACAGCCTTCTCAACCCTGGCCTGACATGCAGCACACGTCATACCAGTTACAATATACTGTGTCATATTAGCCTCCGACCGAAATGAATATAGTCCCCCCTACTATATGAAGTATATACTAGGGGGGACTATATGTCAAGAGGAAAACTTGCATTATCTACACAAACATTTGATCAAACTTTATAAACTTAATATAATCATTTTCCTTTATCGTAAATCCTGCTCTTGCAAAGAAAACATACTTATAGCAATCAAAGCCTGTTGCTTTCACCTGATTTATCTCATTATCAATCATTTCTTTAGATATCTTCTTCTTTCTAAACTTAACCTCATAGAATACATACCCTCTCTCATCCTGAGTTACAACATCGAATTCTCCATTAGTTTTGTTCTTCGGATCATCATAATAATACTTTCCGATTTTTTCTATAACAGGCTCTATGTTTCCTAATCTGTTCTGTCTTATCAGGTATTGAGTACATACTTCTTCGAATCTGTGTGGTATATAGTATTCTTCAAAGTCTTTATCAATATATTTATCATAGAACACTTCCGAATCCATAATATTAAGCTGAGACGTATGCTTAAAGATATATCTGTAGTAAAAAAGCGAAAGATTATCACAGATATAGTAACCAGCTTTCTTTTTGTTATTCTCGTCATTGATAGGGGCTTTTTTCTCCACGACTTCCATCTTCATCAGTTTATCCAGAATATCTACAAGTGTCGGACCACTAGATACATGTGATTGAGACAGAATGTCACTGTATTTCGAAAAACCTCTTGAGAGGGCCTCGAAAACTTCATTAGTATTGACAATCTTTGATATCTCAGCATTAAGATACATAGATACTTCGTTTTCAAGTCTAGCTCCAGGCGAAGCGATAAGATTGATAATGTTCTCTCTCACGCTTTTCTTATCATCCACAAGTCTGTTATAATACGGAACACCGCCAAACACAGAATAGATGCGAACCTTATCCTCATTAGTCATATTCGGATAAAAAAGTGAAGCCTCATAATAATCCATCTGTTTCAGATTTATAACCAAATCAGCTCTTCCGTACAGTGGATTGGACTTTTCCAAAAGTGACTTCATCACCTCTACATATGATCCAAGTATTATCAGTTTGAGCCTAGAATCTTCTCTATGCCTGTCAATCACGGCTTGAAGAATACTGTCAAGCCCCTTTACATTCTCTCTCAAGTAAGGATACTCATCAAGTACTAATACCATATTATCATTCTTCGAAAGATTAAATATATATTCAAGCGTCTCTTCGACTTTCGTATATCCTAATCTCGGAAGGTTAAGAGAATCTGATAACACATCACACAAACTCTGTACATTACTTTCTTCAGTTACCTGCTTACATTCATAATATATACTTGTTATACCAGCTTCTTTGAGTGCCTGTTTAACAAGCTCACTTTTGCCGATTCGGCGTCTTCCGTATATAAGCCCCATCAGCATATCATCCGCCGTAATTAGCTTACTAAGCTTCATAAGTTCTTTATTTCTCCCGTAAAACTTCATCTTATCCACCTCCGTTCGATTAGATTAATTATATTATAATACATCTGTAGTCAAAAGTAAACTTTTATTCGGTTGAAACCGAGTCGGTTTCAACCGAATAAAACTATTATCTTCTAATTCTGATGCTCAAAAAATTTTTTCTTCATACACCATTTTGGTGGGAAATCTACACAAACAATTATGTTATTATTATAACAAACAACTAATCTAATCTTTCGAAAACGAGGTGATTTCTATGGCAAACGAATTTCCAGAAACCAAATTTGTTCCAGCCCGTTGCACTAATTGCGGCGCAGAGCTTACTGTTGATCCTTCGCAAGAAGCTGCAGTGTGCAAGTATTGTGACACACCATTCATTATTTCAAAGGCAATACAGAATTACAATTTTGAAACCAATTACAACACAACCAACAATACAACCAACAATACAACTAACAACATAACCAATGTTTACAACGAACGTAAAAGTGCTGTTGAATCATACATGGATTATGCCATCGAAAAAGAGAAAACAAAGCAGCAATCCATTGAATCAGAAAGACAATTAAAGCAAGAAAAACTTAGAATAAAAGCAGCTGAAAAAGAAAAGAGAAAAAAACTCATATGGTGGGTTTTAGGATGGATATTCATATTTCCTGTACCTTTAACCATCCTATTATTACGAAACAAAGAACTAGATCAAAAGATAAGATATGGTTTAATCGCAGTTGCATGGATTGGATATGTATTATTTGTTTTTATAGGTGGTCGCAACAAATCAACAACCGATCTCACAAAGAATAATCAATCCACGGAGATTACTAAGATAAGCGGAACATACTATGGTGTTAACGGCAGTATCTTAACACTATTGCCTGACAAAACCGCGTACTACTATTATAAAGATTTCTCATCCGCTAACACGGACGCTAGCTGGTCTTATCTAGGCGATACGCTAACTGTTTCAATACCATATTACGAAGACAAGATAGTTTTAGTTACAGCAACAGCAACAGTTGACTCTAATAACGTATCTTCATTCACACTATCTTCTTCAAATATATTTTGGGACAATGAACTGTATAAAAAGATAAGTTCTGATACTAATCATCATACCAAAGCTGAATATGATGAAATGATCAATAAGAACCAATAATATCAAAAGCAAAAAAAGGAGTGCAAAATGATATGTACTCCCTTTTTTACTGTTTTAACAGCCCATATTACTCATTTTAAGTAGCTTCTCGCGCACTCCGTGTAGCATCTCGTACACATACTTATTATAGTGAACATTATGTTCATAATTTTTTATACGAAGCACATCACTGGCAAATACACCGACAGCCATAGATCGTGACAATCCGGCAAAACAATGAATAAGCAAAGTGTCCACCTTCCCGCAATACTTTATTATAAAACCAAATATAGCATCTGCCTGTTCCTGTGTCATTAGACAAAGCCCCTCTACCGGCTCCTCGATATCATCAAAGTAAAGCGTCAAAACATCCTTACAGTATTTACTCTTCTTAAGCTCAAAACCAAAACCTCCATCACACGTATCCTGTATGGATATCGCTACGTATGTGTCAGTTTTCTCCGGATATTCAGTAAAACCAGGATCTGGAAGGTGCTTCATAACATAATCAAGTGCGCCACTTGCCGATGTTACTAATATCGACATATTAGGAGGATTGATAGATTCGATAGTCTCTGAAATACTCTCATGAACCTCCTCTGCAGTTAAGCCAAACCATGTCATTTCCCACAAGATTGAAATCATAAGATACTCAAGCCCTATTCTCTCAATTAAGAATTCAGGCACCTGATATCCCAGTATATCTTTCCATTCACAACCCATGATAGAATACACTTCATCATTATCAGGCTCAGCCATAACAACATCTAGGTGATGTAGTCTACCCTCGCACTCATCCTCATCGTCATAATCTTCACGCGATGATTCCTTCAAATATTCATCACTAAAAAAGTAACTCTTAGAACTTATATAGCCATCCCCTGCCAGCAATATATTATCACTTTTAACTGGTTCGATTTTCTTTATGTCAGCCATAATTTCACATAGTTTGTCCCTATACTCTAATCTTCTTTCCTCAAAAATGTCCTTTTCACCAACAAAATATAATATCATCATATCATTAAGTTTATCAAGGTCACATTCAAAAAATAGTTCTTTTACATTTTTGCAATCCATATCATGTCCTCCTCATTTGCTCTTTTTGGTTTTTTATATCCTTATCTATACTTTTATTATACAGCAATGTGTTTGGTATGTCAATACCATTGTATAGTAAAAAAAGAAGAACTTCGCCTCTTTTGAGGCAAAGCTCTATTTTTGAACCTTTTAACAGCCCATACTATGCATTATTATTCATCCTCGCAAGTATTCTCTTAAAAGAAATACAAGATAATGAGGAAAAGTCCGAATGTTATCTTCAACTCCTATATTACCATCTATCAATTTGATTCCAAAGCGAATATCAGGATAAGAATCACTCTTAATCAAAGTCTTAAGTGATTTTGTGTTTCCGTTCTTTGCCTTAACCTCTACTGGAATAAGACTATCAGTATTACGCACAAAAAAGTCCTCCTCTAGTGTAGAGTTTTCTTTTGAATAATAATATAGATCAACCCCCGCCTTAACAAGCATATCTCCAACTATATTTTCATATAGCCCACCTCGATAAGTTCCGATATTCTTTCGAACTCTCAGATCATCCTGAGTTTCATCATCAAGCATAGCAATCAGCAATCCTGTGTCTGCCATATAAATCTTATATTTCGTTTCAACATAATTCCCCTTAAGTGGTAATTCTGGAGAAGCCAAACAATAACATACATTAATTATACCGGCATTAGATAGCCATTCAATTGCTCCTCTGTAATCCTTATACCTAGCACCCGAAGCAACTTTACTGATCTGAAACTTTTTGTTTTCTTTGGCTAACTGGACTGGAATATGTCTGAATACATTCAAGATTCTACTCTGATCCATACCTTCTGCATATTTGGTAATATCATCCTCATAATCAGCCA
>ODAI012779452.1_pt1 | contig 14634 bp, 12 predicted proteins | sample 1539321 | NCBI WGS metagenome assembly ODAI01 (sample SAMN02144231, study PRJEB22623) | gut metagenome | biome: sheep rumen | host: Ovis aries | place: New Zealand
AGGGTCCGTGTGGACGGCATCATGTACGAACTGACTGAGGACATCACTCTCGAAAAAAATGACAAGCACAACATCGATATCGTAGTGGACAGGCTTGTTGTGAAAAAAGGGATTGAAAGGCGTCTTACGGATTCGGCTGAAAACGTTTTGAAGCTTGCCGATGGAAGGCTTAATGCAGACATAGTGGGAGGCGAGACACTTTCCTTCAGTACTTCATATGCCTGCCCTTATTGCGGAATCAGCATTTCGGAAGTTGAACCCAGGAGCTTTTCTTTTAACAATCCTTTCGGCGCCTGCCCTGTATGTGCGGGACTGGGTTACAAAATGGAATTTGATGCGGAACTCATGATCCCTGATACTTCACTTTCCATAAATGAAGGAGCTATCATCGTAACAGGGTGGCAGAGCTGTAACCAGGAGGGAAGCTTTTCCAATGCGCTTCTTCAGGCACTTTGCAAAAAATTCAAATTTGATCTCGATACTCCTTTTGAAAAATATCCCGAAAAGATCAAGGACATTCTGATAAATGGAACCGATGTCAGCGTTGATGTTCACTATACGGGCCAAAGAGGTACCGGTGTATATCCCACTGTTTTTGAAGGACTTGTGGCAAATGTGGAGCGGCGTTATCGGGAGACATTTTCCGAGACCATGAAGGCTGAATATGAGGCTTTCATGCGCATCACTCCCTGCTCTGAATGTAAAGGCATGAGGCTGAAAAAAGAGTCACTTTCCGTTACTGTCGGGGATAAGAACATTTATGAAATGACAAAGATGTCCATTGCCGATCTTAAGGAGTACATTGATGGCCTGACCCTGACAAAGCAGCAGGCGTTTATAGGTGAACAGATCTTAAAGGAGATAAAGGCAAGAGTCGGATTTCTTGTTGATGTGGGGCTTGATTATCTTTCTCTTGCAAGGGCAACCGCAACATTGTCCGGAGGAGAGGCTCAGCGTATAAGGCTTGCAACCCAGATAGGGTCAGGCCTTGTGGGCGTGTGCTACATCCTTGATGAGCCTTCCATCGGACTTCACCAGAGAGATAATGACAAGCTCCTTAGTACCCTGAAAAGACTTCGTGACCTGGGTAATACTCTGATCGTTGTAGAGCATGACGAGGATACCATGCTTGCGGCTGACTATATCGTTGATATCGGTCCCGGTGCGGGTTCCCATGGAGGAGAGGTCGTCGCAACGGGAACTGCCGAGGAGATAATGAAATGTCCCGAGTCCGTTACGGGCCAGTATCTGTCCGGCAAGAAGTTCATTCCGGTTCCCGTAAAAACGAGAAAGCCCACGGGATTTCTCACCGTAAAGGGCGCATCGGAAAACAATCTGAAAAATATAGATGTTAAGATACCCCTGGGTGTTTTTACCTGTGTTACCGGTGTTTCCGGCTCGGGTAAATCCTCACTTGTTAATGAGATACTTTATAAGACCCTTGCCCGGAAGCTTAACCGCGCACATACCATTCCGGGAAAGTGTAAGGGCATAACCGGCATTGAAAAACTGGATAAGGTCATTTGTATTGACCAGAGCCCCATCGGCAGAACGCCCCGTTCCAATCCTGCGACCTATACGGGCGTCTTTGACATGATAAGGGATCTTTTTGCATCAACCGAAGATGCAAGGGCATACGGTTACAGTAAGGGAAGATTCTCTTTTAATGTTAAGGGTGGAAGGTGCGAAGCGTGTTCCGGTGACGGTATCATCAAGATCGAGATGCACTTTTTGCCCGATGTATATGTTCCCTGTGAAGTATGCGGCGGAAAGCGTTACAACAGAGAGACCCTTGAGGTCAGATATAAGGGAAAAAATATCTATGATGTCCTGGATATGAGAGTTGAGGAGGCACTGACCTTCTTTGAAAATGTTCCTTCCATCAGGAACAAGATCAGGACTCTTTATGATGTGGGTATGGGTTATATCAAGCTGGGGCAGCCTTCTACGGAACTTTCCGGAGGTGAGGCACAGCGTATCAAGCTTGCAACCGAGCTTTCAAAAAGAGCCACCGGCAGGACCATTTATATACTTGATGAGCCTACTACTGGACTGCATTTTGCGGATGTTCACAAGCTTGTGGAGATGCTGGACAGACTTGCCGAGGGCGGTAACACCGTAGTTGTCATCGAGCATAATCTGGACGTCATAAAATGTGCGGATTATATTATAGACATGGGTCCCGAGGGCGGAGACAGGGGAGGCACAGTGATCGCACAGGGCACCCCCGAAGAGATAACCAAAGTAAAGGAATCCTACACCGGCGCCTACATAAAGAAAATGCTGGACCGTGCCGCGAAACAGGGGGACGGTTCTGCCGTTTCAAAAAAGAAAGCGTCATCTGATAAAAAAGCGTCATCTGAAAAGAAAGTGACATCCGGCAGAAAAACCACTTCAGGAAAGGCCAAAAAGAACTCATGACATTTGAAATACTTGTTTCCTCCGTGCAGAAAGATGCACGTGAACTTGTCAGCCAAATGAACATTTCATCCGATGCGGTGATCATGTCCCAGGGAGAGAAAGAGGATTCTTCCGAGGTTTTTATGCTTGGAGAAAAAAGGATAACTTCTCTTAAGTCGGCATCCAAGGGCGTGGGACTTTCCAGAAATGCCGTATTTGAGCATGCCGCTGCGGATGTGGTTCTTTTTGCGGACGAGGATATCGTCTATGAAAATGATTATGAAGCAAAGGTCCTGAAGGAGTTTTACGACCATCAGGATGCAGACATGATCCTTTTTAATGTCAAGGTCTGCGATGAAAGGAAAACCTACTGGAATACAAAGTATGCTCCGGTGAAGTGGTACAACTGCGGAAGGTATCCTGCATACGCTATTGCCGCCCGAAACGGTGCCCTTAAGATCTCCGGAGTCAAGTTCAGTCTCTTGTTTGGAGGCGGTGCAAAGTATTCAAACGGCGAGGATTCGCTTTTCCTGAATGACTGCCTGAAAGCGGGCATGAAGATCTATGCATCCCCTGTGGTGATAGGAGAGGAAATCCCCAGACCTTCAACATGGTTTTTCGGATATAACGACAAATACTTCTACGACAGAGGAGTTCTGTATCATTTCCTTTACGGAAGGTATGCGAAGCTCTTCGGTCTCAGGTGGCTCCTCAAGACGAAGCGCGAATTTACGGCTGACGGTTACAAATACGATGATGCAAAAAAGATGCTGTTTCTTGGAGTTTCCGATCACGATACCATCGACCGAACATTTGTTGATGGTAAATTTCAAGCTGGTTAAATGAAGCAGCAGTTGCCCGGAATATTAATTTTTCTCAGGTTCTTCAGGAAGCTCTTCTTCAAAAAGTAGGTTTTTGATCCGGATGGGATTTTTTAAATGAAGTTTTCGGTCATAATAGTATCCCTCAATGCGGGAGACAAGTTGATAAAGACGGTTAATTCCGCTCTTTCGCAAAAAGATGTGGAATTTGAGATCGTGATAAAAGACGGGCACTCAAAAGACGGCTCTCTTGATGCCGTGCGCCTTCTGAATGACAGGAGGATCAGGCTCTTTGAGCAGGATGATACCGGAATATACGACGGCATGAACCAGGCCATCACCCACGCAGAAGGTGATTTCTTCATCTTCATGAACTGCGGTGATTATTTTTATGACGAGAGTGTGCTTGCTCGTTTTGCGGAAGTTGCGGTTAAAAATGGCTTCAACGAAAGCCCGGACTTAGGGGCTTCATCCGATAAACCTGAAGGCCTGGCTGCAAGTCGCCCATTCATTTTCTACGGCAGCAGATACTCCCGTCTCACCGGAAATGTGGAGCACATCTCTCCTAAGATCACTCCCCTTGTTTGCTACCGTAACATCCCCTGCCATCAGGCGATCCTGTACTCAAGGGATAATTTCGAAAAGAGACTTTACCGCCCCGAGTACAAGGTTCGTGCGGATTATGAGCATTTTCTCTGGTCCGTTCTTAAAAACAATGCAAAGACTGTTTATGTGGATCACCCCGTCTGCATCTATGAAGGCGGCGGTTATTCCGAATCTCCGAAGGCCATAAAACGCTCTGCTGAGGAGCATAAAGAGATCACACATATGTATCTTACTAAGTGGCAGCTTTTTTACTGCAGGCTTTACATGATCGTAACCCTTCAGCCCTTAAGGAAGCGCCTTGCATCCGGAAAGCTTTCCGGGCTTTATAATTCGTTTTTGAGACGTTTATACCACGGCGGCTGACCTGCAAATGTACTGACCTAACTATTCTCAAAATCATCATCATTTTTTTTCACAAATTTCGTCCCACACTCTAAACTTTTCTAAATCCCATCCGATATATTTTCTGTAAGGGCATTTATACCCTTTCATGAGCGACTTGAAAATCACATAAGATACGGAAAAAGTTTTTGTGCACGGATGCGAAAGAAAGCGTAGTTTATCCGTGCTTTTTTGTTGAATATTTTGAGATTTTCTCTGTATTTTAAAGCCTGAATCGGATATAATGTAACATAGTGTGGATTAATATAGATCACTATCCGAAAGGGGTTTTAAAATGGCAGCACTTGATATAGGAATCGACCTGGGGACCGCATCAGTCCTCGTTTACATAAAGGGTAAGGGAGTTGTTCTTAAGGAGCCCTCCGTTGTGGCTATTGATAAGAATACGAAGTCTGTAAAGGCTATCGGCGAAGACGCAAGGCTTATGCTGGGAAGGACTCCCGCCAATATCGTAGCGGTAAGGCCTCTGAAGCAGGGTGTCATCTCTGATTACCAGATAACCGAGAAGATGATGAAGCACTTCGTCCACAAGGCAGTTGGCCACAGGCTTTTAAGAAAGCCCAGGATTGCCGTCTGTGTACCTTCGGGAGTTACCGAAGTTGAGAAGAAGGCGGTAGAGGATGCGGCATACATGGTAGGCGCACGTGAGACCCTCATCATCGAGGAGCCCATCGCGGCAGCCATCGGAGCCGGGATTGATATCTCAAAGCCCTGCGGGAACATGATAGTGGATATCGGAGGCGGTACCACGGATATCGCAGTCATTTCCCTGGGAAGTGCGGTAGAAAGTGCATCCCTTAAGGTTGCGGGAGACGATTTTAACGACGCTATAGTACAGTACATGAGAAAAAATCACAGTCTCAGCATAGGTGAGAGAACCGCTGAGGATGTAAAGATAAAGATCGGAACCTGTTTCCCCCAGAATGAAGTGACCAGGATGGAGGTTAAGGGACGTCACATAGTAAAAGGACTTCCCACATCCGTTGAGGTGACCAGCGAGGAAACAACACAGGCACTTGAAAAATCAACCAGCAGTATCGTTGATGCCATTCACCAGGTTCTTGAGAGAACTCCCCCCGAGCTTTCGGCGGATATCGCGGACAGAGGCATAGTTCTGACAGGCGGCGGAGCGCTTTTAAGAGGCCTTGAGGACCTTATCACCGACAGGACCGGAATCTCCTGCATCACCGCAGAGGATCCCATGACAGCGGTGGCTATCGGAACCGGAAAATATGTTGAATTCATTTCAACTTTCAGAAATACGATAGAGTAAGGCTTTCGGCATATCAGATTACGTAAGACAGATAAGCGGGTTGGTGGAACGTAAGAGGAACTAAGTATGGTCAAGGGATTATATACCGCATATACCGGAATGCTCAATGAACAGAACCGCATGGATGTTCTGAGTAACAACATGGCTAATGTAACTACCGTCGGATATAAAAAAGAGGGTACCACCAGCCAGTCCTTTGATAAGATCTTAGACCTTAAGATCAAGGATTCCACAGTAGATTACAATCTTGCCACAAGAGAAGGCTACACAAGCCGCGGAGTCAAGATCGGTGAAAACTACACCGACTGGTCCCAGGGCGGATTCAGGATTACCGGTAACACATACGATATTGCCATCGGCGGAGACGGATTTTTCGCTGTAGAGTTTAAGAACAAAGCCGGTGAGACCAGCACCAAGTACACCAGAGCCGGAGAGTTCCAGCTTGATAATCAGGGAAATATCGTAACCCACGAAGGTGATTATCTTCTTGACACCCAGGGCCGTCACATCAAGGTAGATCCTCTTAAGGACACTACAATTGACAGACAGGGCAGGGTTATCCAGGACGGCAGAACTCTTGCCACCATCCAGCTTACTGATTTCGAAGATTACGATTATCTTGAAAAATACGGAGAGACCTATTATCAGCCCCTTGAAGGTGCCAAGATGAAAGCCGGTACAGGAGAGATGTACAGCGGATATCTCGAGGCGTCCAATGTATCCACGGTACAGGAGATGGTCAATCTCATTACCATATCAAGGCAGTATGAGAGTAACCAGAAGATCATCCAGACTATTGATAACACACTTGAAACTGCGGTAACCCGTATCGGAAAAGTATAACCTGAATTGATGCCGCAAAGCGGTGAAAGGAGTTTAAGATGGTAAGAAGCTTATGGACCGGCGCAACCGGAATGATCGCCCAGCAGACCAGTCTTGATAATATTGCCAATAATCTTGCAAACGTCAATACTACCGGATTCAAATCCCAGAGCGTTGAGTTCAAGAATCTCCTTTATCAGACGCTCCAGACCAAGACTACCTCCGCAAACGGAGATACAAAGCCCGGATCTGCACAGGTGGGACTCGGTACCAGAGTTTCGTCCCTTAATACTTCTTTTTCACAGGGATCGTTTTTTGCATCCGAAAATCCCACCGCTTTTGCCATCTCCGGAACAGGTTTCTTCGGAGTAAAGGCATCCGACGGACAGACATATTACACAAGGAATGGTAACTTCGGATGGACCCTCGCATCTAACGGCGGCAATATGCTTGCAACCAGCGACGGCTATCCCGTTCTTGATACAAGCGGAAATCCCATCATCCTTGATTCAAGATATACCACCTCAAGGATCACTGTAACAGGCGATGGCAATATCTGCTATCCCGATGACAAAAACAATCCGCAGCCCATAGGGAGAAAGATTGGCCTCTGGCAGTTCAACAATCCCAACGGTCTTTCAAGAGAGGGCGACACTCTCTTCAAGGAAACCGCAGCCAGCGGAAGAGCCATCAACGAATCAAGCTCCACCAATGTAAAGAAGAGCACCGTTAACCAGGGCTATCTTGAAGGCTCCAACGTTCAGGTGGCAGATGAGATGGTCAACATGATCACCACCCAGCGTGCTTACGAGCTTAACTCCAAGGTCATCACCACCTCGGACACCATGCTGGAGGAAGCAAACAACCTCAGAAGATAATGAAACAGTGGCATAAGAACGTGGCATGAAGGAATAACGTGAAACGGCGGAACCGTCCCCGCGTTTCATAGGGAGAAATAAATGGACATCGGTAATATCTCAAATCTTACAGATTATTATAAATCGGTGACCGGTCAGAGCCAGTCTTCGAAGCTTGCAAATGAACTCTCCGGCAAAGCGGAAAATGCCAAGACCGATGATGAGCTCATGGACGTATGTAAACAGTTCGAGAGCTATCTTCTTGAGCAGGTCTTCAAGAATATGGAGAAGACTGTCATGAAGAATACCGATGAGTCAAAGGATGCTTCCACCGAGAATCTCGTGGACTTCTTCAAGGAGCAGACCATTCAGGAACTTGCTACCCAGTCCACCGAAAAAAGCGGTCTGGGCCTTGCACAGCAGCTTTATGAGCAGCTTCGCAGAAACTACGGAATGGATGAAAATTACATTCCCGCAGATCAGGTTGCAAATCTTAACACAGCTAACGTTAAAACGGAGGACTGACCTTAAGGTTTTTACAGGCTTGTACCGTCTTATCCGTTTTTTTGTATTATCAATGATCTAAAAAGAGTATATTATCTTGGATTTTTCCGAAGAACAGATCACACTCAAAGGTTATATCAAAAAAATACTTTTCAGAAGCGCTGACGGAAGGTACAGCGCTATTGTCATGTCCGCTGAAGAAGATGAAGAAACCATCGTCGGATTCATGCCGGATCTTGGAGAGGGAGATAATGTAGAGGTCACAGGGCACTGGTTTGATCACCAAAAGTTTGGCATACAGTTTAAAGTCTCTTCATATAAGATCATTCCTCCTGCGGATTCCCGGGCCATGGAAAGCTATCTTGCATCCGGCGCCATCCCCGGCCTTGGAGAAAAACTGGCCGCCCGCATAGTTTCAAAATTCGGGGACGATACCTTCAGGATCATAGAAGAAGAGCCTGAAAGGCTTGCGGAGATCAAGGGCATCAGTAAAAGAAAAGCCATGGAGATCGCCGTTGCCATGGAAGAAAAAAAGGATATGAGGGAGGCCATGGTCACAATGACTGAGCTTGGCCTTTCCCAGACCATGTCCGTAAGGATCTACGAAACCTACGGTTCTTCCTGTCTTGATATCTTCAGGACAAATCCTTACAAGCTTGCGGAAGATATCCGCGGAATAGGTTTTAAGACAGCCGACGAACTGGCTATCAGGCTTGGGATCTCACTTGATTCGGAGGACAGATGCTGCTGCGGGATCCTCTATGAGCTGCAGTACTATGTTCAGGAGGGGCACTGCTATACTCCGGAAGATCAGCTTATAAAGGGTGCAAAGGAGCTTCTTGGCCCTGCCTGCTGTGATGTAAAAAAATGCCTGGATGAACTGGTCCATGCCGGCAAGGTCAAAAGAGACGAAGACCGGGTATATCTTCCTGCCTATTACTATGCAGAACTTTCCTGCGCAAGAATGCTGGTTGAAAAAAATGTGAAAATGGCTCCGGATATCCCGGGCCTTGATAAAAAGATAGAAAAAGAGATAGTCTCAATAGCCCGGGAAAAGGGTTATGAAACTGATGATCTTCAGATAAGTGCCGTTAAGGAATGCATCAAAAACGGACTTTTCATCCTGACGGGAGGTCCCGGAACAGGTAAGACCACCACCATCAATATAATCATCAACTACTTTATCGAGCAGGGAAATGACGTTGTTCTTGCTGCGCCTACGGGAAGGGCCGCAAAGAGGATGACGGAAGCTACCGGGTATGAAGCCACCACCATACACAGGCTTTTGGGAGTCGCTGCCATGACGGATGACTCCGGGACCGGTGTTATATTCCAGAAAAATGCTGATGAGCCCATTGAGGCTGATGTCATAATAATTGACGAAATGTCAATGGTTGATATCATGCTGTTTAAGGCGCTTTTAAGCGCCGTGCCCCCTTCATCCAGACTGATCCTTGTAGGGGATGCCTCACAGCTTCCCAGTGTAGGCGCCGGAAATGTTCTCAGTGATATATGCTCCTGTGATTTTTTCCATATCGTCAGGCTTGAAAAGATCTTCAGGCAGGATGAGACCAGCAATATCGTTATAAATGCCCATAAGATCGATGCCGGAGAACATATTGAACTTTCGTCAACAACTAAGGATTTCATTTTCCTTGAAAGAAATGATGCGTCCGTGATCCGCCAGACCATCGGCTGGATGATCTCCGAAAAGCTTCCCTCCTATATCGGGTGTGACCCCATGGATATTCAGGTCCTTACTCCCATGAAGATCGGCAATATGGGTGCCACTTCTCTCAACAGATTTTTGCAGTCTGTTTTAAATCCCGCATCCCATGATAAAAAAGAGTACATGTTCAGGGATACTCTTTTCCGTGAAGGCGATAAGGTCATGCAGACAAAAAATGATTATAAGCTGGAGTGGAAGACCGATTCCCGTCTCGCTTCTCTTTCTGAAACAGGCGTCGGTGTGTTTAACGGAGACCTTGGAAGGATCCGCAGGATAAACGAATCCGCCGGCATCATTACCGTTCTTTTTGATGACGGAAGGGTTGCGGATTACCCCTTTTCGGAACTCGAGGAGTTAGATCTTTCATATTCCATGACAATACATAAATCCCAGGGCAGCGAATATCCCGCGGTCATCATACCCCTTCTTGATATTTCGGCACCCCTTGTCTACAGAAATCTTCTTTATACCGGCATCACCAGAGCCAAAAACTGCGTGATCCTTCTCGGTGATTCCAACCTCGTAAATAAAATGATCGACACGAAAGGAAATAATGACAGAAAAAGTTCTTTTGCCGTTAGGCTGTCTGAAGCAAACAGCAGATAGATTTGTAAACCTTACCTACCCTTTAAGGTGCCCGGTTTGCGACAGGCCGGTGTGGCCAAGGGGGCAGGGGATATGCCTTTTTTGTTTAAAAGACCTTAAGGCAATTGGTGACCCCGTATGTGAAAAATGCGGAAAAAAGCTCATGGTTGATACAGGACTTTGCCATGACTGCAAAGAAAAAAACCACATTTTTACAAGATGCAGAAGTGTCTTTGAATACTCCTCTGCAAAAGAGATGATCTACAGGTTCAAATATGCCGGGAGGCGTGAATATGCCCGGGTTTTTGCGTTTCTTACCGGCAAGATCCTTGCAGAGTATATCTTTGCCAATGACTTTGACTGCATAGTTTCCGTTCCCATATCCCGTAAGAGGCTTTTAAAAAGGGGCTATAACCAGGCAGAGGAGTACGGAAGAGAGCTTTCTGCACTAACCGGGATCCCTTTTTTTGACGACTCCGTAAGGAGGGTGAAAAACACTGCTCCCCTTAAATGCTTAAATCCCTCCCAGCGCCAAAAAAATCTTAAAAATGCTTTCAAGAAGGGCAAAAATGTAGTAAAATCTAAACGAATATTATTAGTCGATGATATATACACTACCGGGGCAACAATGGATGCCTGTGCCGGGATTTTACTTGAAAGCGGAGCATCCTGTGTATACGGGCTGACGCTGTCATCCGGTGCCGGAGTGTGATTATTGGAGGGTATGATATGAATGTAAAAAACTGTAAAGGCTGCGGTAAGCTGTTCAACTATCTTTCCGGGCCCCCTCTTTGCCCTTCATGCAGGGAGGCAATGGAAGCCAAGTTCCAGGAGGTTAAGGCTTACATTCGTGAACATAAGGGTGTTGGAATTGCTGAAGTTGCCGAGGCATGTGCCGTTGATGCAGGTCAGATCCGTCAGTGGCTCCGTGATGACAGGCTTGAGGTAACGGAAGATTCCGCCCTCATGCTTAACTGTGAGAGCTGCGGAGCGCCCATCAGAAGCGGAAGATTCTGCGACAGATGTAAGGCAAATGCGGTAAACGGATTCAATAACATTCTTAATGCAGGCAAGCCCGCTCCTCCCGTGAAAAAGGACACCAAGGATAGTCCCAAGATGCGTTTCCTTGATTCATGATCTTATCGAATACTTAAACTTTTTACACCTGCCCGTTTAACTGCGGGCAGGTTGTGTTGTGAGAAAAGGTAATGCTTAACGAAGACAGGGTCATACTTATGACCAGGATGGCCGCATATGAGGCCGGTGAAGGAAAAAAGCACATGAACGTCGTCAGGTTTTTCAAGGGCGACTATGTAGCCGTGGGGATACTCAAGGCTATGGTCTGTGCCACCGTTTCCTATGCTCTGATCATCGGGCTTTATATCTATTACAATTTCGATGTCTTTCTCAGCAATATGTATGATATGGACATCCTTGAATTTGTCAGGGGTATTCTCATAAAGTACGCCTGGTTTTTGGGAATATACGTGCTGATCACCTATATCGTCTGTACCATCAGATACAATTATTCCCGCAGAAAGTTAAAGAGATATTACAAGAACCTGTGGGTTCTCAAGAAGATGTACGATAAACAGTAAGAAATGGCAGATTAAACAAAATGACACAGTTACTTGAGTTAAGGGACAACATAAAAAGTCTCTTCGCAAAATATGATGTTTTTATCTTTCCGGTTCTGAAGTTTCTTATGGCCATGGTCACCCTTTTGATGATCAATTCAAAGCTCGGATACATGAGCAGGCTTAACAATTTCGGTATTGTACTGATAATTGCGCTTGCATGCTCATTTCTTCCAAACGGCGCGATCCTCTTTTTTGCGGCGCTTGTTTCCATGGCACATGTTTTTGCCCTTTCCCCGGAAGTAGCCATCATCATTGCGGTCATCTACATGCTGATCTACCTGCTTTATCTGAGATTCACACCATCAGAATCTCTCTGCATAGTTGCAACTCCCATAATGTTTGTCATGCATATTCCCTACGTTGTACCCGTTGTCATGGGACTTATAGGAGGCCCCGCGTCCGCTCTTTCCGTTGTATGCGGAGTCATTGTTTATTTTGCCCTTCACACAGTCACCGTTAACGCAGCCAATGTGTCGGGAAATATCTCGGATCTTATGAGCGAGATCAGACTCATCATAGACTCCCTTCTTGGGAACAAGCAGATGATAGTCCTTGTTGTGGCTTTTGCGGTAGTTACCATCACCGTTTATGTAATAAGACGCCTTCCCATAGAGCATGCCTGGACACTTGCAGAGGCAAGCGGAGCGTTCTTCTGTATGCTCATCGTCCTTATAGGAGGCCTTGTCCAGAATGCGGGCTTTTCCATTATCGGTATACTCTTCGGATGCATCCTTTCCTTCGCCATCGGCAAGGTCATAGAATTTTTCAGATTCTGCGTGGACTATACAAGGACAGAAAGGGTCCAGTTCGAGGATGATGACTATTACTATTTTGTCAAAGCGGTACCCAAGATGAATGTGGCCGCTCCAGAAAAAAAGGTAAAAAATATAAACCGTTCCCATAAAAGCTATGTGGCAAAGGGACGCAAAGAGCCTTCAGAGGAGATCTACGAGGATGAATATGCCGAGGATTTCCTTATGACGGAAGACGACGATATCAAGATACGGAATTAAAAAAGAATGCAGTTTTGGGACACAATAGTTACATATTTCAGGAATTTCAGCATGTATCTCGGCACCAGCCAGTGGCAGGATTACACCGAGATACTTATCATTGCCGTTCTGTTGTATTTTACGATGAAATGGATGCACAATACCCGTGCATGGTCACTTCTTAAAGGACTCCTGGTGATCCTTATCTTTGTGCTCTTTGCAAATGTTTTTCATATGGATACCATTCTCTGGCTGTCCAGTAACATCTTCCAGTTCGGTGTCATCGCCCTCATTGTTGTTCTCCAGCCGGAGCTCAGAAAAGCTCTTGAGACCCTTGGAAGAAGCAACATTCTCGGAAGCATCCTGTATTTCAGCCAGCAGGCAGGGGATACGGTTTTGACCGACGATTCCATACGAGAGATAGTAAGGGCCTGCTCACAGATGGGCAGGGTAAGGACCGGAGCTCTGATAGTCATCGAAAATAAAGAGTCCATTAACCGTATAGATGAGACCGGCATCAAGGTTGATGCGGAGATCACCAGCCAGCTTCTCATAAACATCTTCGAAAAAAACACTCCTCTCCACGACGGTGCAGTTACTGTCAGGAACAACAGAGTGTCTTCCGCAACCTGTTATCTTCCTCTTTCCCAGAGCGTCATGATAAGCAAGGATCTTGGTACCAGGCACAGAGCAGCCATGGGAATGAGTGAGGAATCAGACGCGGTAATAGTTGTTGTGTCCGAGGAGACCGGAAGGATCTCGGTTGCCCACGACGGCGTTCTTGATGCCAATCTTACCGAGGAGACTCTTACCAGGATACTCTTATCCACAGTCGGAAGAAATCCTGAGGAAGAATCCGATAAGAATTCAAACAGAAAAAGGAGGCGCAAAAAATCATGAAAATGCTTAAGCGCCTTGGCGGCATTTTTACACATAATCTTTGGCTCAAGCTTCTTGCCATAATCCTTGCGGTGATCATCTGGGTCATCGTTGCGCAGATCAATAATCCCGCAAGCACTGTCACATTCAGCAATATAAAGGTCACACTTTTAAATGCTGATATCCTTGAAAGTGAGGGAAAGATTTACCAGATCCTGGACAGGTCTGATGTTGTAAAGGTTACGGTAAAAGCACCCGAGTCCGTTGTCAGAACACTTTCCGCATCGGATGTATCGGCTGTTGCGGATCTTTCCCAGGTTACAGCCCAGGGAACCGTCCCCATCGTTTATTCCCTTGACAGGGCAGAGAGCATCGTGGGAGATCATGATGAACTCCTTGTAAGCGTCGAGGATAAAGTAACAAAGTACGTTAATATCATGTATTGGACAAACGGAAGTGTCGGTGAAGACTGCGTCCTTGGAAAGGTTAATCTTGACAGGAACAGACTTGAGATCTCAGGTCCCAGATCCGATATCGAAAAGGTTTCCTATGCCATGGTGGAGATAGATCTTGACGGAGCGGTCAAAACCATTTCCGCGGACATGGAGCTTGCGCTCTTTGATTCGGAAGGAATGAAGGTTGAATCCGAAAACATTACAAAGCAGACGGATTACGTCACCACCACCGTCACTGTCCTTTCAACAAGCGAGGTTCCCATCGTTGCTTATACTACGGGAACTCCTTCCGCAGGATATATTTTCGTGGATGAGATAGATGTTTCCCCTGCTACCGTAAGGATCGCGGGAGATACATCCACGCTTTCCCATCTTCCTTATATAGAGATAACGGATCCCGTTGATATCACCGCGGCCAGAAACAATATCACCGCAACATTTGATCTCAGCAATTATCTCCCTGCCGGTGTAAGCTTTGAGGATCCCAACTTTGATGATGAGATAACCGTTACCGCACATATTGAGAGAACGATTGAAAAGACGGTTTACCTTTCTCCTTTGAATGTCACCATATCGGATCTTCCTTCGGGGCTGACTGCAGAGGCGTATTCCACCGAGGATATCGCAGTTAAGCTCACGGGACTTGAGACGGATCTTAACGCCATAAGC
>ODAI010073204.1_pt1 | contig 14633 bp, 9 predicted proteins | sample 1539321 | NCBI WGS metagenome assembly ODAI01 (sample SAMN02144231, study PRJEB22623) | gut metagenome | biome: sheep rumen | host: Ovis aries | place: New Zealand
CCGACATTCACGCTTTACTGAAAATGTCTTCGATTTTATCGCTATGAAGCATCGAGTGATTATCCATATTATCGTTATAAATAGAAAAAGTTGAAAGTATGTGATTTCAATCATTATCTCCGTGCTCCTTAAAACTCCATTTGTCTATAAAACTGTAATATAATCATATACCGATTTTATCATAATTCTTGACGAAATCAATGGGATTTAGGTATAGTCAAAACGAGCTGGACAACGGTAATCTTACCGCCATACAGCTCGTCGATTATCTTAGGATATCTTATTTACAGAAATACTTTCACACACTCGGGATTTCAGGAATATTTACTCTGTTCTCAAGGGAACAACGGCTCCTGTGCCCGGAACTACATATGCTGCCTCGGGGACTTCCTTACCGTTCCATCTCTTGGCTCTTTCCAGCTCAATCTCATAGTCCCACTGTGCGCGCATCACGCTGTAGTTCTCTGAAATCTTTTGGTTGGTGTAGGCCTGTGCGTCTGCCTTGATTTTTTCTGCGTCCGCTTCGCCCTGTGCCCTTGCAACGGCTGCCTTTGCGTCAAGTTCTGCGGCTTCTTTCTTTGCCTCTGCCTCCTTGACGAGTTTCTGTGCCTGGGCCGCCGCTATGTTGGCCTCCTGCTCTGCCTGACGGACCTGCTGAGTGCGGTTTGCGGTCTCTTTTATCTGGCGGTCGAAATCATCCGACCAGTCCCAGTTGGTGATTGTTGTCTGGCTGATTGCAATCGGATAGTCTGCCATACGTGCGAGCATTGCGTCTGCCACTTCATTGGTGATTTTGTTCTGCTGCTCTACAAGTTCGTAAATGCTGTATTTTCCCGTGGTTTCCTTGAGGGAGGCCTTCACGTTGTCTTTCATTGCGCTCTGGATGATGTTGTCGTTATAGTAACGGGTCACAATGTCCATTATGCGGTTCTCGTCATACATATAGCGGACTGCGACGGTGGCTCCTACAGTCTGCATGTCTTTTGTGATGGCTCCGTCGTTTCCGACTGAGAAACTCACTTCGTAAGTCTTTGGTTCCAACCGGAATTTGCGCACCTGGGAAATGAAAGGAGTATGAATCTTCACTCCAGGCTGAATAACACCTTCCTTTATCTTTCCAAGTTCAACGATGACTCCGCGCTCGTTCGGTGCGATGACGGAAACAGAGCTGACACTCAGAACAATCGCTGCAACTGCAATGATTCCCGTGACAACTAAAGGTTTTACAATTTTTTTCATAGGATTCACTCCCTGTTAATAGTGTAAGGCTTTCACCTACACATAAGTTAGTAGTTTTTTCGCTGACAGTCAATATTAAGTTTGGATTCTTTTAAGGGGATTTTTCCTTAAACCACCCTCTTTTTTGCACTTTTAATTTCTTATTGTATGTGGTATACTGTACGGACTGTTTATTCGTGCGGAATGTTCAATATCCCCGCCGCTTGAAACTTTGCTGCGGATATGCGACGAAATGAAGGGGGATTGAATCAGAGTGCGGTACTTTATGCGAATACCATACCTCGATGCTCATCGTCGAGTGTTTGTGATTATTTTTTTTGGAGGATACATTTAAAAATGCCCATTACTGACTTTTTGGTGCGAAATGCGAATCAATACGGAAATGAAGTTGCCTTGGTTGAATTAAACCCGGAACAGAAGGACACAAGGCGCGTCACTTGGAAGGAATACAGCCTGATACAGCCGTCCACGGAAGCGAGTTACCGCCGCGAGATTACATGGCAGGTTTTTGATGAAAAGGCCAACCGTATGGCAAATATGCTTTTAAGCCGTGGAATCAAAAAAGGAGACAAAGTCGCAATCCTGATGATGAACTGCCTTGAATGGCTCCCGATTTATTTCGGAATCCTGAAGACAGGTGCAATCGCCGTGCCGTTCAACTTCCGCTATTCTTCCGATGAGATAAAATACTGTGCTGATTTGGCAGAAGTGGACATTCTTTTGTTCGGCCCCGAATTCATTGGACGTGTTGAAGCGATTGCAGATGATTTGAGCAAAAACCGTCTTTTGATTTACGTTGGTGAAAACTGCCCCTCTTTTGCGGAAAGCTACCGTGAGCTTGTGGCCGACTGTTCAAGCGTTGCCCCCGATATCAGAATTACTGACGACGACTTCGGAGCCATTTATTTTTCCTCCGGAACCACCGGATTTCCAAAGGCAATCCTGCATCGACACCGCTCCCTCATGCATGCCGCCGTTGTCGAGCAGAAACACCATTCCACAAGCCGCGACGACTGTTTCCTCTGCATTCCTCCGCTTTACCACACGGGAGCAAAGATGCACTGGATGGGAAGCCTTGTTGCGGGAAGCCGTGCCGTTCTGCTGCGTGGCACAAAACCCCAGTACATCCTTGAGGCCGTGAGCAAAGAGCACTGCACGATTGTCTGGCTTCTTGTCCCTTGGGCTCAGGACATTCTTGACGCATTGGACAGAGGAGACCTGAAGCTTTCCGATTTTGAGCTTTCACAGTGGCGTCTTATGCACATCGGAGCACAGCCGGTTCCGCCGAGTCTCATCAAACACTGGATGGAATACTTTCCGAACCACCAGTACGACACCAACTACGGACTTTCCGAATCCATCGGACCGGGATGCGTTCATCTGGGAGTGGAAAACACGCACAAAGTCGGAGCAATCGGAGTGCCCGGTTACGGCTGGGAGTGCAGGATTGTGGACGATTCAGGCAATTCCGTCAAACAGGGGGAATGCGGCGAACTCTGCGTGAAAGGTCCCGGCGTAATGGAATGTTATTACAACAATCCCGAGGCGACAAAAGAAGTGCTCAAGGACGGATGGCTTTACACAGGGGATGTGGCGAAGCAGGACGAAGACGGATTCATCTTCCTGGTTGACCGCAAGAAAGACGTGATTGTTTCCGGCGGCGAAAATCTTTACCCCGTTGAAATAGAAAACTTCATCCGCAAATTTGACAAAGTGAATGATGTTGCCGTAATCGGACTTCCCGACAGACGGCAGGGAGAAATTGCAGGAGCCATCATCAGCATAAAGCCCGGGATGACTTGCACCGAGGAAGAAATGAACGAATACTGCCTGGGGCTCCCCAGATACAAGCGACCCCGCAAAATCATCTTCGCAGACGTGCCGCGCAATCCCACAGGCAAAATCGAAAAGCCGCTCCTCCGCAAGATGTACGGAAAAGAGCACCTTGTAGCCTACGAAAACGAGGGATAAAAAATCCAAAGGGGAAGGAATACGGAATGTCCGCCATCCTTTCCCTGCGTGTTGTCAGGTTCCGGCTTTTTGGTTATACTGGGCGCATGAATGTATTGACGAATTTCCGGGCCGCGCTCAAGCCCACCTTCAAACGCTTTCCCGTCGTGATTTTGATGGGATTTTCCGCCGTTGTGTTCTTCGGACTTCAATCCGTTGCATGGGAACTTTTTCCGACCATTGACCTCGACGTTCATACCGAGGCCTTCAATCTGATGAAGCACCGGCAGAATGCATTCGAATCTCTGATGAAGTCGCTTTTCCGGGCCGCACTGATGGCGGAATTCCTTTCGATATTTTTCCAGCTTTTCGGTGAATGGCTCTCGGACCGTCTTCAGGGAAAAACGAAGCTTTCCACGGTGCCGTTTATTTCACAAATCCTCGGTGCACTTTCTTTCATCCCGGCTTTCTTAATCTTCCGTGGTGACATCGGATCAAGGATGAATCTCAGCTACTGGGGCATTATCCTCTCGTTGGTTCCGCTCTGCGTGTTCATGCTTTTGTGCATGCAGAAAGAGGATGACGTTGCGCCGAACTGCATAGTCTCAGGTGTCATCGCCGGCATTGCGTCATTTTGTCTGGGTGGAGGACTCGGACTGATTTATGCCTCATCAAGACTGATTTTCCCCAACATCCCGGAATGGCTGGAAGATTTCATAATCTCCTTCATCGTGATGCTCAGTTTCCTCGTGTTTTTCATTTCAATCTTCCTGTCTTATGCGGCAAAACCGAAAGACGAAATCACAGTCCCAAAAGCGTTCAAGACCATCATTTTGTATATGATCACGCCGCTTTATCTGATTCTCGTGGGAGTGCTTTATCTTTATCTGCTCAAAAGTCTGTTCACATGGACCATGCCGAGCGGAAAAATAAATCCCTTCGTCTCAACTGCGAGTGCTGTTTATCTGCTTTTGTATTTTTCGATAAAGCGATTCGACACAAAGTTCACCAGATTTTTCACAAAATGGGTTCCGCTGATTCTTTTCCCGCTGATTGCCGTGCAGTGCATCGCTTTCGGAATAAGAATCAATGCCTACGGATACACCTGCACACGCTATGCAAGCCTGCTTTATATAATCTTCTCGGTTCTGTTCTGCATTCTTCCTTTCATACGGAATGGCTCTTACATGAAGATTTCATTTCCAATCCTTTCGCTGCTGATTCTTACGGCTTCCGTTACGCCGCTCAACCTGATTGACATTCCGATCAAAAACCAAATCGGCAGACTTGAGGGCGTCTTCAAAAAACACAATCTTTTCAGTGAAGGGAAAATCCTCACGCAGAATGCAGGGCTCGAAATCCCCAACGAGGAAAAAGCCGTTGTGGTGGATGCCTACGATGCAATAGACTTTTCGGAACTGCCCGAAGAGCCTCGGTGGTATAAGGACGGATTTGTGGAAGGCCCCCATACCACCACGAGTTACTTTGATTTTGAAACTGCATTCGGATTCAAGCATTTGACAACTTTCCGTGATCCTGAACAAAAGCGTTATTACGGATACTATTTCGTCTTCCAGGATCAGAACGCCATTGATGTGAGCGGTTGTTCCACACTTTACAGTTTTTACTCAAGCTCTTATGAGGTAAAGAGCGATAAAAGAATAGTGGTGGAATATGCCAACGGAAAATACCGCATTGACTTAAGCGATGAGCTTAAATCTCTTGTTGAGGAAAAGGAATCAGAATGGTCGGACAATCCGACTCACCATTCCGCAACCCCCATGATTTTTGATGCCCCCGGAGGATTCAAGCTCCTTCTTACGAACATAAACATCAACATCACCCGTGACAGCAGCGGAAATGAAAAGGATGTCGTTTACTCAATCAGCGGTTATGCACTGAAATAGACTTACGTGACAAAAGGGGGCCCGTAAAGAGAGCCCCCGGCGAAACAGGCGTCTACTCCAGATTGTAATTCTTTTTCATGATAAAATACGTTCCGACGTAGAATGCGATTCCCAGCAAAGCGATCATAACCATCGTGATTACATTACTCATAGCGTACGTAAGTGTTGCCAAGATCAAGTGCTCCACAACTTCACATATGATGATGACGCCTATGATGAACAGAAACTGTCCCAAAAGCTTCTTTTTTGAGAAAAGGCTTCCGATTGCCTCTGTTATGAATATGAAAGTAATAAATGTGAAAGCAATCAAAACGATCTTTAAAAATTCGATGAAACTATCAGCATTTAAATATGCGGTGCCTATTTCCTGTCCGAACACCAACGTGAAGGAGACAATGCATACGACTGACACTATGATGAACCACAGAAGGCCGCTCAGGATTGTACCGCACATATGCTCACCCACACTTACAGGAAATGCCATTCTGAGGTAGGCCTCGTTCCCGAAATAGCTCTTCTTTATATTTTTTCCGACCATAATCACAAGGCAGACGAAAACCGCCGCCGCAAACGTGGGCCACAATGTCACCATAATCAAAGACACTACGCCGGTAGGATCGGAGCTGTCAATATTGTTGAAAATCGATACTCCTGGTATTAACGAGAAGATGAAGAGCACCAAACTCACCGCAAGAATCATCAGGCACATGGGGAAAAGGTTTCTTGAATATGACATGAAGTCGTACTTGAAGATTTTTCCCACACGCTCAACCGGATTTTTTCTCTGCATAGCAGCCTCCGTTCCATTGTTTGCAAAAGATGAAGCCTCTGTATTTAACATCTGAATTCCTCCCTGAAAAGATCGTCGATGGATTTTCCTTCTTTTTCGCGGATGTCTTCCACATCACCGAAGCGCACCACTTTTCCTTCCTTAAGGAAGATAATGTAATTGAGCACGTTCTCGATGTCTGAAATAAGGTGTGTCGAAATCATTACCGTTGCATTTTCCTGATAGTTCCCAATGATTGTGTTCAGGATGTAATCGCGGGCTGCCGGATCCACACCACCTATGGGTTCGTCAAGAATGTAAAGCGGAACGTCCCGGCTCATTGTGAGAATCAGCTGCACCTTCTCCTTTGTTCCCTTGGACATGGTTTTGAGTCTGTCCTTGGGATTGATTTTGAGACGGGCGAGCATGTCGGCGGCCTTTTCCCTGTTGAATGTGGTGTAAAAATCGCTCATCATATTCATCAGGTTTTCCACATTCATCCAATCGCTCAGATACTGCTTGTCCGGCTGGTAGGCAACGATTTCCTTTGTTATTTCACCCGGCTTCATTCCACAGATTTTGATGGTTCCAGAGGTGGGTGTAAGAAGACCTGCCGCAAGTTTGATAAGAGTTGTCTTTCCGCTTCCGTTAGGTCCCAAAAGTCCCACGATTGCACCTTTCGGCAATGTAAGACTCACATCATCAAGGGCGGTTTTCCCTCCGTAAGATTTTGAAAGATTACTGCACTCCAAATTAATTTCTTCCATAAATATGCTCCTAAAAGTCCTGCTCGTTGACAAGTTTTATGACGTCCTTTTTGGTGAAACCAAGCGACACCATTTTCTGCACGAATGACTCGACTTCGTTTTTCGACAGCTGAACACGCACGTTTGAAATCACCTCCGAATCATCCGTGATATAGCGTCCTGAATTCCGCTCCGTCCTTACAAGCCCCTCTTTCTCCAGTTCCGAAAGAGCCTTCTGCATGGTGTTGGGATTCACCTGTGCCACCACCGCAAGATCGCGGACAGAGTCGAGCCTGTCTCCGGGTTTCAGCTCTCCCGCAACAATCCTGCATTTGAAGACTTCAATCAGCTGGATGTAAATAGGCTTGTCATTGGTAAATTTGAAAGCTTCCATACATACCCCGCTCTTATGTAATATTGTACTAAGATAGTAATACAGTAACACATAAAAGATTTGATGTCAAGACATTCAATGTTTTTTTCCATGCAGCGCGGCGAAAAGGAAGGTCCGCCGATTTGTCAATGTAAAAATTCTATTTTTTTTCAATAAAAATCCCTATGGAAATATAAATGTATGCCGTGTTAAAATCAAAAAAAGGGAGCCTCATTGTCGGAATACCGATGGGCTTTATCAAATGCATAGGAGAAGTTATGTCCTTCAAGAAGACTGCAAACGCCCTTATTTTCACCAAGGGCAACGAGACTTTGAGGATTGAGGCATGGGGAAAGGATTCCCTTCGTGTGCGCTCAACACTGGAACCAGAATTCACCAAAAACAACTGGGGACTCACCGAGCCGATTACAGGGAAAAATTCCGCTGTCGTCAAAATCGACGAAAAAAATGACTGTGCGTCAATCAGCAACGGAAAACTCACCGCAGAGATTAATCCCCGGGGAGTCATTTCCTTTGTAAAGGACAAAAAAGTTGTTCTCCACGAATATTTCAGAAGCTATGACCCGGAGGCAAGCCGTGACGGTGCGGCACTTAAAATTGTGAGCCGTCAGTTCAAGGGGATTGTCGGAGGCGACTACAAGCTGACGGTGCGTTTTGAGTCAAACGATGAAGAGAAGATTTTCGGCATGGGACAGTACCAGATGCCGTATCTTGACTTGAAGGGATGCGTGCTTGAGCTTGCGCAGAGAAACTCCCAGGTTTCAATTCCGTTTGCCGTGAGCAGTTTGGGCTACGGATTCTTGTGGAACAGTCCTTCCGTGGGAACAGCGTCTTTCGGAAAGAACATGACCGAGTGGACTTCTCAGTGCACAAAGGAAATGGATTACTGGGTGACCGCCGGCGACACACCTGCAAAGATTGTTGAGAATTACACCGCCGTGGTTGGACGAGCTCCTGCCATGCCCTCTGATTTGCTGGGATTCTGGCAGTGCAAGCTCCGCTACAGGACTCAGGAGGAACTGCTTGAAGTTGCCCGCAAATACAAGGAGATGGGCATTCATCTTGACGTGATTGTGATTGATTTCTTCCACTGGATTCGTCAGGGCGACTGGGGATTTGATCCGGAGTATTGGCCGGATCCCAAGGCAATGGTCGACGAGCTTCACGCAATGGGCACAAAGGTGATGGTTTCCGTGTGGCCTTCCGTAGACAGAAAATCAAGTCATTATTACGAGATGGCGGAAAAAGGACTCCTTGTGAGAACCGAGCGCGGAACCGCACAGACCTACGCATTCAACGGTGACTGCATCACTTTCGATGCCACTAATCCCAAGGCACGCGAATACATCTGGAATGTGTGCAGGAAAAATTATGCCAGGTACGGAATCGACATGTTCTGGCTTGACAACGCCGAGCCCGATCTGGACGTTTACGATTATGACAATTACCGCTACCAGCTTGGCCCGGCAGTGGCAGTGAGCAACCTTTATCCCAAGTTCTATGCGCAGGCATTCTGGGACGGAATGAAGAAAATGGGAAGAAAGGATGTGGTGAACCTTGAGAGATGCGCCTGGGTCGGAAGCCAGAAGTACGGTACTGTTCTTTGGAACGGAGACACTAACAGCACGTTTGAAAGCCTGCGGGATTCAGTGGCTCAGGGAATCAACATGGGGCTTGCCGGAATTCCGTGGTGGACGACAGACATCGGAGGATTCATGTACGGAAACCCGAAGGATCCCGCTTTTGTCGAACTGCTTGAGAGATGGTTCGAGTTCGCTGTGTTCACACCGATTCTCCGCCTGCATGGAGACCGCGACCCGCACGACATTGAGCCGCTTGAAAAAGTGAAGGACTGGGGCGGCGGATACCTGTACACCGGTCAGCCCAACGAAATCTGGTGCTACGGAGACAAGGCTCAGAAAATCATGGAGGCACAGATAAAGCTCCGTGAGAAACTCAAGCCCTACATCGCAAAACTTTATGCAGAGGCAAGCAAAAACGGAAGTCCCCTGATGCGCGCAATGTTCTACGAATTCCCGGATGACGCAGAGTGCTGGAACATCCGCGACCAGTACATGTTCGGCGGCGACTACCTTGTGGCACCTGTCCTTCATGCAGGCGAGACAAAGCGCGAAGTCTATCTCCCGGAAGGAAAGTGGACCGAAATCAATTCAGGAAAATCCTTCGAAGGCGGGAAGCGCGTTACCGTGGACGCACCGATAGAATGGATTCCTGTTTTCAAAAGAGGATAAGCGGATTTAGGAAAGAAACAAATCCTTGAAAAAAAGAAGCCGTTTCCCGGAAGATGCCAAAGTCTCAAAGGAAGCGGCTTTTTGCCTTCAGAATCAGGCTTGAAAATCAAGCTGAAAAATCAGTTCGTGCAATCGCGGCTCATTTCTGGTAGACGCGGACGTAATCCACATCCATTGTGACGGGCGACATATTCTTGTCTACACCCTGCTGACCGCCCCAGCTTCCGCCGATTGCAATGTTCAGAATCATATAGAAGTTTTTGTTGAAAGGCCACTCCTCAATCACATCGTTTTCGCGTTCCACTCTGTAAAATGACTTTCCGTCAACAAACCATTCAATGGAAGATTCGGTCCACTCAACGGCATACACATGGAATTTCTTTGAGACATCCGCCACTTTTTCATAATGAGTCTTCTGCGTTCCCTTTTTGTGATTAAAGGCGCTTGAATGCAGCGAAGTATGAATCACATCCTGGTCATACCCCACATGCTCCATTATGTCAATCTCGCCTGAGCGCGGCCATCCGCCGTAATTCTCGAATTCAGGCATCATCCAGATGGCAGGCCATGTTCCCACTCCCTCCGGCAGACGGGCCTTTATCTCGAAGTATCCGTAAGTCCATGAAGCCTTGTACTGGGTCTTGAGTCTTGCACTGGTCCACTTGCTTCCATCAAGTTTTGCCACTACGGAAAGAATTCCGTTCTTCACAAAAGAATTGTCGCGCTTGTTGGTGTAAGTCTGAAGCTCTGCATTGCCCCATCCGCCGCCTCCGAGTGAATAATCCCATTTTTCCGGGTCAGGGGCTCCGTCTGCGTCAAACTCATCCGACCACACCAGATTGTATCCTTCCGGCACATAGTTTTTTTCGTTGCATCCCATGCACATCACTCCGGCACACAACGCAATTCCAAGCAAAACGGCAGCCCGCTTCATAAAAAATACCCCCGTAAAAATAAATCTCCGGCAATCACCTTGCCCATAAAATATTCTCACACTTAAAATGCCGGATGTCAACCTTTGCGGAGAGCTCAAAATCCAATCTTTATTATGCAATATGAAATTTATTGCCGAAAAATATCATATTTGCTCCATTTTCTGACATCTTCTTTTCCCCGCTTCTAAAAATTCAAGTGCAGATAGGAAGGACATGAAAAACGGAAATCGCATTTTTCACAAATGAGATTCGAAAAGCTTTCCTTCGAGCCGGGGACTGTGCCGCCGAGTTTTTCTATCGGAGGACTTGGGAATTTTCCGCTTTCAATCTGCTCCACCACCGCTCCGAATTTATCCGAAAATCTTTCCGTCCCGTCTTCTTTGTACTCAAACGTCACCGTCGGATTCCAGCCTTCCAAATCTTCTTCCGAAATGCCGAAACCCTTTGTCCCTCGGATTTTCCCGGTCAAAAAAGTGCTCACGGTGACAAGTCCGTCGATTTTTTTCCCGGCGTTCTCTTTTGTCCACAAATCAACAGAAGCGCAGAGTCTTTCCCTGAACCACTTCTCATTCAGTTTTATTTTCTCGGGCGATCTGACGGTCAGATTATACAGCCACATTTTTCCGCCAAGACTTCCGTAATCCGCACAATCGGTAACGGCATAGGGGATTTTTTTGCAGGGGGTTCTGCTTTCAGGAAAAATGAAACTGATTTTCTGATGCCGCTCTTCCTTCAAAGCCAGGCGTGCCAAATTGAAATGGAGAACAACCTCAAGGTATGCATCGGCCTTCAAATCGCCATTCAGTGAATGACCGTACATTTCCTTCAGATAGTCCGAATTGAAATCGAGAACTTCGTTTATCAGTATCAATTCCTGAACTTTTGCGTGTGCGTCCGTTTCGCTCTTGTTTTTGAATTCCTTCAATTCCGATTCAAAGTCCAGAACATCATCGATTGCCTTTCTGACCAGGGTTTCATAAAAAAAACCGCGGTTTCTTGACGGCGCAAATCCATATTTCTTTGAGAGCGCATAATTTCTCGGACAGTTTCTGTATTCAATATAGTCTTCCGCATAATCGTACACTCTTCCGCACCCCGAGGATTCGTCTTCCGGCAGATAAAAATCGGATGAAGCAGATTCCGCAGGACGGAGAAAATCATTTTGCGACAGCATCTCTTCGAACGGAGCGTATGTTGACTGTGTCATTCCTTTCAAGTGACTTATCACAAGAAGATTGTCTGCACGGCTCATTGCAATATAAAACGTCCTCATCGCATCAAAATCGTCAGCCATCTCAAGAGGTTCTTTCAATCCCTGTTTCCGGCCGCAGTTTTCATGCATCTTCCGCAGACACGCTTCAAGCGGATGGGAGGGATTTTTTCTGTGCGTCAACGAGCCCAGAACAACAACGGGGAATGTGGAACCTGCTGCCTGAGAAGGAGAGAGAAATGGAAGGGCTCCCTTTGGAATCTGGATTTCCGATTCGTCGCATCCGTCGCATTCGCAATCGTCTTTTCGGAACAGACTGTACAAAAAAGAATAATACAGACTGTCTTCCAGACCTTCCTCTGTAAAATCCCTGCCTGTCAGAATCTCTTCCCGCGATTCCATGTATTTGGAAATGCATTTTGAGACACGGGCAAGATTGTACAGACCTGCATCTGAGCCGTCCTGCGCCGCCGCGTATTCCCCGTTGAACCAGCTGAATTTCTGCATCTCGTAAAAGAGATCCATCAGAGTCCAGTCAACCGAGCTGATGTTTTCAATGAAAGAAGCGACACTCATGCCGTAGTTTTCCGCAAGCAGGAAATCGTGGATTTTTGTTTTGACACTGCTCGAAAGACCTCCGATGTAATAAATGTTTTTTGCAGTGCTTTCATCGACGGCTTCTTCAAGCTTCATGCCGTGCCTTCTGCAGAATGATGCAATCGAAATGTAATTCTGTTCCGCCTGAGCCATCTCCACGGTTTTGCTTTTCACGAACTCTGAAAATGCCGGATCTTTTTTAATGATTTCCCCGGCCCTGTTTTTCGCAAGGGAAATCCATTCGCAGAATTTTCTGAAACCGCCGGTCTGTTCCGAACATTCAGGTTCAATACGGAGCATCATTGCAAGCGTACCAAAAAATGCAAGACATTCATCGGTGGAAAGGAAATTCATCGCAGCGGGAGCATAAACGGGCACCCCTTTTTTCCTGAAGACTTCGTAATAGGCTTTCACGGAGGAATTCATTTCTCCGTCTTTTTCCCGCAGAACAGGAAAGACAAAGGCGCACTGATTGTAGTCCGGTATTTTTCCTTCTTCCTTCAATCGAATCACAAAATCTGAAACCTCTTCCACGACTTCATCTCTTGTGCCGAACGAATGTAGGACGGAAGGATTTTCACCGCCTCTGTGAGAGTGCATTTTTTTATTTCCCGTTCTGAAAGCGGTGCCGGGATTCATTTTGTCATTCCAAGCGCATTTTTCCATAAACTGATTGCAGACTTCCACAATCTGAGGGCGTGAACGGTAATTCACATTCAGATTTATCCGCACGGGGCTATGGAAAAAACTGGAGCCGCATTTTTTTTCAAAGTCAAGGAAACTTCCCGCATCCGCACCCTTATCGCGGTAAAAAGTCTGATCCTCGTCGCCCGCCACAAAGATGTTGTTGCAATGGTCTGCCAGCGACAAAATGATTTTCTGCTGAACGGGAGTTGCGTTCTGAAAGCCGCTTGCAATCACGTGGCGGAATTTTTTTGCAAGACTTCTTGAACGGTTTATGGCGGAAAGAGCCTTCTGCTGCAGACTGTAAGAGTCGCATTTTTCCAAACCGTCTTCATTCAAAAGCTCTCTGTATGTAAGAGCCATATTGAGAAGACCTGCGGTCACTTCATCCGCTTTTTCAATCGCCTTTTCGATTTGTCCGTCATCCAGATCCTCTGCGCTGAGCCTGTTGAAAAATGAAATGCAGTTTCTCGCGGCCGTCATTTTCGATGCTGATTTTTCACCGAACCATTCGTTGATTACAGAGTGCTCCTCCATTCTCTCCTTGTTGGAATCGACATTGATGTTGGGATCTGCACTCTTGAGAAGCCTCTTCCAGTTTTTGTAGCAGGAGACAAAAAGAAACTGATCGTCTGCGTCAAGAAATTTGAAGCCTGATTCTTCCGAAGAGGAGTCAAGCAGGGCCGCCGTTAAAATCCTCATGCAGAGAGAGTTGAAGTGACCGATGTACATTCCTGAAATGTCGTAATTTTTACCTGTGTACTTCGAGGCAAGCGACAAAAGACTTACAAGTCCTTTCTTCAAATGCAGGGCCTCTTTTTTTGTTATGGTTGAAAGAAAAATCTCAGAGGGAGAAACACCGTGGAAAACAATCAGGTTCAATGTGCGCCACAAAATGACATCGCTGTTTCCTGAACCGGGGCAGACATTCAAGAACAGCGGTCCTTCGTTGTGCATGATTGCCCTGCGCTGATTTTCATCGGGAGAAAAATTTTTTTCCGCAAACAAAGTTTCTATTGAACATTCCATAATCTCCAGTATAAACCCTAAAGCGGATTTTGTAAAAAAAATCCTACGCCGGATTGCAGCCCTGCGGAGCAGTCCCGGAGGGACCTGGGGGCGGAAAGCCGGGTGCGCGGTGGACTGCGGAGCCGCTGAATTGAGCCTTCCGTCCTGATAACCGCCTGCGGACGATTTATGAGAATCAGCCTTTCAGACCGCCGCGGGAGACTCCGTTGATTATGTATTTGCGTGCGATGATGAACAGAACAATCATGGGGAGAATGATGACTGTTGACGCCGCCATAAGGAGTTCGGGGAAAGAGCCTCCCTCGGTGGTGAATACCTGGAGACCGTAGGGAAGTGTCCGGGAGTGGAAATCGGAAGTGACGTACATGGGCCAGACAAACGAGTTCCAGGAAGAGAGTGCATTCAAAAGGATGATGGTGAAGAGAGAAGGTTTTGCAAGCGGCACAAGAATCTTCCAAAGATACATCCAGTTCGAAGCGCCGTCGATGCGTGCCGAATAATAAAGACTGTCGCTCACGGTGTCGAAAAAATTCTTCAGGATGTACACGTAGAAAATGTTTGCCACGAACGGAAGGAAAAGCGCCGGAAGAGTGTTGTAAAGATGCAGTTTCACCACGGTTGTGTAATTGGTGATTATGAGCATTTCAAACGGAACCATCATCATTGAAAGCAGGATGGAAAAAATCATTTCGCGTCCGGGAAAATGGAGCCGTGAAAAAGCGAATGCACACAGCACAGACGCTCCTGTTGTGAAGACGACGGAACAAATCATTACCAGAATGGAATTGAGAAAATAGCGCCCGAACGGTGCCATCTCGAATGCCTTCGCATAATTCACGAACGAAATGCCTGAGGGCAGAAACTTCGGAGGAAACTGAATGATTTCCACCGGGGTTTTGAAAGACGAGAGAATCATCCAGA
>ODAI012539969.1_pt1 | contig 14633 bp, 9 predicted proteins | sample 1539321 | NCBI WGS metagenome assembly ODAI01 (sample SAMN02144231, study PRJEB22623) | gut metagenome | biome: sheep rumen | host: Ovis aries | place: New Zealand
CACAAAACAGGAAAGAGCAGATCTTGCCTATGGCTTTTTAACAATGAAAGAACTGGGAGCAGAGTTTCAGGAATGCTGCTGGAGCGGAATTGGTATTATTTCTAAATATGTAGACGCCTCTATTGAGATTCCTGACACTTCAGTTGTTATGCCTTCAGTCTGGCCTTACACCGACAAATCCCTTAGTTTAAGAAAAGGACTTGAACCTCAAATCTGGGACGAAAAACGCTTTTCTCCAGATCTGGTTATAGTTCACCTTGGAACAAACGATGCAAGCTATGTTCGTAAAATAGAGGGCCGCAGACAGGCCTACATAAGCGGTTTACAGCAGTTCTTAGAAGCAATTCACAGAAGAAGTCCATCTGCAAAACTTTTATGCTGTTTAGGTGTAATGGGACAGGATTTATGCACCGCCCAAGAAGAAGCCGTAAAGCTTTTTAGCAAAGACTTTAAAACAGTGCCTGTAAAGGTTGTAAAATTCCCGGTACACGATGAAAATGTTGATGGCGTAGCAGCTGACTGGCATCCTAACAAAGCCAGCCACCTTAAAATATCGAAGATTCTTGCAAAAGCAATTAAAGAGTGGTAATAAGAAGAGATTTCAATTAATGAAATCCAGCTTTCTTAAAACCATCTGCATTACAGTTGATTTGTCTATAATTATTCTGCCTTCAGCTGTAATGCCAGGAATAAGCTTTGCATTTTGTCCATTCTTAGCAATAAGATAGGGATTTTCTATTTCTGCTTCTGCAATAAAAAGAGTCTGTCCGTTCACATAGCTTACATCCGGAGGCACAATAGAAATCTGGCTTTCCATCATTCCAAAGCGGCTTGGTGGAAGCCCAGGGAATTTGATTTTTACAGGATTTCCAATTTTTATTCTGGCAACATCACCTGCTTCTATATAGATTTCTGCCTTCAGTCTTTGACAATTCTGAGGAACAATTTTTAAAATTTCTTCTCCTGCAAGAACATAGTCTCCCTTATTTAATTTAATCGTTTCCTGAATTCGTCCCGAAATTGGCGCATAGATTGTAGAATTTTTTATTATGCGTTCAAGTTCACTCAGCCTTGTTTCTATTTCTTCTCGCTCCCTTTCCAATGCCTGAATTTTCTCATTAACCTGTATTTTTTGATTGTTCAGCCAGTTTTCATAAGTCAGCTTTGTCTGTGTATATTGATTTTCTAAATCTATTATATTCTGAGGAATTCTCAAAGCAGGTGGATTATCCCTTTCCCGCTCAAGCTTTACCCTTGAATCTTCCAGAACAGTTTCATAATAAGATTTTTCAAGAAGATATGAATTTGATTTTAAATAAGCATCGCTTCCATATTCAATTCCACTTATTTTTCCATCTGCAATTGTTTTTGCAAGAGTTCTGTAAATAAAAAGATTTTCAAGATTTGTCTTTTTTGCAAGTCTGTAGGATTCCTCTTCCGCCTTAAGAGCCGCAGTATCCAGACTGAATAAAAGCTCTCCTTCTTCTACCATCCCGTCATTTTCAAAATATCTTTCGTAAAGTTCACCACTTGTTACGCATTTTATTGAAGAAACAGCCTGCCCTGGTCTGAGGACTACCCGGCCCTTAACCACTTCGTCCATGGGAAAAAAAACAGCCCAGATAATGATTGCAAGAAAAGATAAAGAGACTGTAATTATAAAAGCGTAAACAGCATTTACAGGTTTTAACATAAAAAAGACAGAAGTTTTCTCCATTTCTTCAAAACTTTTTAAATACATCAGCTGTTTACCTCTGTCCACATTTTTTTATATAAACCATCTTCCTTAAGTAATTCTCTGTGATTTCCACTTTGAACAATTTTTCCTTCATTCATTACAAAAATCTTGTCACAATTCATTACCGTTGTAAGACGATGGGCTATCAGAATTACTGCAATATTTTCACTACGAAGACTCTTGATTACCCTGTGGATTTCCATTTCACTTACAGTATCAAGAGAACTTGTTGCCTCATCAAGAATAAGAAACCCAGGATTTCCAAGTAAAGCACGAGCCAGAGCAAGCCTTTGTTTTTCACCTCCGCTTAAACCTCCTCCATGCTCTCCTAAAATTGTTTCATAGCGGTTTGGTAGCTTCTGTATAAAATCATCTGCTCCTGCTTTTTTTGCAGCTTCTATTATTTCTTCAAGTCCTGCATCCGGCTTATGCAAACTTATATTCTGAGCAACGCTTCCACTAAATAAAAATATTTCCTGTGGAACATATCCGATTTTACTTCTTAAGTAAGTTGTATCAATATCGCGTATATCGTTTCCGTCCAGAAATACCTTTCCCTCCTGAACTTCATAAAACTTTAAAAGTAATTTTACAAAAGTAGACTTCCCGCAGCCACTGGGACCAACAAAGGCTGTCCAGCTTCCCGGTAATATTTCAAGATCCAGATGCTCATATAGAGGTTTACGGCTTCCATATGCAAAGCTTACATCTTCGAACTTTATATGTCCCATAAGCTTTTCTGGAGTAATATACTTTCTATCTGTATCTTTCTCCCATTCAAGCTCTAATATTTCGCCAACCCTTTCTGCTGCTACCATTGCTTCCTGAACTGAATTCTGTATGTTTACCAGACGAAATAGGGGCCCTGTAAAATACCCCAGCAGAGAATTAAAAGTAATCAAAGTTCCAAGTGTCATACTTCCATTTATTATGGAAGCACAGCCTATCCAGTAAATAAGAATTCCGCTGATTCCATTTATAAGCTCTGTTATTAATTCTTGAGATATTCCATATTTATTAAGAGTCCAGCCAGTATTAACAGAATTCATTTTCTTTTTTTCATATTCTTCATGTACAATACTTTCGGCATTTAAAGCTTTTACCGTTGTAAGACCATTCAAACTTTCGTATAAATAAGATTGAACCTCTGCATTCTGACTCATCGCTTTTGAATAGTAACTTCTGTAAATTTTTGCAAAGACCATGCTGATTACTGCAACCATTAAAACTGTAATAAAGGAAATTCCAAACAACTTTCCGTTTATTCCAAATAAAATCGGTCCACTTACAAGAAGCATCACTGCATCCATTATTCCAGAAAGAGCAGCATTTGAAAGTGTCTGTTTAATTTTATCAAGATCTCCTAAACGGCTAAGTATTTCTCCAGATTTTCGGCTTTCAAAAAAGGAAACAGGCAGTTTAAAAATATGAGACAGATATGAAAAATTCAGCTGTAAATCAGTTTTAAAAGAAAAATGACTGAGCAGCACTGACCTGACGCAAGCCACTATACTCTGAATAACAGTCACAAGTAAAAGACCGGAAGAAAGTGTATGCAGGGAAAAGGCAGCCTTCGAATAAACTACCTCATCAAAAATATATTTGTAATAAAATGAAGTAATGATTCCAAAGGCCAGCAATAAAATAGAGCTTAAAAATGAGTATATAAGTATCTTTTTATGCGGGAGCAAAACAGTTATAAACTTTAGCAAAAGATTTTCTTTTTTATCTGTTTTTTTAAAGCTTACATCCGGCTCAAGAAAAATTGCATAACCTGTCCACCAATCAAAAAATTTTTTATAAGTTAATCTTTGTTTCTTATAAAGAGGATCAGGATCCCAGATTTCAATCTTATTCTTCCAAATTTTTCGCACTACGACGTAATGATCTACCCATACATTATTATTTCTCTTTATATGCATATGAGCTATAAAGGGGGTATATATTTTTTTATTAAAAGCTTCTTTTGATCCTTTTACAATTTTTATTTTAAAATTATTTGCTAATGCAAATTTCTTAAAGCCAAAAAGATTCGTTCCTTCTACATCAGTTCCAAGAATACTTCTTATTTTTGCAATGTTCAGACTAACTCCAAAAAATGAAGCAATCATTACAATACATGCTGGCCCACAATCAGAAATATCATATTGTTGTTTATATCTCATATCATCATAACCCTAGTTTTCCTATTTCTGTATCATTAGTTAGGAATATAAGGGTTTCAATTATTTCCTCATTAGAAAATGCCCAATAGTCAGGTTCGAAGCCTATTAACTCTCCTTTCCAGTTATTATTACAATGCATAAAGCTTGTATTTTTTGCTGATGTATTTCCTAAAAATATTTTTACTTTTGAATCAGGAAGTGAGTAACCCAAAATATTACTTACTTCTAAACTTCCTCTGGAATTCTCTCCTACCAGAATAATTTTTTCCTTACCGAATAAATACAATAATGCAAGCGCATATTCTGCCTGCGAAGCTGTTTTTTTATCAATTAATACAATAATATTGTTTTTTATCCTATCGATTTTTATTGGCGGTAAATTGTTTATTGGATACTCTGCAAGACCTTTGTAATACTTTTTATTATTTCTATTTTCTATATATTCATTCTTTGCTTTTTGTATTAAATAAGTATTATCAGGAAAGGCTTCTTCATAATACTTAGCTAAATTATACAAATAATCAGGTGATATAAGTTCTATTTTTCCCCTATTGGCTAAAGGAAGAATTTTTTCAAATGCTTGTTTTTCATTACTTGAACAAAGTAACCTTGGTATTAGATATTCAAAACAAGAAAAACCCCCGGCATTACTTCGTAAATCTATAATGAAATTATCTATCTGTTTATACTTCTCTATTTCATTAAGTATATTCTTTATTTTCTGCTCATATTCACTTGTTTCATCATACAGATAAGGACAAAAGCCTATTGAAACATAAAAATTTTTATTTGTTTTTTTATAATTAATAAAATCAGTATTATTATTATAATCCTTACATATACAAGGAAGAGATATTTTCTTATTTTCAAATTGTAAATCAATTTCAGATAGATCTTCTGTTGTTTGAATAACAATCTGATACATTTCTCGGTTTTGATGTATGCATCTTCTTAAATATTTTGAATCATCATCATATTCAAGGCCCTTTTTTACAAACCCATTAATATCTTCATAAACTAAAAAATTACCTTCTCTCTCTTCTATGAAAACACCTGTAAAATAATCCCTTGGTAATGAAAATACAGGATAAGCATAATCTTTATATTTTATATTTAAATGCCCATCTGGAATTAATAATGTATCTTCTAACCCCCAGGAAATAGCATCAACTAAAGAAATACTCTCCCTTTCCTTTTTATCTTGGATTGATTCGTTTTGCTTATACGCATATTTGTAATAGTATTTTATTGTTTTTTTTGCTAATTCAGGCTTATATCCTTTCTTATAATTCATATCATAATTTACATAACATTCCTGTAATATATTTTGCATATATTCCAAATCAGAATTTATATCTGCAAATACTAAATTAATTAAAAGGATAAAGATTGTAATAATAATTTGCTTTTTCATTTTTAGAATATCCTGATAAGGTACAATTTGAACTGTCCGATTCATACAAATCATAAGTTCAGAAATGTACCTTAATAATTTTTTTAATTTTTACTTAATTAAATTTTGGTCCTTTTGGTTTCGGTTTATCCTTTTTGGATGGTATAACACTATCAGTTCCCCAAGGATTTGGTGTAGGTGCTGGTGGTCTTGCACTTGGATAGGCTCCTGAACATGTAACTCCAGCTAAACCTCCTTTTATGTTATATAATATTTTGCAGTCATTAATATCTGCAAAACCAGTTAGGTCGAAAAATGATTTCATAAAAATCCTCCATTTAATATTTTTTAGTAAATCCTGCAGGAAAATACTATTTTAAATACTTATAATATTTCTTATATCAAATTTTTTTTTCTTCAATTTTATTAAAAGCTTTATACACTCTTTTGTATAAAATTCTTTAATCATACACTCTATTTTTGAAGGCTCTAATAAATTTCCTGTAGTTATAAATGAATTATAAAAGCAGGTTCCTCCACATAAATACCTTGCCCAGCAATCCATGCATTTTCTGCGATTTGTTACCTGCAATTCTTTGTACTTATCTTGATTTTTTTGGAAATCTAATGTGATATTACCTATCTTGCCAACTTTTTTGCTACAAAAATATAAACAATCATATAAATCCCCATTAGTATCAATTACTATTTGATTCTCTAATCCACATCTAGTTAAGATTTTTGTTCCATTTATTATAGTTTGTAAAGGGGTAATACATGCATCTGCTCTTATAAATTTGATATACTCATACTTTCTTTTTATCAAAGTAGAGTATAATTTCTTATATATTTTCTTATATGATTTGAATAGTCTTGATAAATCTCTTATTTCAAACGAACAATTTGTTCCTTCTCGTACAACACATACTTCACACCCAATAAAACCTAGTTTTTTTATTTGTTCTATAATTTTATGGGGATAAGGATAATTTCTCGTTAATGTAGCTGAAGCTTTTAATTTTAATCCATTATCATGAAATATTTTAATATTATTTTTTATTGTATTATAACTTCCCTTTTTATTATAAAAAAATCTATTTCTATCATGCACTCTTTTATTACCATCAATACTTATCATAATGGTATCTTTGCCCAAGTTTTTAAAAAATTTGATATAATCTTTATTAGCATTTGTCCCATTTGTAAAAAAATTAAAAGAACAATATTTCACATTAGCACTTTTAAAATATCCACTAAAATAAAATTCTATCAACCATCTATTTACACGATGCAATTTCCAATAATCTACATCAGAAATATTATCAATTTCTTTTTTAATATAATCAGGTAGTTTATTTTTGTTAATTTGGAAAACATAAAGCAAATCTTTTCGATTTAATAATTTGTTCAATACAAAAACCGTATTTTCTGGAGAATATACAGGCCATTCAATATTTGTATTATTAAATAATTGAAATAATTCTTTATATATTTTATGAAAATTATCAGTTATAAAATCATCTTTTTTAAATAACCAGTTTTCATATTTATCAAAAAGAACAGCTATTCCTTTTAGTTTTTCTAGCTCAATTGATGATTCTGAAGTCATTGAAAAAGTAAAGTTATAATTTTTATAATCTTTATAATAATTATTCATAATTAATGTAATAGCATTATCTATTTTTTCAATATTTACTTCCTTGTTATCATTTTTTCTTCGATAACAATAAGAACAATTTAAATTACATCTATTACTTAAATTTATTATTACATTTAATGTTTTTTCATTTTTTTTCTCAGGAATTATATCTTCCAGTTGATTTAACTTCTGTTTAATATCAACTACTACATCATCTTTCGAATTTTTTTCTAGAGCATTTACAAGTTCTGTCGGAAATGAATAAACATTATTTGTGAATGCATCATAAATCCAGGAGGTTTTTATTTTCTTTATTAAAAAATATCTGTCTTTTGCAAAAAACTCTTTTTTTGTTTTCATTTCTTTAAATACCCTATTTTTAATTTAGAACACTTTATATATAAAACAAGGTCATAAAAGGTCACATTTTTATAAATATGACCTTTTATGACCTTATAAAAATGTAATATTTTTCCTACGAGGCTATTTTTTTTATCGATTTTTATTGATAGTACAAAACACCTATTTTTCCCCTTATGACCTTTTATGACCTTGATTTTTCATAAGTACCTTTTAAAATATGAATATAATTTAAAAATACTGAGGTAAAAAAATTGGAAAATCAAATTTTATACTCAAAAACATTTCAAAAATTTATTCGAATCTTATCTTTTATTTCTATAATTATTCTTTTAATGTCAGTTATCAGGGAAATCTCTCTTTTTGGTTTAGGAACTTTGTTTTCTCTACCTGTAGAATCCTATGCATTTATAATAAAAAGCATATCCCTAATTCTTTTTATCTTTGTAATCATTTTCCCAAAAAAATTAGGCTTATTATCATTTGTAACTTTTTTATACAGTTCTCTAATTTTAATTTTTGAGCCGGAAAATAATATTGGAACTTTAGTTTATGGACTCTCAATAATTACCCTTTATGCTCGAGGCATGCTCAACAAACATAAGAAAATTAAAGAAATAATTATCCTGATTATCTTTTTTTCTTTAGTCCTTTCTGAGCTAAGATTTGGTAAAGAATTATTTTTTAAATACTTTATTGATAAAACAGCATATTCCTTTGTTTTCTTATTAATAATGTTTTTTTCCAGTTTCTATCTATTTGATCTGTTTGATATACGTAATTCAAAACACATCCTGGACCTTCAAAAATATCCGGAATTATGCAAAAGAGATGCTGAATGGCTGAAAAACCTGTTAGAGGGAGACAAATATGAAAAAGTGGCTATTGACTACAAAATGTCATTAGGCTCAGTTAAAAATAGATTTAAGGAAATTTTTGATATACTTGGTGTTGGCGACAAAAAAGGATTCTTAAATAAATATTCAGATTTTAAAATTTGCTATGGAGATACTTTTTCTTATAAAAGAAGTGTAAAAAAAAGATAGTTGAACTAAAAACATTTTCAATTCAACTATCTTCAAGAATACTCTAGCTTGGAATGTGAATAATTTCCCTTGGTTTACTGCCGTTTGCAGGGCCAACAATTCCCCGCTCTTCCATTTCTTCTACCAGGCGGGCGGCACGGTTATAACCTATGCTTAATCTTCGCTGCAGATAAGAAGCAGAAGCCTTTCCTGACTGAACTACAATTTCCAGTGCCTGATCATACAAAGGATCATCATCATCCATTGGCTGACCGAACAAATCTAACGCTCTTTCTTCATCAGATTCAACAAAGATTTCTTCATCAATATAATCAGGTTCACCGTACTCTTTAACACTCTTTACAACATCTTCAACTTCCTGATCTGTAACAAAGGTTCCCTGAATACGGATTGGAGCAGGATCTGCTGCAGAAGCATAAAGCATATCTCCACGGCCAAGAAGTTTTTCTGCACCGACAGTATCAATAATGATATTTGAGTCTGTACGGCTGGCAACCATAAAGGCAATTCTGGTTGGAATATTTGCCTTAATTAAACCTGTAATTACATTTACAGAAGGACGCTGGGTAGCAAGTACCAGGTGAATTCCGACTGCACGGCTCATTGCAGTTAAGCGGGCAATTACTGTTTCCAGTTCTTTTCCTGAAGTTGCCATTAAATCTGCAAACTCATCTATGATTACGACAATGTAAGGTAATTTTTCTGTACATATCTTCTGATCTTTAATCTTCTGGTTATAGTTAGAAATATCTCTTACACCCATACTGTCTAAGAGAGCATATCTTCTTTCCATTTCGCACAGACACCACTGTAAAGACTGTAAAGCCTTTTTAGGTTCGGTAATTACAGGAACAAGAAGATGTGGAATATTATTATAAAGCTTTAATTCTACAACCTTAGGGTCAACCAGAATCATCTTAACTTCTTCTGGGGAACGCTTGTACAAAATTGAAAGAATGAGCGAGTTTACACAAACAGATTTTCCAGAACCTGTGGCACCTGCAATAAGCATATGAGGAGTTTTTGCAAGGTCTATAAGCTGAGCCTTACCAAGAATATCTTTACCAAGGATTACAGGAACAGCCATTTTTTTCCAGTCTGGTAAATCCATTTCAATAATTTCTCTAAAGCCGACTACACTTCTGTGTTTATTTGGAACTTCAATACCTACTGCCTGCTTTCCAGGAATTGGCGCAACAATACGAACCGACTGGGCTGCAAGACTAAGGGCAATGTTATCCTGAAGGGCAACAATCTTACTAAGCTTTACACCAGGAGCCGGTAAAATTTCAAACATTGTTACAACAGGACCTTTTTTAATTCCAATAATTTCTGCTTCAATATTAAATTCTGCAAGAGTCTGTTTAAGGTTTAATGATGCCTGTTTTGTTGCATCATCAATAAGCCAGTACTGGTCATCCTTGTAAGCAATTAATAAATCTGAAGGAATTACATAAGGACCTTTTTTTGCAGCCCTATGACCTTCCTGTTTTGGCTTTGAAGGAATTACTGTTGTTTTTGGAGTATTTTCTTCCTGCTGGGCATTAAAAAAGTCTGTAAGCTCGTCAGCAGTTAAATTATTTGCTGAACTTTCTACCCTTGTATTTGGTGCAAGACTCAAGCCTTCTGAATTTTCTAAATCTGGCTCCTCGGCCTGCTCAACTTCACCTGCCGATTTTCTTATATCCTCTTCCATGCTGGAAAAAACGTTGGAAGCAACCGCAGTTAATCCTGCAGGCTTTGCAATTTCTCCAGGCTCATAACCGGTTTCATTTGCAAAAGAAACAATGTTTTCTACCGAAGGAACTTCTTCCTCTTCTTCCTGCTCCTGCATCAGATTAATTTTTGCAGGAAATTTTGGCTTTTTTACTTCTTCTTTTTTTTCTTCATTCTTCACTTCTTCGTCATCATCGAACAAAGAAATACCATGAGGATATTTAGGATTCTCTACAACTTTATCAATATACTTTGTAGCTGAATAAGGATTTTCTTCCTCTTCCAGAGCTTCTTCTTTTTGAAGAGTTGCTTTTTCATCTTCTTCAAAATCATCTTCGCTGAATGGGAAGGTTTCTTCTACAATCACTTCGTCATCAATAATGTCATCACTATTGTATTCTGACTGTTCTTCCTCTACAGAGTTTTCCACAGGCTGCTCTTCTTTTACAGGCTGTTCATCTTCTGTAAAAGAGTCAAAAATATTATTTAATTCTGAATTTTCTTCCGGTGTTACTGATGATTCTTCCTCAACAGCCTTTTCCTCGCGCTGCACTTCTTCTTCTGCAACTGTCTCTTCATCTTTTGGAGGGAATTCTAAAGCAGGGTCATTTTCATCGTAAGCATCATCATATTCTGGTGGCAAAGTTTTTGGTGCCGGAGGTAAATCTGGCCATTCAAGCTCTTCTGCCTGATTTTCTTCAGGGTAATCATCTATTTTTGTTAATGCGGCATATTCTTCCTGAGAAATTATAGAAGCAGGATTTGCACATTCCTCTTCTTTTTCTTCTTCGGCCATCTGTTCAAGAGGTCTTTCGCGTAAGCCTAATTCAACTTCCTGTCTTTGAAGTTCTTCTTCAGAAATCTTCATTTCTTCATCACTTACAGCTTCTTTTAGCGCAGCGTCAAAAATAGCTGGAGCCTTAATAGACTTCATTTTTACAAAATCAACCTGACCGCTTTCCCCGTCTGAAGCCTTATTATTTTCAGTTTTTACAGGCTTTGGCTCTGCTGGTCTCTTTGTATTCTTATAGAAAAGACGTTCGTTAAGCTTATCTGCAATAATTCCGCTTCCCAAAAACTCCATTACAATTAATAAAATGCCTGTAGCAATGGCAATTATGAGTTTTACAACAGTAAAAGGTCCCTTACCAAGAGCTAAAATTGATCTGCAAATGTTTTCTGTAATAACCGCAGTAAAAAATGGAACTATTGCTGTTAAAAGATACATGGTTTTTCTGGCAGTCCAGGTTGTTGCAAAGCAGGAAAGACCTGCTACCAGAAGGAAAACAGGAATTAAAATGCTTGAAAAGCCGTATACCGTAAAAATTATATTTCCAATTAAAAAGAAAAAATTATTATGCCCTGGTCCACCATAACCAAAATCCAGGGGTTGGAGTATCAGACTGATAGAAAATAATGCTGCAAGGAGAAGTAAAACAACTCCGGTAATAATGCTAGATTTATTCGATGTTTTCATAGTGTGATTATCGGTATAAAAAAAATTGAGTTTAGCAAAAGAAATTAATGATCAAGACCCTGGCCAAGAATCGGATTGACACCAAGGCAAATTGTCGGATCTACCCCAAGGCCAAGTGCCGGGTCTACACCCAGGCCAAAAAGGGCAAAATCTGCACGGGCAGGATCGTCCGGAAAGTATTCTTTCATTTTATTAGTCAGATTCTGAGCGGTTTTAAGGGAAGCTTTTGCCTTAGGGGCTAAAAGGCCCGCTTTAATGGATTGCGTAAGTACGTGGATGTCCAGGGGGATGATTAAGGAGGAAGCCGGATACCAGTTCCATATTCCCAAATCGACAGGTGAGTTTTGTCTTACCATCCACCTTAAAAACATGTGTATTCTTTTGTTTGCGCTGTTTTTTCCCTTTGGAACTATTTTTGATTCAGGGAAAGCTTCAGATATTATTGTATAAAGTTCTTTTTTTGTACTTATATATTCTTCCTTTAGATAATTTCCAAGACTGCCGCTTTTTTTAAGGATTTCTCCCAGTTCCTTAAAGAGCTTTCTTAAATCTGAATAGGAATAAAAGCGGTAAAACTTTTTTTCTCCTTCTTCAAAGCCCGGAGCCGAGTCCATACACCAACGGGATACACTGCCGCTTTTTAAGTCTGCCATTTGTAAGATTGATTTGATTTTTGGAATGAATAGTTTTCTGTTTCCAAAGGAAAGCATTGCCGCTATAAATGAAGCAGCTTCCACATCTGCCTTCTGATCCAGCGGATACCAGCGTAAAAACTGGCTTGGATCTTCATTTACAAATGTGGAAACTTCATATTTATCTGCCAGAGCGGCTAAATTTATAGAATTATCCAATTAAACTCTTTTGTTTTTTACTGATTGGTTCGCAGGTAACATCAACTCCCAGCTTTTTAAAGATTTTTCTGTCTACTTCGCTCAACATTACTGTTGTATGAACCTGACAACCCTTTAAGTTTGGAAGCTGCTCTATTGCCTTTTTGCAGTTTTCATCATTTTTAGAAAGCATTGCAAGGGCAACCAAAACTTCGTCTGTATGTAAACGAGGGTTATTTCCTTTTAAGTAAGTAACCTTCATCTGCTGAATTGGCTCAATCATCTCTTTTGGAATTAATTTTATTTTGTGATCAATTCCTGCCAGCTGCTTTGTAGCATTAAGAATTAAGGCTGCACTGGTTCCAAGCAAATCTGATGTCTGACTTGTAATAATTGTTCCGTCTCTTAATTCCATTGCCGCACATATTGTTTTATCTTTTTGAGCTCTTTCCTTTGCCGCAACAGTAACACGACGATAGTCTGTTGTAATGCTTTCCTGATGCATCAAAAGTTCTATTTTACCCAGTTCTTCTTCTGTTGCATTTCCTTCTACAAAAGAATTAAGGGTTGCATAATAGCGTCTAATAATTTCCTGGCGGCTTGCTTCTCTACATGCATCATCATCATAGATACAATAGCCGGCCATATTTACGCCCATGTCTGTTGGTGACTTATATGGATTCGAACCGTAAATTCCTTTAAAAATAGCATCCAGAACCGGGAAGATTTCTATATCGCGGTTATAGTTTACTGTTGTTTTTCCGTAAGCTTCCAGATGCCATGGATCAATCATATTTACATCATTTAAATCTGCAGTTGCAGCTTCGTAGGCAAGGTTTACCGGATGTTTTAAAGGAAGATTCCAGATTGGGAAGGTTTCAAATTTTGCATAGCCTGCTTTAATTCCCCTTTTGTTTTCGTGATAAAGCTGGCTTAAACAGGTTGCCATTTTTCCAGAACCTGGTCCTGGCGCTGTAATAACAACTAATGGTCTTGAAGTTTCAATGTAATCATTTTTACCAAAGCCTTCGTCACTTGCAATTAAAGGAACATTTGAAGGGTATCCTGGAATTGTATAATGATAGTAAGCCTTGATGTTCATTTTTTTAAGCTTAGCACGGAAGGCTTTTGCAGCTTCCTGTCCTGTGTAATGGGTAATTACTACACTGCCTACCATAAGGCCGCGGGCCTGGAATTCATTGCGCAGACGTAAAACATCCTTATCGTAAGTGATTCCTAAATCACCACGAACTTTATTTTTTTCAATGTCTACTGCACTGATTACAATTACAATTTCTGCAACGTCTGCAAGCTGCATTAACATTTGTAATTTGCTGTCGGGCTGGAAACCTGGAAGAACGCGGGATGCATGATAATCATCAAATAATTTTCCACCAAATTCCAGATAAAGTTTATCGCCAAATTGAGCGATTCGTTCCTTAATGTGTTCTGACTGTATCTTAAGGTACTTTTCGTTATCGAATCCGTTTTTCATACGGTTACTCATTTTAGCACAAGAGAAAGGAATTTGGAAGAATATATAGTTACTTTAAATCTAGCGGAGGAAGATTTTTAAAAGCTTATACTTCAAGCCGGTAAATGGCTGATTCCTTAAAGGTACATCCATAAAAGTTTTTCTATTAACCATGCTCTTTTTGTGACTAAAGGTATCAAAGCCAACCTTACCATGGTAAGCCCCCATTCCGCTTTCGCCAACGCCGCCAAAGCCCATGGAAGAGGTTGCCAGGTGAATTACACAGTCATTTATACATCCGCCGCCAAAACTAAAGCGGGAAGTAAATTCTTTTATCTGTTTTTTATTCTGACTGAATAAATAGAAGGCAAGGGGCTTCTGTTTGTTTTGAAGCAATTTATAAATTTCTTCATCATTATCAAAGGTCAAAACCGGAAGGATTGGTCCAAAAATCTCCTCACCCATAACAGAATCTTCCCAGCTGACATTATCTAAAAGCGTAGGTTCAATCTGCAGGCTTGAAGAATCTCTTTTTCCGCCATAAACAATTTTATCTTCATTAATCAAAGAACAAAGTCTTTCAAAATGTTTTTGATTGATTATTTTTCCATAATCAGGATTCTTTAAAGCTTCTTCGCCAAACTGATTTTTTATTTCTTTTTTAATGCAGGCAATAAGCTTTTCTTTTACAGAAGAATGACAAAGAAGATAATCCGGCGCAACACAGGTTTGTCCGCAGTTTAAGAATTTTCCCCAGACAAGTCTTTTTGCGGTTAATTCAATTTTTGCAGAAGC
>ODAI014242628.1_pt1 | contig 14633 bp, 8 predicted proteins | sample 1539321 | NCBI WGS metagenome assembly ODAI01 (sample SAMN02144231, study PRJEB22623) | gut metagenome | biome: sheep rumen | host: Ovis aries | place: New Zealand
GGATCTGAAAGCAACTCCGAGGGATGATCTGTCAACGATTCTTACACATCTCTTCGATACAAATATAAACAGAACACCGCAACCCATATTGGATCACGGTGCAAATCTAAAAGTACTAACAAGATATATGATTTCGCAATCCGGTAGTTTGTAACACACGGTTCTTGATATCAAACATCAATCACCGGACACATTGGTTGCGTTTGGATTTTGCGCCACAAACGGAAAATAGACAATCTATCCTCGTAGTATCGAAACGAATCACCCGAATAGTTGCATCACTGTACTCCGAAACTGTAGTCCTCTTGATGACGGACCAGTATCAGAGATGCCCGAAATGTGCCATTGCCGCTGCATCACCAGAGCGTAAGTAAATGATTGGTGTAACTGACATATGCGCCATCGAGAGATGGCCCAGATTATAGACCGGTCTGTACTAGAAAGATTCGGCGACGGTCACTTCTCCCCTTTATCCTTGGAGCAGCTGCGGCATGACTCAGGCAACGATCCTCAGTGTACCCACCATCGCCTACATGCCTTTCTGCTTTTTCAATTATCTTTGCCCTCTGATGAGCATCACCATCGCGGCAATCGGATACAAAATTGTCAAGCGAAAAGATGACGAAGAATTAGCAAAATAGTATCAAAAAGTTAGATTTTTCGGCCCTTTGGATAAATAATTCAATAAAAAGTAGTATTTTTATTGAAAATTAATAAATATGCGGATCAGGATAATCCGCATATTGTCCGTATTAAACTGATAACCAATGGCAAGAATCATCGAATGCGTCCCCAACTATTCTGAAGGAAGGGACAAATCCGTAATTGACGGAATAGTGGAAGCGATTTCCTCCGCCTCTTTCGGAGGAGAGAAAGTGAAAGTCCTCAACGTGGATCCCGGTGAGGCCACCAACAGAACCGTCGTTACATTCGTCGGCAGCCCCGAAGCGGTATGCGAAGCCGCATTCAAGGGTGCAGAAGCCGCATCACGTCTGATTGACATGCGTCATCATCATGGAGCTCATCCCAGAAGCGGTTCCACTGATGTGCTGCCTCTGATTCCCATATCGGGAATAACCCTTGAAGAATGCGCCGCATTGGCCAGGGATCTCGCCAAAAGGATGTACGAAGAACTTGGCATACCCTGTTACTGCTACGAAGCGAGCGCATACAAGAAGGAGAGGAAGAATCTCGCTGTCTGCAGAAGCGGAGAGTACGAGGCTCTGCCCGAGAAGATCAAAGACCCGGAAAGAAGACCGGACTTCGGCCCCGAAGAGTACAATGACACGGTAGCGAGAACCGGAGCCAGCAACGTGGGCGCCAGGAACTTCCTCATCGCAGTGAACTTCAATCTCAACACCACGTCCACAAGAAGGGCAATGGCGGTGGCTTTCGATGTAAGGGAAAAAGGCAGGATCGCCCGCGAAGGTGGTTCTCTCACCGGCAAACCTCTCAAGGACGAAAACGGTCAGACCATATGGATTCCGGGAACTCTCAAGGGTTGCAAAGCCATCGGATGGTTCATCGACGAGTACGGCATCGCCCAGGTCTCGATGAACATAACGGACATCGACACCGTCCCTCTTCACGTCGCATTCGAAGAAGTATGCAGAGCCGCTTCCGAGAGGGGCCTCAGGGTCACCGGCACCGAGATAGTCGGCCTCGTCCCGAAGAAAGTCCTCGTCGATGCGGGCAAATATTTCCTAAGGAAACAGCAGCGTTCCCTCGGAATCGATGAAAGCGAGATAATCCGCATCGCCGTCAAATCCATGGGGCTTGACGACCTCAAACCCTTCGATCCGAAGGAGAAGGTCATAGAATACCTGATGGAGGATCCGGAGGAAATGAAGAAGAAAGAGAGGCTCGTGAGGATGAACCTCAAGGAGTTCGCAAAAGAGACCGCCTCCGAATCCCCCGCCCCCGGAGGCGGCAGCATTTCAGCATACATGGGAGCACTCGGTGCGGCACTTTCGACAATGGTAGCCAACCTGTCCGCACACAAGAGAGGTTGGGATGACCGTTGGGAGGAATTCTCGGACATAGCCGTCAAAGGACAGGCCCTCACCGATGAACTTCTCGCCCTCGTTGATGAAGACACCGCCTCGTTCGATGCGATAATGGCAGTTTTCGCAATGCCTAAGGGCACCCCTGAGGAAAAGGAGGCCAGAGCGGAAGCGATGGAAAAAGCTACGCTTTATGCGGCACAAGTCCCTCTGAAGACGATGAAAGCCGCCTTCAAGGCTCTCCCTCTCGCCCTCGAGATGGCATCCAAGGGAAATCCCGCATCCGCATCGGATGCCGGTGTGGGCGCGCTGGCCGCGACAGCGGCTATCAAAGGCGCCTGCCTCAACGTACGCATCAACGCTTCTTCACTAAAAGACCGTGACATGGCTGACGCTTTGGTGAATGAGGCTCTTTCCATAGTAAAAGAAGCTGAAGTCCTCGAAAAAGAAGTTCTGGACAAGGTGAACACTTCAATCGAAGGATAATCCGGCCGCATATTGAACCATACTATTCCACCTATGAGCAACGCAGATTTCCGGGAGGATATTCTCGGGGGCATTCCCGACATCCTTCCTTCACCCAAGCCCTATGACACCGCTGTCAACCATGCTCCGAAGAGAAAGGACATCCTCTCACCGGAGGAAAAGGTGCTGGCCCTGAGGAACGCTCTCCGATATTTCCCGGCCAAGCACCACGAAGTCCTTTGCCGTGAGTTCTCCGAAGAACTGGAGAAATACGGCAGGATATACATGTACCGGTTCCGCCCCGACTATCCGATGTATGCCCGTCCAATCGACGAGTATCCGGCCAAGTCCAGACAAGCTGCCGCAATCATGGCGATGATCCAGAACAATCTCGACCCAAGAGTCGCGCAGCACCCCCATGAACTCATCATCTACGGAGGCAACGGAGCCATCTTCCAGAACTGGGCCCAATACCGCCTCACCATGCAGTATCTGGCCACAATGACGGACCAGCAGACTCTCGTCATGTACTCGGGCCATCCGATGGGTCTTTTCCCGAGCCACAAAGACGCTCCCAGGGTCGTTGTCACCAACGGTATGGTGATACCGAATTATTCCAAACCGGACGACTGGGAAAGGTTCAACGCATTGGGAGTTTCCCAGTACGGTCAGATGACAGCCGGTTCATACATGTACATAGGTCCCCAGGGCATCGTGCACGGAACTACGATAACGGTGATGAATGCCGCAAGGAAACAGCTCCGCGCCAAAGGAATCGAAGGGACAAGGGAGAACATGGCGGGCATGCTCTTCGTCACAGCGGGTCTCGGCGGAATGAGCGGAGCCCAGCCCAAAGCCGGAAACATCGCCGGAGTTGTCAGCGTCACAGCGGAAATCAATCCCCTCGCCGCTTCGAAAAGATACGAGCAGGGATGGGTGGACGAGATGCATTCCGACCTTGACGAACTGATATCCAGAATAAGGAAAGCGACTTCCGGAAAAGAGACCGTCTCCCTCGCTTATGTCGGAAACGTCGTTGACCTATGGGAAAGACTCGCCGACGAAGGCATCAAGGTCGACCTCGGGTCTGACCAGACATCTCTCCATAACCCCTGGGCCGGAGGATATTATCCCGTGGGATATTCCCTCGAAGAATCAAAGAAGATGATGGCCGAGGATCCGGCCAAGTTCAAGGAAGCTGTACAGGCGTCACTCCGCCGTCATGTGGCCGCGATCAACCGCCTTGCTGCGAACGGAATGTATTTCTTCGACTACGGAAACGCCTTCCTCCTCGAAAGTTCAAGGGCTGGAGCGGATGTCATGCGCCCCGACGGGACATTCAGATACCCGTCCTATGTCCAGGACATAATGGGCCCCATGTACTTCGACTACGGATTCGGACCATTCAGATGGGTATGCATGTCAGAGGATCCGGAAGATCTGGCCAAGACCGACCGTATAGCTGTAGACGTCCTCAAGGGGATCGCGGAGTCCTCCCCTACGGAAATACGCTCCCAAATGGAAGACAACATCCACTGGATCGAAGAGGCCGGAAGGAACAATCTTGTCGTCGGTTCGCAGGCCAGAATCCTCTATGCTGACTGCGAGGGAAGGACCAAGATAGCGCTTGAATTCAACAGGGCGATACGCGAAGGAAGGATAACGGCACCGATAGTCCTAGGCAGGGACCATCATGACGTTTCCGGGACCGATTCACCATTCAGGGAGACTTCCAACATCTACGACGGATCCAAGTTCACAGCCGACATGGCGATCCAGAACGTGATCGGTGACGCCTTCAGGGGAGCCACATGGGTATCGATACACAACGGAGGAGGTGTCGGTTGGGGTGAAGTGATAAACGGAGGATTCGGGATGGTGATCGACGGCTCGGCCGAAGCCGACAGAAGGATTTCTTCGATGCTGTTCTGGGACGTCAACAACGGAATCGCCAGAAGAAGCTGGGCAAGGAATGAAGGTGCCGGTATGGCGATACGCCGTCAGATGGACCGGACTCCCCTCCTCAAAGTAACCCTCCCCAATGAAGCTGACGAGAATATGATCCGTTCAATTCTCGGCAAATAGATCAAACAAAGCAAAACGCAATCTATGACCCACATCATTTCACATGACCACCTGAGCCTGGAAAGGCTCAAAGAAATACTCGACAACCACGAGAAACTGGCTCTTTCCCAAGAATCCGTGGACGCCATCGTAAAATGCCGCAAGTACCTGGATTCCAAAATGGAAGACCTGGACAAGCCGGTTTACGGCGTGACTACCGGATTCGGTTCCCTGTACAATGTGACCATTCCCGAAGAAGACCTGTCGGAACTCCAGTACAACCTCGTCGTTTCACACGCCTGCGGAACAGGGGACACCGTCCGCAAGGAAATCGTGGAACTGATGCTCCTTCTGAAGGTGCAGTCCCTTTCCTATGGCCACTCCGGGGTGCAATTGAGGACGGTCCAGAGGCTTCTGGACATGTACAACAACGACATCATTCCGGTCGTCTATCAGCAGGGCTCTCTCGGAGCTTCCGGTGACCTCGCTCCGCTCGCCCACATGAGCCTCCCGCTTCTGAGCCTCGGAGAAGTATACTATAAGGGAGAAGTCCGTCAGAGTGCGGATGTGCTCAAGGAGTTCGGATGGGAGCCCATCCGTCTCCAGTCCAAAGAAGGGTTGGCCCTTCTCAACGGAACCCAGTTCATGAGCGCCCACGCGATCTGGTGTCTCATCCAGTGCATGAGGCTTTCGAAGTGGTCTGACATGATAGGGGCGATGTCCCTTGAAGCCTACGACGGAAGGATCGAGCCCTTCCTTCCCCTGACTCACCGTCTCCGTCCGCACCGCGGACAGATCGACACGGCCGAAAGGTTCATTGAAGTGCTTGAAGGCAGTGAACTCATCCGGAGGGAAAAGGAACATGTACAGGATCCGTACTCATTCCGATGCATTCCCCAGGTCCACGGGGCGGTGAAGGACAACATCCGCTATGTCCAGTCCGTGATTGAGAACGAGATCAACAGCGCCACGGACAACCCCAACGTCTTCCCTGACGAAGACATGATAATTTCCGCGGGAAACTTCCACGGGGAGCCCATAGCCATCCCGATGGATACCCTTGCGATAGCGATGTCGGAACTTGCGAACATCTCGGAAAGAAGGGTATTCAGGCTGATTTCAGGACAGAGGGGACTACCCAAGTTCCTTGTCAGCGAGCCCGGGCTCAACAGCGGTTTCATGATTCCGCAGTACACCGCCGCCTCGATCGTCAGCCAGAACAAGATGCTCTGCTGGCCGGCTTCATGCGACTCTATCCCTTCCTCACAAGGACAGGAAGACCATGTCAGCATGGGTGCCAATGCGGCAACGAAACTCGTCCGGATCGTGGACAACGTCGAGACCGTCCTCGGAATAGAGCTCTTCAATGCCGCCCAAGCCCTTGAATTCAGGCGTCCCGCCAAGACGTCACCCGCCCTGGAGAAGATTCTGTCAGAACTCCGTAAGGAAGTGCCTTTCATAAGGAAAGACGAATATCTCCATCCCTATATCATGAAATCCAAAGCCTTCCTCTCGAGGGAGGACCTCTTCTGAAAACGGTAACGGAATGAAGACTCTCATAAGGAACATATCTTCCCTCGTCGGAATCCTCCCCGAAGGCAAAGCCCGTCTTCAGGGAGAGGAGATGGGCCGTGTCGAAGAAATCCGTGACGCCTACCTTCTCATAGAGGACGGCAAGATCGCCTCTTTCGGGAAAGAGACGGACCTTCCCGAAGGAATCAATGAGGACGACGACCTCACCCTCATTGATGCCGAAGGTGGAATGGTGATGCCTTCCTTCTGTGACTCCCATACGCATATCGTCTATGCAGGTTCACGTGAAGGGGAATTCCTTGACAAGATTAAGGGTCTTTCATACGAGCAGATCGCAGCCAACGGAGGAGGCATCCTCAATTCGGCTGATCTTCTCCATTCAACAAGCGAAGAGGATCTGTACAAGCAGGCATCGGCCCGGGTGGACGAAATGATCCACAAAGGGACCGGTGCCATCGAAATAAAAAGCGGATATGGCCTCCGGACGGAAGATGAACTGAAGATGCTGAGGGTCATCAGAAGGATAAAGGAAAACACACCCGCCATCGTAAAAGCCACATTCCTCGGTGCCCACGCCGTAGGCAGAGGGTACACGATGGAAGATTACGTCGAGGCCGTATGCGAAGAAATGATCCCGGCCGTCGCCGCAGAAGGACTGGCAGACTATATCGACGTATTCTGCGACAAGGGATTCTTCAGCCCGGAAGATACGGAGAAGATTCTCCGCAAAGGGATGGAATACGGACTCGTTCCGAAGATCCATGCGAACGAACTCGATGTAAGCGGCGGCGTACAGGTCGGTGTCAAGTGCGGAGCCCTTTCGGTTGACCATCTGGAAAGGACCACTGACGAAGAAATCGGATGTCTCAAGGGAACGGATACGATGCCGACCATGCTTCCCGGCTCATCCTTCTTCCTCGGGATCCCTTTCGCCAGGGCGAAGGAATTCATCGGAGAGGGACTCGGGATAGCTCTCGCTTCCGACTTCAACCCGGGATCTTCCCCCTCGGGAGATATGAGGATGGTGATGTCCCTTGGCTGCATCCGACTGAGACTCACCCCTTCACAGTCCTTCAACGCCTGCACCATCAACGGGGCGTATGCCATGGGGATTTCGCGAGAAGCCGGCTCGATAACTGTCGGCAAAAAGGCGAACCTCATCATAACCGTTCCGGGGATAACCCTTACGACGATACCGTACATGTACACATCTCCTTTCATAAGAAAGGTGATCCTGTCAGGAAAGTCTTTGAATTCGCATGAGGATATTTGACTTCCAGAGCAGAATAACACCAGATTTTGCCTAATTATTGCAATTCATACAACCCATAGAACAAAAACCTTTCAATCATGGAGGCAAGTAAAAGCACCAAAGCGGTAAAGCAGATGAGCATAAGCACCGTTCCTTCGTCCAGGAACAGGCTGATGCTGGATGATGTCATGCTGCTGGACGACAACATCTACAATACCATAAATCGGCCTTTGGAAGAGGATGGATTCATGCCGATCGGACGGAAATATCCTTACAAGCAGATGTTTTTCCTTGGAGTATATTGCCAGAAGGGAACAATTCGCACCACCCTCAATCTCCAGAACTACGAACTGAAGGACAACGACTCCCTTGTTTGTTTTGCGGGCGCCATAATCAGTGACTTCAGGATCAGTCCGGATTGCAAGTTCTACGCCATCGCACTTTCCGAGGAGGAATTTTTCAACAACAATTCCGCATCATGCATCCACACGATCAGGGAAAACATGATACACCCCCAGCTGATCCACAACGGTCCCGATCAGCTGGAGATATCACTGTTCCAGTACAAGCTCTTAAGAGAAATCATCATCACGGACAATTTCAATTTCAAGCTGGACGCAGCCAAAGGAATCATCACCTGCATGGCTTCAGGATTGGCCCAGTGGCTTCTCAACCATCCGGACAGGAAAAGCGAGACCACAATGGAACAGCATCAGACAATGTTCCTTGATTTCCTGCAGGCGGTCCATACGCACTGCTACAAGGAAAGGCTGATCACTTTCTATGCGGATCTTTTCGACATTTCCCCCAAATACTTCTCGAAGATAATTTACGACGTTTCGGGGAAACATGCCGGAGACTGGATCAGGGAACACGTCACGCTCGAAGCCAAGGCGATGCTCAATTCCGGAAACGCTTCAGTGCAGGAAGTCTCAGAGGCCCTCAACTTCCCCAACGCATCCTTCTTCGCCAAGTATTTCAAATCATACACGGGTATCTCGCCCAAGCAATATTCGATGAAGGCAAGAAGAGGGGACATCTAGACTCTTTCCAATAAGCATACGCTTTATTTTATTCGGGGAACACTGCCGGTGCGGTGCTCCCCGAAATGCTTATGAAGGCCTTCCTTTTTGTTGTTTTTTGGTCGAATTAGCGGTATATTTGACGGAATACATATCATTCATCACCAAAATACCCACATCCCGTCATGTTGCAGGTCTATTGCAAGAATACCGGCACCTACAGGAAGTATCCGGAAGGGACTTCTCTCCTGCAGATGTTGTCCGATTTCGAATTCGAACAGCCGTACCCGATCATTTCCGCCAAGGTCAACAACGTATCCCAAGGTCTGAAATTCAAAGTATACCAAAGCAAAGACATTGAGTTCATCGATTGCCGCGAACCCAGCGGAATGAGAGTATATTGCCGTTCGCTGTGTTTCCTGCTGTGCAAAGCCGCACAGGATGTATTCCCGGGCTGCCGCGTATACATGGAGCATGAGATCTCCAACGGGTACTTCTTCCACCTGAAAAAAGCTGATGCTTCGCCCGTAACGGATGAAGACATCGCCCTTCTCAAATCCGCGATGAAGGAAATCTCCGACAAGGACATTCCCTTCCACCGCTACGATGCGCAGACCGACAAGGTCATGAAGATCTTCTCCAAATCCGGAGCCGAGGACAAAGTGCGTCTTCTCGAAACGAGCGGCCAGGTTTACATGGACTACTACACCCTCGGAGACACTCCGGACTATTACTACGGAAGGCTTGTCCCCTCGACGGGATATATCAAGGTCTGGGACATCGAACGATATCATTCCGGACTTCTCCTCAGGGTACCTGATTACCATCAACCTGACAGGCTCGCCCCCTTCGTCGACCAGCCCAAGACTTTCTCGATGTTCGCCGAGAACCTCAAGTGGAACATCATCATGGGCCTCAGTACCGTGGGTGACGTGAACTACGCCTGCCGTGAAGGACACGCCAGCGAACTGATCCAGATTGCGGAAGCGCTCCAGGAAAAGAAGATCGTCCAGATCGCCGAAGAAATAGACCGCCGGTACAGGAGCGAGAATCCCACAAAAGTCGTTCTGATAACGGGACCGAGCAGCAGCGGAAAGACGACCTTCTGCAAGAGGCTCAGCGTCCAGCTCAAGGCATGCGGACTGCGTCCTCTCACCATATCCACTGACGACTACTTCGTGGACAGGGAGGACACTCCCAGATTCCCCGACGGAGGATACGACTTCGACAACTTCGAGACTGTCGACCATCGCCTCATGGAAAGGGACATAATGAAGATGCTCGCAGGCGAGAAAGTGGATGTCCCCGAATTCAACTTCGTCACCGGGAAGAGGGAATACAACGGAAAGAGCATCTTTCTCAAGGAAGGAACTATCCTCCTCGTTGAAGGCATCCATGCGCTGAACCCGGGTCTCACTCCGGGCATCCCGGAAGAAAACAAGTTCAGGATCTTCATCAACACTCTCACCAGCACGGCCCTGGACAACCATAACTGGATTCCGACGAGCGACAACAGGCTCCTCAGGAGAATCGTCAGGGACTACAACAAGGGAGCTTTCACCGCCCAGCAGTCCATCAACCAGTGGCCCAGTGTAAGGAAGTCCGAGGAAGAATGGATATATCCTTACCAGGAAATGGCGGACATGATGTTCAACTCGGCGTATCTCATCGAGTTCGCCGTCCTGAGGAACCATGCGGAGCCGATACTGGCCAGTGTTCCCAATAACTGCCCCGAATACAGCGAGGCCCACAGACTTCTCAAGTTCATACATTATTTCACACCCGTCTCCGACAAGGAAATTCCCCCGACATCACTCCTCAGGGAATTCCTCGGAGGATCAAGTTTCAAGTACTAAAATCTTTCCCCGATGAAATATCCACTCATGGCGGCACTCGGCATTATGGCTGCATCTGTTGTTTCATGCGGAGATGCCCAAAAGGGCAACGACGCTATCACCATGCTGGTCGGCACATACACGGACTCCGGCAGCAAAGGAATATACACCTACCGTTTCGACCAGGAAACCGGCAAGATCATCCTTCCCGCCAAGGAGTCTTACTCCGAAGCCCCCGGAAGCTACACTTGCGCCGAACTTCCCAATCCCTCGTTCCTGACGATAACCCAGGATGGTACCGTCTACGCAGTCGGCGAGATGAACGGTCCCACCGCCTCACTGAGCACCCTCAAGTTCAACCGTGAAGACTTCTCTTTCGAAAAGATTTCGACGGTCCTTACCGGAGGCGAAGATCCCTGCTATGTTTCAACGGACGGGAAAGTGGTTCTTTCGGCGAATTACAGCGGAGGGTCCCTCAGCGTATACCCCGTAGGAGCGAACGCCGCCGCAGGTGACCCCTCCCAGATCATTCCCGGTTCGATCGGAGGTCCGGATGCTGACAGGCAGTCTTCCGCCCATGTGCACTGCGCCATCTTCTCCCCCGACGGGAAATATGTCTTCGCCACCGACTTCAGCGCCGACAGAATCTTAAGGTTCGATGCAGGAAAGGAACTCTCTTCGCCGAAGGCCTTCCCGCTTCATTCCGATTACGGCCCGAGACACATCATCTTTTCCCCGAACGGCAAGAATGTCTATGTCATCGGTGAACTTTCCGGAGACATAACAGTCTTCGGATACGATGGCGGAGAACTTACGGAGAAACAGACCGTACGCGCCGACAGGGTTGACGCCAGAGGTGCGGCCGACATCCACATGACCCCCGACGGGCGCTTCCTCTACGGAAGTCTCCGTCTCAAGAATGACGGAATCGCCATCTACAAGGTAGCCTCTGACGGAACCCTTGAGGATGCCGGTTATTGCAATACGGGCATCCATCCGAGGAATTTCGCCATCACTCCCAACGGGAAATTCCTTCTCGCCGCATGCAGGGATTCCAACGACATCGAGGTCTTCTCGATCAACGGTGAAACCGGGGAGCTGACCGCTAACGGAGAAAAGATCTCTCTTCCCCACCCCGTATGCGTCGTATGGGACAAATAGCGCAACACTTCAACAAAAGGGCAAACAAATAAGCACCAAATAATTATGAAAAAATCAACTCTCGTAGCCGCCCTTCTTTCACTAGGAATAGCGGCATCAGCCCAGCAGGCTCTGGGTCCCGGATCAGGAATCGTATCTCCTGAGATCAATCCTGACCACACCGTAACTTTCCGCCTCCGCGCTCCGAAGGCCATCACCGTACAGCTGACGGGAGACTTCCTCCCCACAATGAAACGCACCGTCAATTACGGCGGCAGGGAGATGACGATGGAATCCGCCGGAATCGTAGATATGAAAGAAGGACAGAACGGAGTATGGGAATACACTTCCGCCCCTCTTGAGGGAGAACTCTATTCCTACAGTTTCCTCGTGAACGGAGTGAGGACCATGGACCCTTCGAACATCTATCAGAACAGGGATGTAGCGACATGGACCAACATCTTCACCCTCAGTGCAGAAAAAGGCGATAAGGGATATTGGTACGAGGTACATGACGTTCCCCACGGATCGCTCTCACACGTTTGGTACAACTCCCCCACTCTCAAAGCCCAGAGAAGACTTACGATCTACACCCCCGCAGGATACGAAGACAATCCCAAAGCCAAATATCCCGTATTCTACCTTCTTCACGGTAGCGGCGGTGACGAGGATGCATGGTCCGACCTCGGAAGAACCGCACAGATTCTTGACAACCTCATCGCTGAAGGAAAGGCCAAACCGATGATCGTGGTTATGCCCAACGGCGTATACTACAACAACGCCGCTCCCGGAGCAGCAGTCAACATGTTCCAGCCCACCCTCACCAACAGCCGCTCCGATTCAACCGTTGAAATCGAGGACAGCTTCCCGGACATCATCAAATTCATCGAGGGTCACTACCGCGTAGCCAAAGGAATGTACAACCGTGCAGTGGCTGGCCTCTCCATGGGCGGAAGGCAGTCCAGCGCCCTTTCAAGACGCTATCCCGACATGTTCGGATACGTCGGAATGTTCTCAGGCGTCGTTCCTCCCGATGAGGACGGATTCGACGAGGCTCTCGAAGCCACATTCAAGGCGAAACCCCGCCTCCATTGGATCGGTGTCGGCAGCGCCGACGGTGTGAAGGTGAACTCCCTCAAACTGAAGGAATACTGTGACGCCCACGGCTATCCCGTCACCTATTACGAGTCCGACGGCGGTCACATCTGGAGAAACTGGAGAGTGTATCTCACCATCTTCGCACAGCAACTTTTCAAATAAACGTCAATCAAAACCACTACCAACCACATTTTTCAGCAATGAAGAAAACAATTCTTGCCGCAGCGTCAACCATACTGCTGCTTGCAGGTTGCGCACAGAAGTCCGAGATGGACAAGTTCGTGGATGACCTGCTTTCAAAGATGACCATCGAGGAAAAGATCGGTCAGCTGAACCTCCACTCTGCAGCGGGATTCATTTCCGCACTGAAGGTTACCGAAGAGGACGAGAACGTGAAGATGCTCCGCGCCGGACAACTCGGAGGTCTGTACGGTACCGGCAACGTGGAATACCTTACCGAGATCCAGAAAATAGCCCTTGAATCCGGACACGGCATTCCGCTGATTTTCGGAATGGACGTGATACACGGACACGAGACTGTGATGCCCATTCCTCTGGCGATGTCCACATCGTGGAATATGCAGCTGATCGAGGACGCAACCAGAATCGCCGCAAAAGAGGCTTCAGCCCTGGGAATCAACTGGGTGTTCAGCCCGATGGTCGACATCGCCCGTGACGCCCGCTGGGGAAGAATCGCGGAAGGCGGTGGTGAAGACCCGTACCTCGGTGGAGAGATCGCCAAAGCATACGTTTACGGATATCAGGGACGCGACCAAAAATATGACGAAAACGATGTCATGGCCTGCGTGAAGCACTACGCCCTTTACGGAGCCGCCGAGGCGGGAAGGGATTACAACACCGTGAATCTCGGACGCCAGGAGATCCTCAACGGATACATGAACCCCTACAAGGCGGCAGCCCAGGCCGGTGCCGGAAGTTACATGTCCTCCTTCAACGAGTTCGAAGGCATTCCCGCCACGATGAATTCGTACCTGATGGATGACCTCCTGAGGAAAGCATGGGGATTCGACGGATTCATCGTTTCTGATGCTACAGCCGTTTTGGAAGAGGTCGCACACGGTATCGGAGACCTCCAGGAAGTGTCCGCAAGATCCCTCAAGGCAGGCCTTGACATGGACATGAACTCAGACGGATTCGTGGGAACTCTGAAAAAGAGTCTCGATGAAGGTAAGGTCTCCAAAGCCGACATCGACCGCGCATGCAGGAGAATTCTTGAAGCGAAATACAAGCTCGGCCTTTTCGAAGATCCTTTCAAATATCTCAAGCCCGAAAGGAACTCCACCGACGTCTACACCAAGGAAAACAGGGATTTCAGCCGTAAGGTCGCCCAGGAGTGCCAGGTGCTTCTCAAGAATGACGGAGTCCTTCCTCTGAAGAAGAACGCCAAGATCGCGGTCGTAGGTCCGCTCGCCAATGACGGATCCTCCATGGCCGGTACATGGACGATGTCTTCCCACGCCGCAGAAAGCGTCACCATCCTCCAGGGAATAAAGGACGCCGTCACCAATCCCGCCAACGTGTCATACGCCGAAGGGAGCTGGATTTTCCTCGACAGGGAACTTGAAGAGGCTGTGAAATACGGCATGATGAAGACATTCGTACCGGATTATCCCACACCTCCTCTCCATACCGTTCCTCAGGAAAGACTCATCGCAGAGGCTGTATCGAAGGCCAGGGCCGCCGATGTCGTGGTCGCCTGCGTTGGTGAAATTCCAGCACTGAACGGAGAAGGCTCTTCAAGGGCGGACATCAGCATTCCCGATGCCGAAGTTGAACTACTCAAGGCCCTCAAGGCCACCGGAAAGCCTATTGTTCTCGTACTCACTACCGGGCGTCCCCTCACCCTCGTTTGGGAAGATGAGAACATGAACGCCATCCTCAACACATGGTCAGAAGGTTCCGAGGCGGGACATGCCATCGCCGACGTTCTTTTCGGTGACGTCAATCCTTCCGCAAAACTCACAACTTCGTTCCCCAGGATGGTCGGTCAGCTTCCTTTGTACTACAACCACAAGAACACCGGACGCCCTCATCCCGACTACGCACCCTACAAGAAGTTCACAAGCAGCTACATAGACGTAGTCAACGCTCCTCTGTATCCCTTCGGATACGGTCTTTCATATACGACATTCGAATACGGTGAGCCCAAACTTTCCGCCAGCGAAATGTCCCTCGGCGGAAACGTGAAAGTATCCGTCGA
>ODAI010203902.1_pt1 | contig 14629 bp, 11 predicted proteins | sample 1539321 | NCBI WGS metagenome assembly ODAI01 (sample SAMN02144231, study PRJEB22623) | gut metagenome | biome: sheep rumen | host: Ovis aries | place: New Zealand
CGAAAAAGAGTCGGACGCAAAGATAAGGGATTTTCTACGCTTCGTCTACACTAACGACCCAAGCGAAGATGATTTTTCTATACGTCTTACAAAGCGGGTGGAAAATCTTAAGCAAAGTGAAGGGTTCAAGGAGGCATACGCCACAATGGGTATTTGGGAAATGGACATACGCAGAGAAGCCTTGGCAGAAGGGCGCGCTCAGGGAGCAGAAGAAAGATCCGTAGAGAATGCCGTAATTGCCGTAAAAGAGTTTAACATAGAGCCCAAGCTTGCCGCTGAAAAGATGAATGCACCTCTTGAAAAAGTAATGGAAAGGCTTGGATTGGCATACACCCAAAGCACAACTGCCAACATGGCATAAAAAAACAAGCAACCTACGCCGCCATGGAGCCCCTTTAGTAGCCGAAGGCTATGAGCGTAAGCGAAGGGCGGAACGGCGGTGGCGCAGAGGCATAGACGGTCGGATTAGCCAAAAAGCAGATGGTAGAACTAAAAAAAGTACCGTCCAAAGGTCTACAATCATAAAAATTCGGCAACATTTACAGACCCGCAAGTTTTCAACTTGACACTACTCTTGTTAAAAAGCATGTTTTTTGCTATAATCGTGGAACTATTTTTTAGGGGAATCGTTTGTGTTTTTAAAGAGTCTTGAAATTTACGGTTTTAAATCTTTTGCAGACCGTACTCACATAAATTTTTCTGACGGAATTACGGCGCTTTTGGGTCCAAACGGATGCGGAAAGAGTAATGTTGTTGATGCCATAAAGTGGGTTCTGGCAGAAAACAAGTCAAAGAACCTCCGCGCAGCTTCCATGGAAGACGTTATCTTTAACGGTACGGAAGCCCGCCCAGCTCTTTCCGTGGCAGAAGTTACGCTTACAATTGCCAACGAAAAGGGTATTCTGGACATTGCTGATTCAGAAATTGCACTTAAGAGAAGGCTTTACCGCTCAGGCGAAAACGAATACTTTATCAACAACAGGCAGTGCACCGCTACGGAAGTACGTCGCCTCTTTATGGACACAGGTGTTGGTAAGGCAGCATATTCGGTCATGGAACAGGGTAAGATTGACCAGATTCTTTCTTCCAAACCGGAAGACCGCCGCTACCTTTTTGAGGAAGCCGCAGGTATTAGCCGCAGCAAGGCCCAGGTTCTTGAGGCAGAGCGCGAACTTGAGCGCACAAGGGCAAACCTTGCCCAAATAGACGTTGGTCTTGCCGAAACAAAGCGCACCTACGAAACGCTCAAGGTTCAGTCAGACAAAACCGCAAAATTCCGCAAGCTAAACGAAGACAAATTCAACTTTGAGCTGGACATTCAGCTCCTTAAGCTTAAGGATTTTACGCAGAACAAGAGCCGCCACGAGTCAGAGAAAAAAGAGGCGGAGGAAAAACGCGACGCTGTTGCTGCGGAAATAGAAGAAATATACGCAACGCTCAACGAGAACACCGACAAAATCAAGGCCCTTGAGGAACAGAGGGGCAGCAAGGAACAGGAAAGCATAAAGATTTTTACCGAGCAGAACGGCAAAAAGAACATGGCAAAGCAGCTCCGTGACCAGTTCAGCACAATCAAGGAAAAAATCGGCCAGATAGAAAACCGCATCAAGAACATTCAGGAACGCATAGACGAATACAACGAGGACATAGACAGCCAGAATGCGGAGCTTTACGAAAAGAACAAGAACCTTGACGACATAAACAAGAACATAGAAAGCTTTACCGAAAACATAACGCAGTCATCCGGGCAGATTGACGAAAACCAGAAGATTATTGGCACCAACAACGGAAAGATTCACAACCTTGACGCAGAGCGCGACCAGCTTCAGAAGGAACTTGCGGCTATCACGGAAGACATTGTAAAAGAACTTGACGCAAAGCTAAAGGACGCAGGTTACTCTTCACAGGCAAACAAAGCTGCAAAGGAAGAACTTTCCACTACCCTTGAAAAAATTAAAATCTTTGCAACAGGAAGAACCAATATCTTTAGGGACTTTGCATCCCTTCCCAACCATTCTGAAAAAGACAGCGCAAAATTCAGCGCAGATGCAGTTCAGGCTTTTGAAGATTTGGGCAAAATGCTTCAGGAACTTAGCTCAAACATAGAAAGCTACACAAAGACAACGCCCCAGTTTATAGATGAATTCCTTTCGCCGGAAGGTATCATAACCAAAAAGCGCGGGATTGACTCTTCCATACAGGACAATATTTCCAAGATTAATTCCATCCGCGAAGAAAACGCAAGCCTTAGCGAGCGCAATGCAGAGCTGAACAAGAAGATAGAGGAATACAAGGAAACCCTTGGCAAACTGCGCATAAACCATGCGGAAATGGTTCAGCAGATTCATTCCTGCCAGCAGCAGATTTCAACCCTAAAGAAAACACTGGCCTCACAGCAGACAGCCCTTCAGGAGCAGCAGGAAGAACTATTTGAGGAAAACCGCCACAAGGACGACATGGAAGGCCAGATTGAGACCATAGACGAAGAGATCGCGGAACTCCAGCAGAGAGGTGAAGCTACGGCTAGGGAACTTAAGGATCTTGACAGCCAGATTCTGGAATGCAACAGCCGTGTAAGCGGAAAGAAGAACGCCCTTCAGAAAAAGCAGGAAGAGCGCAACAAGTACCAGGCCCAGCTTGAAAGGTTCTCAATCTCAATAGCCCAAAACGAAACGGAAATCCGCAACATCAAGCAGAACTTCCAGGACAACTACTCTCGCGACCTTATGGAATACGAAGAGCGCATGTACACCATTACGGAAAACACTTCAAGCCTCCGCGAAAAGCTTAGCCAGACCAAGCAGAAGATTACCGATCTTGGACAGGTTAACCTTATGGCCGTTGAGCAGTTTGCAGAGGAAAAGGACCGCTACGAAAGGCAGCAGGCAAGCTACAACGACACAAAGCAGACCTTGGAAAAGCTTGTCCGCGTAAGTGAAGAAATCCGCACAAAGTCTTCAGAGATGTTCCTTGACACCTACACCAAAATCAGGAAGAATTTCCACAACATGTTCCGCCGACTCTTTACAGGAGGACGCGCAGAGCTACGCCTTGTGGATCCTGCCAACGTGCTTACAACAGGTATAGAAATTTACGCACAGCCGCCTGGAAAAAAGCTGGAGAACATTTCCCTGCTTTCCGGTGGAGAAAAGACAATGACAGCCCTTGCCCTTCTGTTTGCAACATATCAGGTCCGCCCCAGCCCATTCTGTCTTTTGGACGAGATTGACGCCGCCCTTGACGACAAGAACGTAGCTTCTTTTGTTACGGCTCTTAGGGCATTTGCAAACGTTAGCCAGTACATCGTTATTACCCACAACAGGAAGACAGCCGTGGGTGCAAGCTCTGCAATCGGTGTTACTATGGAAGAAAGCGGTATTTCTAAGGTTATTGCAATCCGCCTCGATGAAAAGACAAGCAACGGTGAGCTTACCTTTGACGATGATGATGGCTTTGTGGAAGAGGACGTGCCGGCAGAAGAGGGAATCGTAATTCCACCGCGCCCGCCCCGCCGCGAGCACAATCCGGACGGAACCTTAAAGGAAGAGAGCAAGACGGAAGATGAAGCTCCTGCCACTGGAAACGCTTCTGCCGAAGCAGAAAATGCCCCTGCTGAAGGAGAAACTCCTACCGAAGCAGATGCCCCTGCTACAGAGACACCTGCCAACAAGGAAGAAATTTCCGCAGAAGAAGGCGAAAATTCCTCCCAAAAGCAGGAAAATCCAGGGGAAGTGCAAAATTAGGCAAAATTGAGCAAAATACTAACCAAAATACATAAAATTCTTGGTGTGAAAATGCCGAAACTTAAAGAGAAGAGGTAGATTCTTAAACCTATGGATTTTTTAGACAACATAAAAGACGCTTACGACAATCTTGCCGCAAAGACAAGCCGCCTTGCAGTAACAATACTGGGCATCATACTCCTTCTTTTTGTATGTGCCCTTATTGCCCTGGGTGTGCATTCATGCAACCAAAAGAAAATTGGCGAGGTAAAGCGCGAAGACTTCAAGACAGAAGACGAATTTATCCCGCCCAGCAACATAAAGCTTACGGAAGACTATTATTTTTCCAGGGAGCCCAAAGAAAGCTGGAGCCAGGAAGAAATTGAAAAATGGTTTTCCAACCCCAACACCGTCAATATGAACGAACTAAAGCAGGCCAACGATGTGCTTGTTGATGAAATAATAGGAGCAGCTCCATGAAAAAAATAAGAGAGAGATTTTCTTTATCCGCAAATAAAGCAGGTTTTATCCTTGCCTGCACGCTAATTCCGTTTTCTATGATTAACGGAGCAGCCCAAAGTTCCACCGTAACAAGCGGCACGGAAGTAAAAGACGTTGTGGCTGACCTAAAAGAAAGCGAAACAATAGTTCTTCCTCCTCAGGCAGCAGGAACAAAAGAGCCTGTTGAATTCCATGCGGCAGACAAAGAACCGGCAGAAAAAAAGAACGTCTACGAAAACACAGGCAAAGAGGCAACAGACTTTGAAGCCGCAACTCCAGCGCAGACAAAGGCACAGAACGCTGCCACCACAGGCACTGTCCCGGCAGAAAGCAGCCAGACACAGGCAGTCCCAGCCCAGACAGGGGCATCTTCTGCACAGACAACCACAATCGTGGAACCGCCCTACACCACCACAAAGGTCACTACAGAAACAGTAACCACAAAAACCGTAACTACGGAAACCCGCACAACGGAATCTTCCATAACATCCGGTCCAGGCTTACCCGCAGAAGAAAGGATTGACGGCCCACTCGCACCTGTTCAGGAAAAGCACTCATGGGATACACCTTCAACAAAAACCGCACCTGCTTCCCCAAAAGCAAATGCCCAGGAAAAGAAAGACAGCGAAAAGAAGCAGGAGCCGGAAGCAAACCTCAAGATAAAGGAAACTGAACCAAAGAAAAAGCCAGCAGCGGCAAAAGAGCCTGCAAAAGCTCCGGCAAAGCAGCCCGCAAAAACGGAAGCAAACCCTGCCGCTCCAAAACAGCCTGCCCAGAACACAAAGCCAGCAGCAAAAGAGCCGGCAAAGCAGCCTTCAAAAGCCCAGACTCAAAGCCCAGCACAAAAGCAGAACTCTGGCAGCGGCAATACAGCCCGCCCAGCCCCAGCTTCACCCGCAACAGGCAATTCTGCAAGCAGTGCCCCGGTAGCAAAGCCAGCTCCTGTACCTACAGAAAAAGAAGCAAGCCCTGCACCAAAGGCAAGCCAGAGCGAACAGAAGGCCAAAACACCAGTTCCTGCAGAAGGCGAAAAGCCCAGCCGCTCCGTTACCGTAAAGAACAGCCAGTACTTGGACGTAATTTACCCAGGCTCAGGATGGATTTATCTTGGCGAAAAAGACGCAAACGACCTTATGCGCTACTACGGCCGCAAAGTTTCCCCCGACGGTGAAGAGACAAAATTCACTCTAAAGGCAACAAAAAGCGGAAGCACAGTCCTGCATTTCTACAAGAACGACGCACTTGCAGGAAAGTTCATAGAAGACTACCTTGCAGTTTCAGTTTCTACGGAAACAGAGCGTGACACCCACGTAAGCGCACCAAACTACGCAGACTACGTGCCAAAGGGACAGCGTGGCAAAAACCTCCCGGCAGAAGAAGCCGCACCAAAAGCCACGGAAGCCGTAACGGAAAGACCCGCACAGGCAGAAAGCAAATCAAGCCCAAAGATTGTGGCATCTTCTTCCACAGGCACTTCAATAGAAAGAAGCTCAGGCTCAGCCTCACAAATCCAGGAACAGCGCCCGGCAAGCCAAAACCAGGCGGCAAACGTAGCAGCCGAAGATCTTTTAAAGAAGGCCCAGCAGGAATACGACGCAAAACAGTATGCAGAATGCCTTGCAACAATCCAGGAATTCTACAAAAATGCAGACGAATCAAAGATGGACCAGGCCCTCTACCTTGAAGCACGCGCTCTCGAAGCCCCTTCCCCATCAAGGAACATCAAATCTGCCCTCCACACCTACCAAACTCTGGTGAACCGCTATCCTCAGAGCTCACTTTGGGAAGCCGCCAACAACAGGATAACCTACATCCAGCGCATGTACATAGACATAAGATAATTCCAAGCCAGATTGATTCATAGATTTTTATGCGGCACTTGCATCTGTAAGCGCCGCATTTTTTTGCAAAGCATCTGCAAAGCCTAACTTGAAGTAAAATCATTTTTACTGTATAGTATTTGCATCAATCATCACATTCCCAGAGGAAAATATGTTAGACTACAGATTCATAAAGGAAAACCTCCAAGCCGTTAAGGAAAACATCAAAAACCGCAACATGACGGCAGACGCAGACCTTGTTGTAAAACTCTACGACGAGCGCACAGCTCTAACCACAAAATTGCAGAACCTCCAGCAGAAGCGCAACGCAAACGCAGCATCAATGAAGCAGAAGCTGGACGCAGAAACAAGGCAGAAATATATAGAAGAAGGAAAAGCCCTCAAGGACGAAATTGCCCAGGCACAAAAGGAACTTGAAGAAAAAGAACAGCTTTTGGACGAAGCCGCCCGCAAGATTCCAAACATGGCAAATCCGGAAGTTCCAATCGGAAAGGTTGACACAGAAAACCTTGAAGTAAAAAAGGTTGGAACTCCCCGCAAGTTCGACTTTAAGCCAAAGGATCACGTTCAGCTTGGAGAGGCACTCGGACTCATAGACTTTGACCGCGGAACAAAGGTTTCTGGCCCCAAGTTCTACTACCTCAAGAACGAGGCAGTCTTCCTTGAACAGGCCCTTATCATGTACGCACTCAACATCCTCCGCAAGCACAACTTTACAACATTCATCACTCCGGATGTTGCAAAGCAGGAAATTCTCCAGGGAATCGGCTTTAATCCGCGCGGAAACGAAAGCAACGTCTACTGCATAGAAGACGAGGGCACATGCCTTGTTGCAACCGCAGAAATCACTCTGGGCGGCTACCACTCAGGCGAAATCCTTGACAAGTCAAAGCTTCCTCTTTTCTACTGCGGTCTAAGCCACTGCTTCCGCCGCGAAGCTGGAGCAGCAGGCCACTTTTCAAAGGGACTTTACCGCGTACACCAGTTTGACAAGGTGGAAATGTTCGTCTACAGCCTGCCGGAAGAAAGCGACAAAATCCACGAGCAGCTTCGCTTAATCGAAGAAGAAATCTTTACAGGCCTTGGCATTCCATTCCGCGTAGTGGACACATGCACAGGAGACCTTGGCGCACCAGCCTACCGCAAGTGGGACCTTGAAGCATGGATGCCGGGACGCGCAGACGAAGAACACCCCGAAGGCGACTGGGGAGAAGTAACATCAACTTCAAACTGCACGGACTACCAGGCACGCCGCCTTAACGTAAAGTACCGCGACGACGACGGAAAGAACAAGTACGTGCACATGCTCAACGGAACTGCAATCGCCGTAGGAAGGGCAATGCTTGCAATACTGGAAAACTACCAGAATGCAGACGGTTCAGTTACAATTCCGCCGGCACTCGTTCCCTTCTGCGGCTTTGACAAGATAAGCCCAAAGCAGAACAGCTAGCATTCACCAGCACTGGGAGAAGAGGCAAATGAAGACACAAAACTTTGCAAAATCAATTTTTCTTATACTGCTCTTCTTTGCCTTCATCACCCTGGTGGCCATACTAAAAATTTTAAACGCTTTTTTTATTCCGCTTACGGTAAGCATACTGCTTTCCTTTGTCTTCTACCCCTTCTGCAAAAAACTGCACAAGCTACGCATTCCCTGGGCACTTTGCGTAACAATAGTAATCGTTGTAGCCCTCTTTGCCCTTTATTTTATTGGCAACCTGCTTGCAAACAGCCTTAGCACAATAGTCCACACCTATCCAAAATACGAAGAGCGCTTTACATCCATTTACCAGACCTTCTGCAAAACCTTCAAAATTCATTATGAGGAAGACTCATCCCTTTTCGTAAACCTCTGGAATTCAATCAAGGTGCGCTCCACCCTGCAGAACATGGCCTTTACGCTTAGCGGTTCAATAGTTGACTTTACAAAAAAGTTCCTTGTCGTGGGCCTGCTCACAATTTTCCTGCTGCTCGAAATAAATTCAATGAAGGACAAAATAACAAAGGCTTTTCCCATCAGGGAATTTGGCAAAAAGATTCTTAACATTGCGGAAAACACAATAAGCGACGTAACCCACTACATTTCAATCAAGTTCATAATATCGCTTCTTACAGGAATCCTTGTCTTTGCCCTAACCTTCTTTGCAAAGATGGACTTCCCCGTGCTCTGGGGCTTCCTTTCATTCGTGCTAAATTTTATACCAAGCTTTGGCTCAATAATTTCCTGCGCACTTACAACGCTCTTTGCCCTGCTGCAATTCTACCCGGAATGGGGCTTAGTCCTCTTCATAGGAATTGCAACAGTCAGCATCAACATGATTTTGGGCAACATAATTGAACCGCGCTGGGAAGGCTCAGACCTAGGCATTTCCCCCTTCATCATATTGGTAAGCCTTTCTTTCTGGGGATGGATGTGGGGATTTTTGGGCATGATCCTTGCAGTACCGCTCATGGTAATAATCAAAATTGTCTGCGAAAACATAGAACTTCTGCAGCCCTTTGCGGTAATCATAGGAACCAACAAAAGCCACAGGCGCAAAAAGAAAGAGGAAGACTAGTACTTTTTCTTTTCCATAATAAAGCGGGAGTCTTCTGCCTTAATGCCAAGGTAGCGGCATACAAAGCACCTTTTTTCTCCAGAAGAATAAATGTTTTCCACAGTGCAGGGAACTTTTATCGTGCGCTTTAGATGATGCTCAGGCCTTATGTCAAATTCAAAGGTAAGGACGTATTCCCCCTCAAGCTCCAGCAGGTTTGTTGTGTTTCCAGTTGCGGCAACAAAACGCTGCTCGTCCACAAAGATAATGTCCATTGGCTCTACCCGCCCCTGGAAAGACGCCGTTCTTACCGCCAAGGGAGAAACAAGGTAGCGGCAGACAGGAATAAGATGCAGGCCGTTCCCCACAGACGGAGACATGCTCTTTTTTGCATCAGCTATAAAACCACCCAGCATGTTCTTTGCGGCATTCTGAAATTCAGCGGGAATGTCGGAAAAAACAGGCTTGGAAAAAAGGTTGTATTCCTCGCAGGGGGGAATGCATTCGTAAGACACGCTGCTGTTGCCCCTTGCCGCAAAAGAAAGGCTTGCCTTAAAGCTCAGCTCTCCACCAACACCGTCCTTGGCAGGGTCATGGATTCTTGCAATCTCCTGTGGAATGGAAAAGAAATACCCTTCCCTGCGCTCCACTATTCTTGTCATAAAGAAGAGCCCTACCCGGTTAAAATAGAATTCAACACGGCAGACCATACCAGCAAACATTGCGGCATCCTGAACAGACTTTCTGATTACTCCGCTACCGTCTTCCGTAATCTTGTATGAATCTGGGGAAAGCACAACAGGAAAAAATTCATTAGCATATACATAGTTATGGTTTGCAGAACGCTCCATAGTAAGCGTAAGCGGTATCTTTTGCTCGCTAAAAGCTTTTATAACAACGTCGCGTTCCAGCTTGGTAATATTTTCTAAAGACTCTCCTGCCATATATTTCTCCTATTCTATCTATTCCTGATACGAATTCCTAAAAGTTATTTGGCTAATCTTCCACGCTTCTTCATTTTTCTGAACATAAACAACCGCATCAAAGCTATAGCCGTTCTTTAGCAAAAACCGCACCGGGCACTCATAGACATTCTTTGTTGAACCCGGCTTTCCTGCCACGTAGGACTGCAAAGAAAAATTCTTACCCAGCTCCATGCGCAAGTCGTAGCGAAAAATCGCAAGGGAATAAAGGTTCTTGGCTTCAAAGAAGGTCTCCGCATCCTTGCCCGAAACAAGCGCCTTGCAAAAAGAATCAAGCACCACCCGGGCATCAGCTTCCATGCCGGACAAATCCAGCTCGTAAAAATCCGGAAGCGAAGGATAAACCGGCGGCATGCTTTCCAAAACGGCATTAAGACTAAAGGTGTCTTGCGGAACAGACGCGGTAACCCCCGGAATGCCAGATACTTTTCCCGCAAGCAAAGAAGCGTCTATCTGGGAAGTCCAGTTTGTAGACGAGCACAAAAGCTCGGCCTCGCTCCTTAGCGTTGCGCGGGATTCCGATGAAGAGTCGTTCTGGGATGAGCAGGAAGCGCAAAAAAACGCAGACACAAAAATCAGCACAAGAAAAACTTTTTCCATCAATATTACTTTAGCACATTTTCTTTCTAAAAGCAATAATTCATACTGGCACAACATGGAAATCAGTTTTGGGCTTCACTACCAGGAAAATCTGGCTGAAAATCCATGATGCGAGGTAATAGGAATCTGACTCCCTTCGGGGCTTGAAGCTATGCTGCCTGGTTCGCTCCGCGCAAATGGATTTTCATCCAGATTTTTCTTCCCGTTCCGCCCCAAACTGATTTCCTGTTGCTTTTCATAAAAACAAGCGCTATCATTAACACATGAAGAAATTTATTTTGCTATCACTCACTTTTATTTTAACACAGGCATTTTTGGCTTTTAGTGCAAGTTCAGCCCCTGCAAGTGCAGACAGTGCGGGGGCAAACTCAACGCCCCGCGTACAGGCAGAAAGAATCGGAGTCTACAAGTGCGGAAGGCAGCCCAAGCAGGTTGTCTTTAGCCCGGACGGAGAATACATAGTAATGCCCCTCTTGGAAGACGACGGCTTTGACATATTCAGCATAAAGGAAAAGAAAATCATAAAGCGCATAAACCCGCCCAACGCAAAAAAAGTAGGCTTTGCGGAAGGAATCTTTGTCCCCTCAAAAAACGCTTTCTTTGTCTCGCAGATGACAACCGCAACCGTCTACGAATACACCTACCCCGGTTTTGAATACAAACGCGCAATCCCCACAAACGCAGTCTGGTCAAAAATAATCGAATGGTGCCCGCAAAAAAACATGCTTGCAGTCTCAAACTGGTGCTCAAACGACGTTTCGCTAATCAACTACGACAGTGGCAAAGTCATTACAAAACTAAGGACAGGAAAAGCCCCACGCGGCCTCTACTTCTACGACGGCGGAAAAAAGCTCCTCGTCCTCTCCTACGAATCTGGCACCCTGGAAGCCTTTGACACGGAAAGCTTTGCAAGAATAAATAAACTGGAAATTCCAAAAGCCAGCATGAGGCACGCAGCCCCCAGCGCAGACGGAAAGACAGTCTTCATAAGCGACATGTACTACGCAAAAGTCTACAAGTTTGACCTTGAAAGCTTTACCATAACCGCCAAATTTTCAACCTTCCACAAGCCAAACACAATCGCCCTCTACAAAAACCGCTACCTCTTCATAAGCTGCCGAGGCCCCAACAACCCGGTAGACTACACAAGGCGCAGCCCAGAAAACGGCAAAATCCAGGTCATAGACACAAAAAACATGACGCTCCTAAAAGAAATCCCTGGCGGAAACCAGCCCACAGGCCTTGCCCTAAGCCCCGACGGAACCATGCTCTGCTTCTCCAACTTCCAGGACTACAACATAGAGCTATACAAAATTAGCATTGACCAGTAATGCCTTATATTCTTTTGGAGCATATTTTTTATTTTTACTGTTTCCGGCACTACGTGTCCGGAAAAATTGAAATTTTTACCCGCTTTCCGTGGCTACGCTTTCGCTCCGGCCCGCTTGCGCGGTCTTGCTACGCAACCACTCCAATCGGGGCTAGGCTCTATTTGCAGTAGTAAAAAACAGCTTACTTCGTGTGTTCTACAGATTCTGCGACATGAATAAACACAACATATCCTTGAACTAGCCTCTTCTTCGCTAATTCTTAATGTGTAAAAGTCTTTAATAATTCTTTTTATGGCACACTGCATTCTTTTCCAAGTCTTATGCAGAAGAAAAACTTTTCTGCCTGTAATACGCCATCCTAAAAACGGTAGACCAACTGAAGTTTTCCCAAAAATTGGAACTTTTAAAAATAGAACCAAGTATTCTTGGCAAAACTTCCTAACTTCTAGAAAATCACTTTTTAATTTATTCATAGAATCGGCAAAAATCACAATGTCATCCATGTAGCGAACATAGCCTTTGACTTTGAGTTTTTCTATAACAAAATGGTCTAGTGGAGAAAGATAAAGATTTGCAAAGAACTGACTTGTTAGGTTTCCGATGGGTAGGCCACACCCTTCTACAGTAGAATAACCGTCTATCACAGAAAATAAAAGTTCAAGGCAAGGGCTGTCTTTTATAATACGGCATAACTGCCTTTTTAGGACCGCATGATTTACGGAATCAAAATATTTTCTTACATCAAGTTTTAAAAAGTATCTGGCAGCTTTTGCCATCTTAAAAGCATGGCGAGCAGCTGCATGTGTTCCCTTTCCTTTTCTGCAAGCGTATGTGTGAAAGATAAACTGCTTTTCAAAAATCGGCTCTAAAACATTGATTATGGCATGATGGATTACGCGGTCTGCAAAAGAGGCCGCACTGATGATTCTTTCTTTTGGATCACTGATTTTAAATTGTCTGTACTGGTTTAGTTTATAATTTTTGCTTAAAAGATCCTGGCGGATTTTTTCTAATTTTTCTTCTAGCTTTTCTCTGAAGCACAGATATTCAAGGGAGTACCTTTTATGCCTTGCGGCTTTATAGCAGGCATCATGCAAATTTTGTATATCACAAATCTTTTCAAAAAGGTTAGACTGTCTTTTCATCTCTATTCTGTAAAATAGTCTGCACTGCTCCCCAATATTTTTCTGCCTTTGCTTGCCCTATTCCTTGAATAGCAGTAAATTGACCTATATTCTGGGGTTTCTGCTTAACTATCGTAGCAAGTTGCTCATCGGTAAAAACAACAAACGGAGGCACTCCATCCTTTGCAGCAAGTTCCTTTCGCATCTCGCGAAGTTTAGAAAAAAATGAAAATTCTTGTGGTGCAAGGACTTTCATATAGTCAACTTTACCAGCTTGCTTTACAGGTTGTTCATTCTGTGCTACATACTCCACAAGCACACACCAAGCAGGAGTTTCTCCCGAAACAAATTCAGAGCGAACACTTACAACTCTGTGACTGCGCAAAAATATATTCAGAGTATCTTCTGTCTGCTCAGAGCCACTTGCCGGAAGCATAAATGTTTTGAACTGCATTTTTTCCCCATAAAAGAAAACTTAGGGTGAAGCGATCGACATTTTCCTAATGCTACTAGCACCACCCTAAGGTGTAAAAAACAGAAATCCGTTTCTTACTGAATTTTTGTAGGCTACAGTTTCCTGTCCTACGCGACTTCCTCGGTTCATCCTAGAACTGCGCCTATATGCACGTAAGGCTGAGCTGCGCGGAGCGAACAAGGCGGAAGCCAATGTTGTTGTTGCGGTTGTTCGGGTTGTTGTTGTTGCGGTTCTGCACGGTACAGTTGTCCGCATTGTTGTTCCAACTGCCCCCACGTTTGACGCGGTTCGAGCCCGACGACGCACCAAAAAACGCCCTTTTGCTGAAGAAGCCGAATTTTCCACAATTTTTTAGCGGAAGCAATGCCGCTCTTATGCCGGCACCGCTACCGCGGTCGCACTCCGTGCTTGCCGTCCTAAGACCAGCCTTGCTTCCTGCTGTCTAGGATGTTACTGCGCGGAGCGAACAAGGCGGAAGCCAAGGTGGTAGTTGCGGCTGCGCGGGTCGTAGTGGTTGCGGTACCGCACGGTACAGTTGTCCGCACTGTTGTACCAACTGCCCCCACGCCTGACGCGGTTCGAGCCCGACGACGCACCAGTCGATGGCGTGGTGGTCATAATAGTTTCATACCAGTCCCAGCACCATTCCCATACGTTGCCACTCATGTCGTAGAGGCCTTTTGCGTTAGGAGCCTTTTTCTTTACCTCGTGTGTTTTACTTCCACTATTATCGCCATACCAAGCAACGTCTCCTATTGTGTTGCTTCCGCTGTAGGTTGTCTGGCCGCTGTTACTAGTATTACCACCGCGGGCAAAGTATTCCCACTCCGCTTCAGTTGGTAAGCGGTAGCCGTTGGCAGTAAAGTCACATTCTATTTTCCCGCTTATACTGCCTCCTGTGTGCGGTGTATAGCCCCACAGTGTTGTGTCAGTCTTTCCGTCAACTGTATAGCAAGGAGTTTTTCCCTCTTTTGAACTCCTCTTGTTACAGTACATAATGGCATCATACCAGCTAACTTGCTCTACAGGACGGTTTGCCTGGGTCTCTCCGCTTGCAGGACTGTCCTTAAAGTAACTTAGGTTAGTCCCCATAACAGACTGGTATTCTTCTTGCGTCACTTCGTGGTCACAGCACCACTTTGCATAGAGGGTTACAGTGCGACCGTCTATGAAGACCTGGGAACCTGTAATTCCACCGCTTACGCTAGAAGCTACGCTTCCGCTGTCATCATCATCAGAGCCAGAGCCACCTCCGCCACCGCAACTTATAGCAGTTGCAAGTAAGACCAAGGATAAAAAAAGCAAGCTCACAAACTTAAACTTTTTCATCTACTTTCCTCCGTTTTATTTGATTTAAAAACAAAAAACCCGGATTCTTCCGCAAAGGGAATGCTCCGGGTGTATTTAAAATTTATGTATGGACGTACTACGCCATTAGACGTGAGACGTGAGACGTGAGACGTGAGACGTGAGACGTGAGACGTGAGAATTTTGACCCATGCTACAATTCATGTC
>ODAI010698858.1_pt1 | contig 14629 bp, 11 predicted proteins | sample 1539321 | NCBI WGS metagenome assembly ODAI01 (sample SAMN02144231, study PRJEB22623) | gut metagenome | biome: sheep rumen | host: Ovis aries | place: New Zealand
AAAAAATATTTTTGAAATACATTGCCCGCTGACCGCATACGCCGGATTAAACCTGATATCAAACAAATATAATATTTCAAAGTTTCTACCTTCATTATATTTATATACAATCTAAAGTCAATATATAAATTTTAATTTTGTTAAATATGTACAAGAAATTACTGTTATATAATTATAAAAGAAGGGACTGCGAATCGCAGTCCCTTCTCCTCTCTGTTATTACAAACTATGGAGGACCAGAGTTTGAAACGGTGCGGCCCGTTTCAAATCATCTACATTATAGTTTAATTTACCAAATCTGTCAAGCGATTGTTAAAAATTATTAGCATTTCCTACAAATTGCACAAAGAATTCAAGAAATTTTTGTAAGAAGTTTTAATGGACAAATTAAAGTTTTATGTTCAAGTTACATTTTTAGGACTATGCCGCCCTGCTTTCTTGATTTAGAACAGATGTTCGTATATTATCATAATTGAGGTGTACCACTCAGCACCGACACTATGAATAATAAGTGCAAAGTCCGAATATGCACAAGGAGGGTAGTAAAGTGAATCTATATGAATTAGCAGAAGAATATGAGAAGCAGTACAGGATAATCTGCGCCAAGGTTGACGCAATTGCGCCGCTTATCGAAATATACAGCGGCGAAAATCTCCTCCTGCTTCGCAAGAAGATTAAGGTTTATTATGATATGGCAAGTGAATGTAAAAGGATTTCTTATATGCTTTCACATTACTACGATGGTGATGGCGATGACTGATTTCATCGAAAGCTATATGTGCGGTGTGTGGGAGAATATCGACAGCGATATCGGTTTCGACGAAAGGCGCATACTGCTCAATTCAATGAGGCAGACTCTGAAACTAATCATTGAAAACGAGCTTTCAGGCAGGCAGTACGAATGTCTTAATATGTTTTACAACGAGGGTATGAGTCAGGAGAGCATCGCGAAGGCGCTTCACATCTCCCAGCCCACTGTAAGCAGGCATATAGCGACTGCAAAAAGCACCATCAACAGAACGCTCGGCTACTGCTACTACGCAGTTGACAAGGCAAACAATCAGTGGCTTAAACTCTTTTAAAATCAGTCCGCAGCGGCAAGCACACGCCTTCGCGGCTTCCTGCTCTGCCGTGCGGGTACGGCTATTCTTAGGGGCATTACCCACCTTCCCCTGCGGACTGTTATTTTAGCGGCAAAAAACAAGGCGTACCTCTTTATACTATGAGGTACGCCTTTAATTTGATATTAAATTAAGTATACGCTTTTACTATAATTTCAAGCACGACCCAAAGCACGCCGTAAATCACGGGCTGATGCGCCATATATACCCAAAGGCTGTTTTTACCGACAAAGGATAAAAGCCTGCTGTGCTTAACATAAAACTGCTTCGGCAGCGCCTCGTCAAGCGCAAGCTGACCGATGAAAGCGCCGAAAAGGAATACGAATATCCACGGTAAAATCGGGAAGTAATCCGCGCTTTCAAAGCTGTAATTATAGAAGCCGAGCGGTGAAAATACATTGCTTTTATACAGCGCTGAGGGGAGCTTTATAAGCCCGAATAAAAGCGACCTGTGCGAGCCGTCAATACCGTAAGTAAACGCAAAAAGCGCCGCGCTTATAACTGCTCCGACCCGATAGTCAATCCTCTTTATAAGCGGCATAAGAAGCCCCGTTATAACCATACACGAGCCAAGGCAGTGAAGTATTCCGAACCATATCCCGTACCCTTCAAAACCGAGCCGCGGCATAATCACCGCCGTAACAAGAGTTATCACTCCGGCAAGCGCAAGCACGATAACTCCGCGTTTTATGGTATTTCTCGAAAGGCGCGAGCATACGCCCGATATTATAATAAACACCGCCCAGAATAATGGCTGTACGGCGCAAAGCGCATTGAATGCGTCTGTCGCCCAATTCGCCGAAAACATATCGCCGATGTCGAGCAGGGTATGATGCACAATCATACAGATTATCGCAAAGCCCCTCAGCTCATCAAGCAGATGTATTCTCTTCCTGCCCTCCTGCATAGCAATTCTCCTTTGAGTTAATATCTATATAATATCATATTTTATTGAGGTTGTATATATTTTTATTTTATGATATAATGTTTGGTTGAGGTGTGTAAAAATGAACTACAAAGCAATTATTTTTGATTTCGACGGAACGCTCTGCGACACGGGCGAAGGAATACTTAAAAGCGCGCGTTATGCGCTTGAGGCTTACGGATATGAGATTGCCGAGGATGAGGATTTGAGCTACTTTATAGGGCCGCCTCTTCTCATAACCTTTCAGGAAAAATTCGGCGCCGATGTACAGAGAGCCGACGAGCTTGTAAAAAAATACCGCGAAAGATATTCTGAAACGGGACTCTACGAAAGCAAGCTTTACGACGGAATTGAGGAGCTGCTCAAAAACCTTAAAAACGACGGCATAAAGCTCGGTATCGCCTCATCAAAGCCCGAGGAATATGTCAGCGAGCTTCTCAAAAAATTCAGAATAAAAAAATATTTCGACTCGGTATGCGGCGTGAGCTTCACCGCTGACTGCGAGCCTAAACCGAGTATTGTTGCAAGATGCCTTGAAGCGCTCGGCACCGACCCTGCGGAAACTCTTCTCGCAGGCGACCGCAGCTTCGATATTGAAGGCGCAAAACAAAATCATATTGTCAGCGCAGGCGTGCTGTGGGGCTACGGCAATAAGTTCGAGTTCATTGAAGCAGGCGCTGATTTCATCCTTGAAAAGCCCTCGGATATCGAGGCTCTCGCCCTTGGCTTTTACGAGCAGACGGAGGAGGTCAGAGGGATTTTCAGCGGTAAAATCATCACCGTACACCACGATACAATAACCCTCCCCGACGGCAAGGAAACAATGCGCGAGGTTGTTGAACACCCCGGCGGCGTTGCGGTTGTTGCGCTCACGGACGATAACGAGATACTGCTTGTAAGGCAGTTTCGCTATCCGTACAAGGAAATAGTTTATGAAATCCCCGCAGGCAAGCTTGAAAAGGGCGAGGACCCGCTTGAAGCAGGCATCAGGGAATTCCACGAGGAGTGCGGCGCCTCAGCCGAAAGCTTTGAATGGCTCGGCGAAATTTATCCCACGCCAGGCTACACGAGCGAGATTATCCGCCTTTACTGTGCGACGGGTCTTAAATTCGGCGACCAGAAGCTTGACGACGACGAATACCTCGATGTGCTTAAAGTACCGTTTGACGAATGCGTTAAAAGGATAATGAGCGGCGAAATCAAGGACGCAAAGACAATTATCGGAATACTCAAACTAAAGGAACTTAAAGGTTTATGATTATATATCTCGACAATTCCGCAACCACAAAACCCTGCGACGCCTGCAATAATGCGATTAACGAGATGCTCACGGAAAACTGGGGCAACCCGTCAAGCCTTCACGCGCTCGGCGTAAACGCTATGAAAAGCGTTATTGAAGCAAGGGGGATTATTGCTGACTCCCTCGGAGCCGACAAGGAGGAAATTATCTTCACCTCGGGCGGAACGGAGGCAAATAATCTTGCTGTTTTCGGCGCCGTCAAAGCAAGGCGCAGGCTCGGCAAAAGAATCATCACAACGGCTATCGAGCATGAAAGCGTGCTTAAACCGATGGCTGAGCTTGAAAAAGAGGGCTTCGAGGTAATCTATCTTCAGCCCGACGAATTCGGCAGGATAGACGAAAAGGCGCTGAAAGAGGCGATAACGAAGGATACAATCCTCGTGTCGGTAATGTATGTCAATAACGAGGTCGGCTCGGTTATGCCCGTAAAAAGCATTGCAAAAGCCATTAAGCGCGCAAACTCCCCTGCGCTTTTTCACATCGACTGCGTACAGGCTTACGGCAAGCTTTCGATTAACGCAAAAAAGCTCGGCGCTGATTTAATCACGGTATCGGCGCACAAGGTACACGGGCCAAAGGGCGTAGGCGCACTTTATGTAAACAAAGCCTCCAATCTCACAAGCCAGAATTTTCCGCGCACCTTCGGCGGCGAGCAGGAAAAAAGACTGCGCCCCGGTACAGAGGCAAGCCCGCTCATCGCAGGCTTCGGCGCGGCGGTCAGGGACTTTTGCAATAACAGCTTCATCGGGGAGCTTAACGCCTACACAAGAAAGAGGCTTGGCGAAATCGACGGTGTGAAATTCAACAGCGGCGAGGACGCACTGCCTTATATAATTAATATATATGTTCCCACTTTTATGCGAAGTCAGACGATTATTCAGGAACTTTGCGCGAATTACGGCGTGTATGTAAGCAGCGGCTCCGCATGCTCAAAGGGTAAGAAAAGCCATGTGCTGACCGCTATGAAGCTCAGCGATGAAATACTTGACAAAAGCATCCGCATAAGCTTCTCGCGTTACAGCACTGAAAAAGACGCCGACATTCTTGTTGACGCACTCAGGGATTTAATACAAAAACACCCGATATAAAGGAAAAAGCTATGAAGGAAATTATACTTATCAAAAACGGCGAGCTTGCGCTCAAAGGACTTAACAGAAGCTCGTTTGAGGACATACTCATTAAAAATATGAAAAGAAGGCTCAAGGAGCTTGGCGATTTCAATTTCACAAAAAGCCAGTCAACCATTGTGGTTGAGCCTGTAAGCGAGGGCATCGACCTCGACGACGCGGTTGAAATACTCGAAAGGGTTTTCGGTATTGCCGCGCTCTCAAGGGCAATGACCTGTGAAAAGGATTTTGAAAAAATCAAGGAAACCGCAGTAAGCTATCTTGAGGATGAGCTTGAGGACGCACGCACCTTCAAGGTGGAGGCAAAGCGCTCGGACAAGCATTTTCCGCTCAAATCACCCGAGATTGCAAGGGAGCTTGGCGGCTATATACTTTCAAAATTCAATCATCTTAAAGTGGATGTTCACAATCCCGAAATCACGGTAACCGTTGAGGTAAGGGACAGCCACGCCTTTATCAGAGGTAATAACATCAAGGGCGCAGGCGGTATGCCGACAGGCACAAGCGGCAGAGGCGCGATACTCATAAGCGGCGGCATTGATTCACCCGTTGCCGCATATATGATGGCAAAACGGGGCATAGAGCTTTGCGCCGTTCACTTTGCTTCTCCGCCCTACACCTCCGAGCTTGCCGAGCTTAAGGTTATGGAGCTTCTTAAAAAGGTTGCGAGATATTCAGGCGTAATCACAACCTATGTCGTGCCGTTTACAAAGCTTCAGGAGGCAATCAGGGACAACTGCCCCGAGGAGTATTTTACAATCATAATGCGCAGAATAATGATGATGCTTGCCGAAAGGCTTGCAAAGTCGCAGAACTGCTCGGCGCTTATAACAGGCGAAAGCGTGGGTCAGGTCGCAAGCCAGACGATTTATGCGCTTGCCTGCACGGACTGCGCCGCGGATATGCCCGTATTCAGACCGTGTATAGGTATGGATAAAGAGGAAATTATAAGGATTTCAAGGAAGATTGACACCTTTGAAACCTCCATTCAGCCCTACGAGGACTGCTGTACGGTATTCACTCCTAAGCACCCGAGAACACGCCCGAAGCTCGAGGATGTTCTTTTAGCTGAGGCTAAGATTGAGAATCTTGAGGAACTTATGAACGAAGCATATGAGAATGTTAAAAAGGTGATAATTAGCTGATATGGACGAAAAGGACGATATTCAGAAGCTGCTTGACGACTACCGCAGGCAAAAAGAAACGAGGGACTCAGACCCTCAGGATTTCGGTCTGGAGCCTCCCGAGAGAAGCATTGACTTCGCAAAGGAGCTGACTGAAAAGGAAAAAAGGCTGAGGGCTCACAACAAAAAGAAAAAGGAGAGCCGTCAGAAGCGAAGCTATGCACTCAGTAAAATAAAACGCATTGTTTTCAGCAAGGGTATGCTTGCCGCGATAATTCTGATTGCGGTTGCAGTCGGCGCCGTCTTTGGCGTTAAGGCTTATCTTAAAAACTCCGAAACAGCATATCTTAAACCCTATCAGCAGGCGTATCCCGATGTCGCCTTTCCCGAGGGCATACTCGAGGAATACTGCGACCTCTACGGAAAGGACCAAAGCATTAAGGGCTATATTAAAATAGAGGATATCAACCTTAATGCGCCTGTGTATGAGGACAGGTCTCCGCTTCTCCTCCCCTGCAAAGAGGGAAGCTCACGCTCCAATTATGTTCTTGAGCTTGACAGCAGGGAGCTTGAAAAGCACTACGCCGACGCTGAAAAATACAATGCTTCAACAGGCTTTATCACCTATTCGGATTTGTTTGAGAATTACAGCTTCAAGGTTATGGGGGCGTTTTATCTCAATAAAAATCCCGAGGATGATAACGATTATATCTTCCCCGTAAGAACACCCGAGGAAATGACCCAAAGCAGCGCCTCGACCTTTGCAACAAATTTACAGACGCGCTCGCTATATAAGGTTTCTGACTCGCTTTCAAGGAAGGATAAGCTCCTCATCATAATCTGCCCGACCGATTACCGTGAGGATTTTGAATTTGTACTTTTCTGCAAGCTCACCGACAGCACGCAGAAATCGGAGGCAGCCGATAAGCCCGAGGAAAAAATCCATTTCCCGCAGGTAATCTATGACGAGAGGGATACCGAAAATCCGTACAGATTTTCAAAATGGATTCCCGAGCTTGAAACGGTATCTGAAGAAACACAAGCGGTTACAGAATAACCCGTAAACAGAAAACTGCTCAAGGGGAATAGGTCATAAAAAATATAAATAAAATCGGAGAGGCTTTTAACCTCCCCGATTTTTTAATTATATTATATTCAGTTTGAAAAACACGACCCAAAGATTTTACTCATTCACCGTTACCGAAGTTGCAGGGATGAAATCGCCCTTAGCCTCAGTATACTCAACAGTAACAGTGTCGCCCGTGCTGATAAGCAGCACCTGCATAGCGTCAACCACGCTGATATAATAATACTTTCCGTCAATCTGCAGATAGTAAACGGTGTTGCCGTCGTTTACAGAGGACTTGATATCCGTAACCTCGCCCGTTACGCTCAGCGCCGTTGTTTCATTTGCGTCCGTGTTATCGCCATCCTCCACGCTGTTTTCATCAACCATATACTCCTCTGCGTCAGCGTCCGAGCCGACTATGCCCTCGTCTTTAAGTGCGTTGATATAATTCTCAACAGCAGCATTCAGGGCATTCGCCATACTCTTCTCCTCGTCATAAACGCCCCTGCCGACAATCGTCTTGTCCTCAAGATTTACAAGAGCAAAGCCTCTGATTGTATATCCGTCGCCGTAGAAGGACATAAAGTAGGTCGGCTGACCCTCGATGTCAAGCAGAATCGGGAAGGTCGCCCTGTACTCATAGTTCTGAACCGTATCCTCAGCGGCAGCCATAGCGGAATACTCGGTCGCGCCGCCGTTCTTGTAATACCTCGTTTCCTTGGTACGCTGATTACAGAGAATGAAGCCGAAGTTTGAAGTGTCCGCCTCAATAGAGGTTACGCCCGTATATACCCATACATCATCGTCAAGCGCAATATTGCCGCTTCCCGAGGACGCCACATTAACATCATTCTGGAAGAAAATCGAGTTCCAGAAGCCGTTTTGGAGCTTACCGTAGTAATTGTACTGCTGAACAATGAGCGACTCGCTGTAAACGACATCAATCCAGTTGAGCTCTGAATCGCTCCTTACGGTTTCAATATCATAATAATCACTCTCGCCCGTGAGCGCGTCAGTGATAATTGCGCCCTTGACATCAGTACCGCCGAAAAGACCGATTGTGTGGTCGAGCACAGGTGTAATCCAGTATGGATGGCCGCTCTCGTCAATCTCAAAATTAGGCGTGTCAAGAAGCGCTGTCGGATACTGAAAACGGATATGACGGACAAGCTTCTCATTAAAAAGCTCCGTCGGCGAATACTTTATACCCTCGCCAAACTGCTCAACGCAGTTAACAACATTAACCTTCTGACTTACAAGGTCGATAACCATATATGCAGGAAGTCCGTTCTTTGTGTTATTCCACCATTTAAGAATATTGGCGTATTCAAGATAAGCCACACGGACCGGCGTGCCGTTATAGTTAATCTGTGTTGAATTAGCGGTTACAACATACTGACTCTTATATTCGTCGAGCTTACCTAACTGCTGGTCGGCAAGATAATTTGCCGTCTGCCTGTCAAGCCTCGGCACCTCGTCATAAGTTATATCCGCGAAATCCTCGGAAAAATCGCTCGTCTCAACGCTCATAAGCTGACTGTACGAATGAGCCCTGAAAAGCGTTACGCCCGCAACATATCCCACAGCCATAACAAGAACGATTACACCGATAATTATAAGCGGTACAAACGACTTTTTCCTGACATATTCCTTGCGCTCAATATACTTATTAGCACGGCAGGTAACATAAAACGCCGCCACGAAAAGAGCAACAACAGCAATAAAGTAAATATACATCTGGCTGTCCTTGAAATTAAACGCAGGAAGCATCATATAGTATATTATTCCGCTTCCGACAAGCGTTATAAGAAGCGAAAGAAGCAGACGAAGCGGCACCCTTGAAGGCTTGACAACAGCGTCAACCTCCTTCGCCTTAGGCCACTTGATTCTCTCCTTAAACTCATTGATAACCTCGTCGGCATCGTAATCCATATTGGGCATTTTCTCGCTCATATAAATTCTCCTTTAATAAGATATAATGATTATACACTATTTCAAAATATTTTACAATAAAAATATAAACGCACAAAAACGGCTGCATAAGCGCACAAAAACGGCTGTACCTTAGGCGAGGTACAGCCGTTAATTATTATTAACCTACTTATAATTACTTTCTTGTAATGCCCTTTGAGGTCTGAAGGAATTCGTCGCTTGCAGGGAAGTGGTTCTTATAAGTGATGATAAGAGAAGCGCTCTTATCCTTGATAACTGCGATGCTTGCATGTGTTACATTGATGTTTGAAATCATTGTGTAATCAGCCTCAACAATTTCCTTTGTTGCAACATCAACCTTAACCTTTGCAGTACCGCCCTTATAGTTAACAACTACATTCTCCTCAGGTGTACCCTGTGTGAAGGATACAGCGTCGATACCCGATACAACGCCTGCGATATCGCCGAGTACCTGGAAGAAACGACCCTGTGCGTCATCACCGCGGAGAGCCATCTTAACGCCCTTAGGCTGAATCTCAAGTGTGATTGTGCCGTCGCCGTTATCTGTTACATTTGCAGCAAGGATGTCCTCGCCTGTAACATCAGTTGTTCTGAAATCATGGTCAGTTGTCTTAATAGCGTCCTCGCTGTTATTATCAAGCTCAGGATTTCTGTTGTTACAAGGTGTAAGACCGTAAGGTGTCGGCTTGAACATACCGCTCATAATACCCGGTACAAGCTTATTAACAACCGCATTTGCAGAGCCGTCAATCATAACATCGCCAAGCTCCATGCTCTCATCGCCGAGAAGCTTGTAGAAAGTAACCGTGTTACCGTCAGCGTCAATATATTCTGCAGTAAGGCTCTTTGTATAGTTATAAGCCTCTTTGTAGAAATTAGCAACATCGTCAAGGTTCTGGAATTCAACGCCGCCGTATGTACCCGGCTTAAGCTCCTCGATAACAACCTCGTCGGTATCGCTTGCGCCATCCTCATTACCCTTGTTCTGCCAGCTACCATCCTTAATCTCGTGAATAGCTCTTATTGCGCCCTCCTGAAATACATAGTTCATCTTAGCACAGCCTGTAAAGGTTGTTGCAATGAGAACTGCTGCAAAAGCAAGGCTCAGGCCTCTTTTAACAAATTTGTTCATTAGAGTGTTTCCCCTTTCATAATGCGAAACTTTTCCTCCTGAAAAATTCCGTACAAAACATTACATATTAAATTTATATTAAAATCGCCGAAAAGTCAATAGATAATTGAAAAATAACTTTTATATATCCTACAAAATCCTGCAAAAATTAAATAATGTTGAGATTTTTACGGCTTTGTGTTATAATTGTAAATACATATAAGATATCTTAATCGGAGGTATAAAATATGAGATGTAAAAATTGCGGAAGCGAAAATGACGACAACAGATATATCTGTGAAAACTGCGGCTCACCTCTCTATGACGACGGCGCCGTAAGTGCGGGCGAGGATAATTCGGGCGTTGCCCCCCTTCCTGCTGAGCCGGAGAGCGACGATGAAAAAGCAGTTAAGAAAAATGCGGTAATTATTGCGGTTCTCGCAGTAATACTTATTGCCGTGATTATTTCAATAATAGTTGTTGCCCACGGTAAGAAGGACGATAATCAAACATCCGTCAGGGAAAGCACCTCTGTTTCAACCACAGTCAAGAACTCTACAACCGAAAAGACGACTAAGGAGGAAACGACGGAGGAAACTACCGAATCCACCACCAAAGAGGAAACCACGACCACAACCAAGGCACCGACCTTTAGAATCACCGCAGGTACAAAGGTGGGCGGAAGCGTTGAGGGCGGCGGCACCTTCAAGAAGGGTGAAACCGTAGTGCTCAAAGCAACTCCCGAGGAGGGCTATGAATTTGCAGGCTGGTACTCCGACGGAGTGCTTAAAAGCAGCGCCGCAACATATAAGTTTGAGGCTGCTGCAGACGGAAGCTACACGGCTGTATTCAATCCTGTTGCAACGGATATAGAGCAGCACGCCGACGCTGACTGATGAGCAAAGGCGAACTCGCGCAATCTTATTTCAGACAGGCTACAACTGCTCGCAGGCTGTTGTCCTCGCCTTCTGTGATGAGATGGGAATTGACAAAAGCACTGCAAGCCGGATGACGATAGGTCTCGGCGGCGGTATAGGCAGAATGAGAGAGGTCTGCGGCACGATAAGCGGCGCCGCAGTCGTCCTCGGATGAATATATAAAAATGAAAATAAGAGTGAGATATACAGGAGAGTCCAGCACCTTGCAGGGATATTTAAAGAGCATAACGGCTCCGTGGTCTGCAGGGAGCTTTTAGGGCTTTCCTCAAAGGGCTTCGACAACCCTCAGGCAGAGCCGCGCACGCAGGAGTATTACCGAAAAAGGCCCTGCCCCGTTCTTATAAGGAATATGGCGGACGAGCTTGAGAAATATCTTAATAGTAATTAATTTTAAAAAAGTCTTGCATTTTAAATAACATTGTGTTATATTATTTGAGCAAATGCGCCGGTAGCTCAGCTGGATAGAGTGACTGGCTACGAACCAGTAGGTCGGGGGTTCGAGTCCCTTCCGGCGTACCAATAACCTGTTGAACACTTCCGTGTTCAGCAGGTTATTCTTATTATAAAGGAAGGGACTCGAACCCTGAGAGGGTCTGAGCGTTAAAAAAGCCTTGAACACTATGTTTCAAGGCTTTTTTGTTTTAACTAAATCCCGTTATTGTCAGTTTTCGAAAATCTCTTTTTGAAAACTGCCGCTGCCATTAACCCCAAGCCGCAGGCAATCAATGATGCGAAATACACATATGAGTTATTGCCCGTTGCCGGAGAGGTTTTACTGTCCGAACCGGGTTTTGTGTCAGTTCTGTTTTCTGAATCAATAGCTTTATTATCATCCGTAACCGACGATGACGCAAGAATGTTCAGCGTCCCTTCGGCGTTTCCGTCAGTGAAAGAAACGGATATAACATGCTCTCCGACTGACAAAGAATTAAGATAATCGGATTTCAGACTTATTTTTACGCTGCCGCTTGAAGCCTGATAATTATTCGGGCTCACTACCGCTCCGTCAATTTTTATGCCTGTAAATTTATCAAATATACGGTCGTTTTCGACATTACAAATAACGGTGAACTCTGCGTTTTCTTTGCTTCCCTGTGTCCATACGATTTCAGAATTGCCCGAAAAGCTGTATTCGGGAGCCACGCTGACAGTGTAGGTGCCGTCAACAAGTGTAATATCGTAATTCGGATTAGAGGCGTTAACTGTGATTTTATAGGTACCTGTTACATCGCTGTTTGCATTTGTATTAAGCGTCAGTCCCAGGTCGTCCCCGTCAACAATTCCGCCGCTTACGGTATAAGTCAGTTGCTTAAGCGCATTGCCCTGATAACTGCTCTTGTCATCTGCGGTAACGGTAATCGGTCTTTTGGAAACATTTACATTCACATTACTCTGGACAGTGGTATAGTTCACCGCATCATCAGGAGTATATGTTGCCGAAAATACATTATCGCCGGGATTGCCGACGCTTTGTTCGCCATTGTCCCATGTCCAGTTTTCAGGCAGCGCCACATCGGCAAGCTTTGTTCCGTAAACTGCTGTGATGCCTGTCGGCACCGTTGGAGATGAAGCCGCTTTATAAATCGTAATACTGCCTGTCGCTACGCCTTCTTTGTAATGCTCCGTTTCGGGTCGAACTGCTTTGAGCATATATTCACCGGCATTCACCGGCATCTCCGTGGTGTATGCACTGTCATTCGCACCAACAGGTTTATAATAGTAGACAGTGCGGGCGTATTCGGGGTTAGTGCTTACAGCCAACCGAGGCTTGACAGGCTCCTCCCCGTAAGTCCAGTTTCCCGCAATCAGACCGGGCGTAATTTCCGCTTTTTCATAAGTGTAGTTTTTGGACGCTGAATATGTCTTTACATTATTCGGGTCTCTTGCATCCGTAATTGTAATCGTGGCAATATATTCTCCGAAGATAAACGGAAATGATGTGTATTCAACAGGGTTTTCGCCAATGCTCTTGTAGGTCAGCTTTGCCTGAACGGCGTTATGTGTTGCGGATGCGAGTTCATCTTTTCCGCTGAGCGTAATAGACGATGCATTACCGTCCGAATATCGTATCACATCGGGAATATTGGCGCTCACCGTGAGTTTGCCCCCCGTCCAGGAGCAGTTATCCTCGGTACAGTTAACATCTATGCCAAAACAGTCCGTGCGCTTTACATAGCTTAATTCGTGAATGTGTCCCTTTTTGAATGTTGCGCTGACCGCAGTGTCGCCGGTGATGGCAGGAACATCCAGTTCATACGAAACGCTGCCGTTTGGTTGATACTGCGTGCGCGTAGGCTGCACGGCTTGACCGCTTAATGTTAAAGTATCAAGCTCATAGCCGTAATCCGGGTTGATTACAAGCGTTACAGCCTTCCCACCCGGTACGGAATAGGTCAGCGGTGCTGCGGTCGTGCCGCCGTTCAGTTTTGCAGCCAGGGTGCTGTTTGCAGTTGCGTCCGTCCAAAGAGATATACTGCCGTTATCACCTGCCGCAGTTTCGAGAGAGAAGGCGTTAACCGATGTTAAAAAAGCAATATCCAGCGGTACAGTATTTGTACCTGCCGAGCTCCACACTCTCGTAGTGAAGCCGTTTTTTGCAGAGGCGACAGTTGCAAAGCCGTCAGAATAAGCTCCTTCGGAGCTGCCGTTGCCGACAAAACGGATTCCGTAAGTTTCCGGACTTTTTCCTTCAACAACATTCAGACAACTGTTTTCGGTGATGTAAAGGTCAGCCCCTTCGGCTATTCCGCCAAGCGGTTCCATTGATTCGGAATAGGCATAATGCCCTGCAGCATCAACGATTTTTTCAAAATTAGTGCTTCCCTGACGGTTTGTATTAATATGGTTTGCGGCAAAAAGCATAGTGTCGTTATCACCTGCGCGTTCCACGGAAAATGTTACGGCACTTCTGATACAAAGATGCTTTTTTTCGTTAACCGATAAAGGTGTAAAGACAAGAGGGGCATTCTCATTATTTGTTATTTGAACGAACTTAAGGTAGTCATAGTAAGGAGAAACATCACTTTTGCCTATGGTTGTAACATCGCTGAATTTAACAACGAGGTTCCTGCGTGTGCCATCGGCTGAAATTGCCGCGTCGGCAAAGGTCAGCGTAAAGTATCCAAGACCCGTATATCCTGCTTTAACACCGCAGCGGGACGCATAAACATATCCCTCGTCATCAAGAGAAAAGCCTACGCTGTAATCAGGGTGGTATAACGATACATTGGAAGTATTAATTTTAGTCCTGTCAATACGCAATGTACTGATAGGTGCGTTTGTTATAAAGGTTGCATCCGTTCCGAAAGCTTTCACTTCAGGTGCAGCATTGCCCGCGTTCGCGGCAACAGGAATAGCGGTTATGATAAGAAGCATCGAAAGCAATGCAATAAAAATCCTCTTTTTCATTTTTAAACCCCTTTGCTGTTTCTTGTATTTTATTTATAATTAAATCATATTCTTCATCTGTTTTAATAATTAATTATATCATGAAACAGAAAACAATTCAACATAATCAAACACCCAGGCGCAACATAGAAACCAACTCACAAAAGCATAAGCAGTCAAAGGTGTTTTTCCTCTCGGTAAAAGTACAAGTATCTTTCGCCGTAATACTTAACGGTTCTCATCCTCCCATTAAAAAAATTAAACCGAGAAGACAAAAGATATTAAAGCATTACCTCGGTAATGCTTTTTAGTATTTTGGCTTATATCGGAATACCCTCGGTCGCGAAAAGCGCCTTCCCCAACCGCTGCAGCGAAAGACATTTTGATTTGCTGTACAGCCGATTAAATCAATTGCATTTTCTTTTGTATTGAATTATAATAAATCCGACAAATCAACCTCTATTGGAGAATAGCGCTATGATATTATCAGAAAAATTTATCTGCTCCGGCGAAACATACAGTACTTTTGAGTGCCGTGTTCCTGCTCCGCTGTTTCACAAGAGCATTAACATTT
>ODAI012130547.1_pt1 | contig 14628 bp, 13 predicted proteins | sample 1539321 | NCBI WGS metagenome assembly ODAI01 (sample SAMN02144231, study PRJEB22623) | gut metagenome | biome: sheep rumen | host: Ovis aries | place: New Zealand
CTGTAGAGCAGCGTGACGAGACCGGTGAGGTCGGCGGGGTTGAAGATGATGACGACGTGCTTCACGTCGGGGCAGTACTTCTTGATGTTCTGACCCAGCTCCTCGGCAATCTTACAGTTGCCGGCCAGCAGGTCCTCGCGGGTCATGCCTTCCTTACGGGGAGCACCGCCCGACGAGATGATGTACTTAGCGTCGCGGAAAGCCTCTTCGGCATTGGTGGTAGCGGTGATGGTAGCTTCGTCGAAGCCGCTCTGGCGCATCTCCTCGGCAACGCCTTCGGGAGAGAACACGTCGTAAAGACAGATTTCACTTGTCAGACCCATCATCAGGGCAGTCTGAGCCATGTTTGAACCAATCATACCGGCTGCGCCGACGATGGTCAGTTTGTCGTTAGTTAAAAAAGCCATAATTCGTTGTACTTTATATAAGTTTTGTTCTTTGTGCTGCAAAGTTACATAAAAAAAGTAAAAACCGTATATCTCTGACGAAATAAATTTGTTATTAATTATGAAAAACGCCTGCTTTGCCAACTCAACGTGACAAAATGGCCGCTTTTCTCCAAAAATACTTAAATGATAACGGAAGATGTCTGCTTTTTCATGCTTTTTTCGTACTTTTGCATGTCATTTCAAAAGAGTATGATGAAAAACTATTATCAAGTGGCCGGTCATAGCTTCTCGGTGGAGCTGCCTGCCGACTGTGACGTGGCTTCCGAGATGAGCCAGTATGCACCGTTTGTCACCGCCGCTACGGACGATGTGGTGTTCAGTCTGCGTGTGGTGAGCGCTGAAGCGTTTCCCGTCACTGCCGCCCCGACGGTGGAAATCAACCAAGACGACGACGGCTCGCAGATTGTGGCGGGCCATGTTGACGACCGTCCGTACTTCGAGTTCCAGCTGTGGGGCCGTCGTGCCGCCCGCATGGTGACCAATGCCGACTATACGTCAGCCGTAGTCACCTTGGAGAGTGAGCCGCTGTTCGGCATCAACAACGCGCTGATGGTGCTCTACGCCCTGGCCACGGCCAACCGCCAGACGGCACTCTTCCATTCGTCGGTGGTCAGCAGCGACGGTCGGGCCTATATGTTCCTGGGCAAGAGCGGCACGGGCAAGAGCACCCACTCGCGGCTGTGGCTGCAATATATAAAAGGTACGGAACTGGTGAACGACGACAACCCCGTGGTGCGCCGCATGGCCGACGGCTTTCGTGTCTTCGGCTCGCCGTGGAGCGGCAAGACACCCTGCTACCGTGCCGTCAGCTATCCCGTCGGCGGCATCGTACTGCTGAGTCAGGCTCCCTACAATGCCATCCGCCGGCTGCGCAGCATCGAGGCATACGCCGCCCTGGTGCCGTCGATCTCTGGCAAGCGCTGGGACAAGCGGGTGGCCGAGGGGCTGCACGAGACGGAAGATCTGCTGGCCGGCGAGGTGAAGGTATGGCACTTGGAATGCCTGCCCGACGAGGCGGCCGCACATACATGCCATGATGCTGTCGCCATGCCGTAATGTCGCTATGCCGTAATACCGTAATACCGTTATCCCGTTATCCCGAAATCCCGAAATCCCGTAATCCCGTTATCCCGAAATCCCGTTACTCCGAAATCCCGTTATCCCGAAAATCCCCATGGTATCTGACAACGAAATCATCCGCAACGCCATAGCATTGGTCAACGAAGGCATGCGAGTCACTTTTCCCGTGAAAGGCTACAGCATGCTGCCCTTTATCATCGGCAGCAAGGAGAGTGTCGATCTGGTGAAGCCTGACAAGGTGAAGGTGGGCGACGTGGTATTGGCCTGGGTGGAGGGCTGCCGCTACGTGGTGCATCGCATCATCCGCATCGACGGCGACCGGGTGACACTGATGGGCGACGGCAATATTACTGGTGTAGAGCACTGCCGTACAGACGAGGTGGCGGCCGTGGCCATGGCGGTGGTAGATACACGCGGCAGGCATCATCCGCTCTATACGCCGTGGCGGCAGCATGCCTCACGGATATGGTGGCGACTGCTGCCCGTCCGCCGCTGGATATTGGCGGTATATCGGCGGACATGGCTGAGAATAGCGCTTCGGATGTCGTGACTTCGGAATAACGGAACAACGATATAACGGAATAACGGAATCACGGAATAACGGAATCTCGGAATAACGGAATAACGAAATCTCGGAATAACGATATAACGCCCCCCGCACCCCTGCCCCCCCAAAAAAATAACAAAAAAACCAAAATAGCAATGAAACAAAAAGAAGGATTTGTGCTGCGTACCGTATGCGGCGAAAACGTCATCGTAGGCGAAGGCTTAGGAACCATCGACTTCGGCAAACTGATTAGTCTGAACGAGACGGCTGCCTGGTTGTGGAAGAAAGCCGGCGAAATGGGAGAATTTAGCGTCGATACACTTGTTGATGCCCTCTGCGAAGAGTATGAGGTTGGCGCCGAACAGGCCCGTGCCGATGTTCAGAAGATTGTCGCCCAGTGGCAAGAGCTCGGCATCGTGGAATAGTCGGTAACGCTCGGCATCGTGGAATAGTCGGTCCCAAGCAGCTACTGGCCATAGGAGTAACCCAACAAAAGTATTTGACATGAGGTACGTCTGGTGGATATGGCGCAACATGGTGGGTATCAGGTTCAACACCTTGATACGTATAGCGGCAGGCATCGCGCAAGTGGTGCTTGGCCTGCTGATGGTATGGCTCAGCAAGCAGTTTATCGACGTCACCATTCGCACCGGCAATCACGACGACGTGTTGCAGATGATTGTCGTGCTGGTGGGTACCGTGATAGGCGGCATCCTGTTGCGCCAGCTCTACTACTATATGACCATCAAGGCCTCCACGCGCCAGTCGAACGCCATCCGCCTGCGTGTGTTCAGCAGCCTGTTCCGCCGGCAGATGTATGAGGAGCAGCTGCATTCCGGCGACGTCACCTCACGGCTGTCGAAGGACATCGACACCGTGGCCGAGGTCACCACGACACTGCTGCCACAGCTCATCGTCACCGGCGTACAGCTCTCGGGAGCTTTCCTGCTGATGTATTCCATGGACGGCCGACTGGCCCTGGCCCTGCTGCTGGCCACCCCGGCCATTGCGGTGTTAGGAAAGCTGTTCGCCCGTCGGCTGCGTACCATGACGATGAACATCCGCCAGCAGGAGAGCACCATACAGATGCAGGTACAGGAAGGTATGGAGTATAATGCCGTATTGCGCTCGCTGGGCAGCGAACAGTGGGTGACGGGACGACTCAGCACGATGCAGGACCAGCTCATGGGCCACGTGCTGCGGCGCACCCGGTTCACGGTGATTACCCGCCTGCTGCTGTCGGCCACCTTCGGCCTGGGCTATCTCTTCGCCTTCATCTGGGGCGGTCTGCAGCTGCGCACGGGGGCTATCACCTTCGGCGTGATGACCTCGTTCCTGCAACTGGTGGGACAGATACAACACCCCATTCTCAACCTGCTCAACATGCTGCCGCAGTTCTTCTATGCCACGGCCAGCATTGACCGGCTGAACGAGCTGGACCGTGCCAATGCCGAACAGGCCACGACGACGGAGCCGTCGTTCAGCGGCATACCCGGTATCAGGGCCGAGAACATCACCTTCGGCTATGCCGACGACGAGCGGCGCGTGCTGCAGGCGTTCACCCACGACTTCCGCCCCGGTTCGAAGACGGCCATCATGGGACAGACGGGCATCGGCAAGACCACCCTCTTCCGGCTGATGCTGGCCTTTATCACCCCCGAGAAGGGCACGCTGACGCTCTATACCGCCACCGACCGGCAGCCTGCCGCTGCAGCTACCCGTGGCAACTTCGTGTTTGTGCCGCAGGGCAATACGCTCATGAGCGGCTCCGTGCGCTACAACCTGCTGCTGGCCTGCCCCGAGGCCACCGACGACGACCTGCACCGCGTGCTGCATGTCGCCATGGCCGACTTCGTCTATGACCTGCCGCAAGGCATCGACACCATCTTGGGCGAGCGCGGCATCGGACTGAGCGAAGGCCAGGCCCAGCGCATAGCCATAGCCCGCGGACTGCTGCGCCCGGGCGGCATCCTGCTGTTAGACGAAATCAGCTCGTCGCTCGACGATGCCACCGAGCGCGAACTCTTCAGCAGGCTGTTTGCCGCCTGTCCTGAGAAAACCATGATTTTCATCACCCACCGGCCCGCCGTCAGCATGATGTGCGACGAAACGCTCCGCATCGGCGACGGCCTATAGTTCCACGGCATCCATCCTGCCAATAAGGGAAAGCAGTACAGCATCCCGCCAATAAGGGAAGTTCAGACGATAGGCAGCGAGATACCGTTTATCTTTTGGTAAACGTCCAGCGCATACACGTCGGTCATGCCCGATATATAGTCGATGACCGCCATCAGCCGTGTCTCCAGGTCGGTGGCATTGATGTCGTACTGGCTCGACACGCGGCCTATCAGCTGCTGCGAATAGTAGCGGTCAGGGTGCATCACGGCCTCCACCATCTGTTCCATCAGCGTTGCCATGATCTTGTAACCCGACAGCTCTACGTCGAGCACCGGACGACTCTTGTAGATGCGCTCCACCGACAGCTCGGCGCAACGGCGGTAGGCCTCGCGCTGCAGCGGACAGATATGGCTGATGAGTCCTTTCTCCAGCGTGCCTCTGAGTATCTCTTCCTCGTGGTCAACAAACGCCTTGACACACTCGTTCTCCAGTTTCCCTATCACGCAGGCCCGCAGATAGACCACCTGCTCGTTCTTGTCCAACAGCTGTTCGTCCTTGATGCGTTGACGGATACGCTGCTGCGTATCCTCGTCGAAAAAGCCGAGCATCAGCGACGAGGCCTCTTCAAACGATATAATCTTCAGCTTGTGGGCGTCTTCCAGGTCCATGATTTCATAGCAGATGTCGTCGGCAGCCTCTACCAGATAGACCAGCGGATGGCGGGCATAGCGCAGCGGCTCGCCGTCGGCCGACAGGCGCTTCAGCCCCATCTCGTCGGCTATGCGCAGGTAGAGCGGCTGCTCGCTCTGGAAGAAGCCGAACTTGCCCTTCTTCCCCGCTGCCGACGACGCCATGGGGTATTTCACGATGCTGGCAATGGTAGAATAGGTCATGACAAAGCCGCCCGGACGGCGGCCCTTGAACTGGTGCGTCAGCAGGCGGAAGGCGTTGGCATTGCCCTCGAAGTGGGTGATGTCGTCCCAAAAGGGCTGCGACACCATCGGTCGCAGCATGCTGCCGGAGCCCTCCGAGAAGAAGGTCTGGATGGCTTTCTCGCCGCTATGCCCGAAGGGTGGATTACCCAGGTCGTGGGCCAGGCAGGCGGTAGCCACAATCTGTCCGATCTGCTCGAACAGCGTGTCCTTCAGCTCGGGGTGTCGCTCCCTGACGAGCCGCTGTGCCACGTCGTTGCCCAACGACATGCCCACGCTGGCCACCTCCAGCGAGTGGGTCAGCCGGTTATGCACGAAGACGCTGCCAGGCAGCGGGAACACCTGTGTCTTGTTTTGCAGGCGGCGAAAGGGTGCCGAGAATATCAGCCGGTCGTAGTCGCGCTTGAACTCGGTGCGGTCGTCGTGCCGTTCTATATGCCTCGACTCCTGCCCCAGCCGCTTATTCGTAATCAGTCTTTTCCAATCCATTATGCCGTGTCTATTTTCCGAATAATTCAGAGTGAGAGCCTAAGCGCACTCCATATCCTTCATCTGTTATTTGTCATACATCAGTATGCAAAGGTAATGCTTTTGTGCGACAATACCAAAGGATTGAGCCGTTTTTTTGTTTAGCCATCAACGTAGCAACGGTTGTTCATTATGTACGAAGCCCCCCATTTCAGCAGTTTTTGATTTTTTATACTACTTTTTCGTCAGAAAATGATGGTAGTTTGAATATAAATATGTACTTTTGCACATGAATATACGCGTATAAACGAAAAAATGGTAAAAGTCAATGTTGTCAATCGCGGGCACCAACAGCTGCCTGCATACGCTACGCCCCAGAGTGCCGGCATGGACCTGCGGGCCAATCTCGATGCTCCCGTCACGCTGCACCCCATGGAGCGGCGGCTTATTCCCACCGGACTGTACATCGCGCTGCCCGAAGGCTACGAAGCGCAGGTGCGGCCGCGCAGCGGACTGGCCCTGAAGCACGGCATCACCGTCATCAACGCCCCCGGCACCATCGATGCCGACTATCGCGGCGAGGTGGGCGTGGCACTCATCAACCTGTCGCAGCAGGACTTCACGGTCAACGACGGCGAGCGCATCGCCCAGATGGTGATAGCCCGCCACGAGCAGGGCGAGTTTGTAGTGGTAGAACAGCTCGACGAGACCGAGCGCGGCGAGGGAGGCTATGGACATACGGGTGTTCGATAGAGCGATATACGAAACAGGAAGCATGATGATGACCAGAAAAATAGCTATATGGCTGATGCTGACGGTAGGATGGGCGGCAGTGGCTGCTGCCCAGGACGGTCGGCACCAGGTGCAGAGCAGATACGACCTGTTCTTCCTTGACGCCATCTGCCAGCAGGAGAAAGGAAACCTCGATGCCGCCTTCGACCTGCTGCGCCACTGTGTGGAAATCGACTCCACCCGCTCCGAGGCTTACTACTATCTGGCAAAATACTATGCACACCTGAAGAAAAAGGATGCCGCTCTGGTCTATTCGCGAAAGGCCGTGGCCCTGGAGCCCGACAACGCCACCTACTTGGAGACGCTGGCCAACGCCTATATCGGTCGGCGGCAATATGCCGAGGCCATCCCCCTGCTGGAGCGGCTGTACGACAAGAACCGCGACCGCGACGACGTGCTGGGATTCCTAGTACAGCTCTACGAAGAGCAGGAAGACTACGACAATGCCATCCGCATACTCTCCAAGCTGGAGACCATCGAGGGCAAGAGCGAGCGGCTGTCGTTTGCCAAGAGCGACTTCTACACCAGGAAGGGCGACAAGCGGGCAGCCATTGCCGAAATGAAGACGCTGGCCGACCAGTATCCCAGCGACCTGAACTACCAGTGCTACTATGCCAACACGCTCTACAAGAACGGACAGAAGAACAAGGCACTGGCCATCTACGACCGCGTGCTCAAGGAACAGCCCGACAACCGCACGGCCCTGCTGGCCATGCTGTCGCACTACGACCAGCTGAAGGACAGCATCCAGGCCGGGCGCTACACCGAGCGCGTGCTGCTCAGCAACGATGCCACCACGCAGGACCGCATCGCCGTGATGCGGCAGGTGATAGGCGGCAGCGAGCTCTCCGGCGGCGACTCTACCGAGGTGCTGCGCCTGTTCCATACCATACTGGACAGCAAGCATGCCGATGCTGACATGGCACTCTTCTGCGCCGGCTACATGGATCTGAAGAAGATGCCCACCGACAGCATCAGCCGTGTGCTGGAACAAGCCCTGCGCCTGGAGCCCGACAATGCCGCCGTGCGCTACCAGCTGGTAAGCTATGCCTGGCAGGCCGAGGACAAGGACCGCGTCATAGCCCTCTGTCAGGATGCGCGCCAGTATAATCCGGAGGAGATGGCCTTCTACTACTATCAGGGCATCGCCTACTATCAGCAGAAGAAGCTCGACGACGCGCTGAACGCCTTCCAGAACGGCATCGGGGTCATCACACAGCAGAGCGACCCGGCCATCGTCTCCGACTTCTATGCCGTCATGGGCGACATCATGCACCAGAAGGGCATGGACCGCGAGGCCTTTGCCGCCTACGACTCCTGCCTGCAGTGGAAAGACGACAACATCGGCTGTCTGAACAACTATGCCTACTATCTCAGCGAGCGCGGCATACGGCTCGACGAGGCCGAGCAGATGTCGTTCCGCACCATCAAGGCCGAGCCCAAGAATGCCACCTATCTCGACACCTACGCCTGGATACTGTTCATGCAGAAGCGGTACAGTGAGGCGAAGATATACATCGACCAGACACTGCAGTGCGACTCCGACTCGTCGGCAGTCATGCTCGAACATGCCGGCGACATCTACTACTGTGCCGGCGACACCGACCAGGCCGTCAGGCTGTGGAGCCAGGCTCTGGAGCGTTTTGCCGCCGACACGGAGATGACGCCGGAACACCGGCAAGTGCTAACAAGAAAAATAAAACTAAAAAAATATCTGAAAGAATGAGAACCTTACGTTTATCTACCATCATCACATGCGCTGCCGTCGTGTTGTTGGCAGCGTCGTGCGGCTCGTCAAGAGGGCTGGGGCGCCATTCCGGCTCCTCCGAAACTTTGCAAAAAGATGTCAAGCGCCGGCCGCTGTCGGCCGACAATACGGCCGGAACGTCCGGCCAGTCGCAGCAAACCGACCAGCAGGAGCAGCAAGCCCGGCGGGCAGCCGCTGCCGCCGACTCGCTGAACAAGACCGAACTGCTGCAGAAGGTGACCGACAACACCCAGCATGCACGGTTCATCACGTCGAAGGTGAAATTCTCCGTAGAGGTGGGCAACCAGCAGATGACGCTCACCGGCAACCTCCGCATGAAGCGCGACGACGTCATACGCCTGCAGCTCATGGCTTTCGGATTCGTTGAGGCCGGTCGCCTGGAGTTCACCAAGGACTACGTGCTCATCATGGACCGTATCAACAAGCTGTATATGAAGGTGCCCTACGCCTCGATAGACTTCCTGCGCAACAGCAACATCGACTTCTACGTCATACAGTCGCTCTTCTGGAACGAGCTCTTCCAGCCCGGCACCATGAAGGTGCAAGACAGGCATCTTGGCACTTTCGATACCGACCTCGACGGCGACGATGCCGTGGTGTCGCTGCAGCGCGGCAAGCTGTCGTACCGATGGCTGGTGGATAAAGTCGCTGCACACGTGAAGATGGCCAACATCATGTACAACGACCGCTATCGCGGCAACTACCAGCTCAACTGGGACTACGATGACTTCCAGCGTAACAACTACAAGATGTTCCCCATGAAGCACAGCGTCTCCGTCACTACCCCCGACAAGGTGGTCAAGCTCGGCATGGTGTTCAACTACATGGGAGCCGACGAAGACTGGGAGACCCGCACCGAGGTGTCGGCCAAGTATCGCCAGGTAACCATTGATGAGATTATGCGCCGCTTTATGGCCCTCTAACTGTCAGGCATGAAGCGAATAGCCATTTTATTGCTCGTCGTGCTCGTCGCCCTGTCGGTGCCGGCGCAGCAGAAGCGTGCCGCCCGCCAGCCGGCGAAGAAGACTGCTACCACCCGCAAGCGTGCCACCACCCGCAAGCAGCCCGCCAAGCAGCAGGGCAAGCAGCAGCCGGTGTCGGTGCAGTCGCTGCAAAGCCAGCGCGAACAGATACAGAAGCAGATCAAGGAGCAGGAGCAGCGCCTGAGGAACACCCAGCAGGACGTGCGCAAGCGGCTGCAGAACCTGATGGTCATCAACAACGAGATAGCCGACAAGCGGCGCACCATCGACACCATCCGCCACGACATCACGTCGCTCGACATCGAGATAGAGATGCTCATGACCCAGCTCGACGTGCTGCAGCAGCAGCTTGGCGAGTGTAAGGAGCGGTATGTCAAGTCGATGCGATACATGCACCGCAACCATTCGCTGCAGAGCCGCCTCATGTTCATCTTCAGTGCCGACAACCTCATGCAGGTCTATCGGCGGCTGCGCTTCATGCGCGAGTACGCTTCCTATCAGCGCGTACAGGGCGAAGAGGTGAAGGCGAAGACGGAGGAGGTGAACCGGAAGTTCCAAGAGCTTAGCGTGGCCAAGGAGAAGAAGACCACTCTGCTGGCACGGGGCGAACAGGAGCGCCGCTCGCTGGAAGGCAAGCAGGTGGAGCAGCAGCAAGTGGTGAATACGCTGCAGAAGGAGCAGAAGAACATTCAGAACATCATTGCACAGCAGAAGAAGAAAGATGCTGCCCTGAACGCACAGATAGACCGCTTGATAGCCGAGGAGGTGGCCCGCCAGAAAGCGCGTGCCGCCGCAGAGGCCAAGCGGCGTGCCGAGGCTGAGGCTGCCAGGAAGCGTGCCGCCGAGCTGGCCCGTAAGAAGGCCGAGGCTGAGGCTGCCGCCCGCGAGAACGCACGCCGCATAGCCGAGGCCAAGGCCCGCGAGGAGAAAGCCAAGGCCGACGCGCTGGCCGCCAAGAGCAGGAAGAAGCGCGAGGCTGCCGAGCGGAAGGCCCGTGAGGCCGAGGAGGCGCGTCGCGCCGAGGAGCGCCGTGCCGAGCGCGAGGCTCGTGAGCATGCCAAGGAGGTGGCTTCAGCCCGCAAGGAGGCCGACGAGGCGCTGAAGGTGCCTACGGAGGACATGCGCATCAGCGGCAGCTTCGAGAGCAACCGTGGCCGTCTGCCCATGCCCATTACCGGCGGCTACCGCATCGTGAGCCACTTCGGACAGTACAACGTAGAGGGATTGCGCAATGTGACGCTCGACAACAAGGGCATCAACATCCAGGGCGAGCGCGGTGCTCAGGCCCGCAGCATCTTCGACGGCGAAGTGAGTGCCGTGTTTGGTTTCGGCGGCACGATGGTGGTCATGGTGCGTCACGGCAGCTACATCTCCGTCTATTGCAATCTGTCCAGCGTCAACGTGGCGCGCGGCCAGAAGGTGACCACCCGCCAGGTGTTAGGCCGCGTGGGCCAGGACGGCATCCTCCAGTTCCAGCTCCGCAAGGGTACCGCCAAGCTCAACCCGGAGCAATGGCTCCGGCGATAGCATGCTCAAAAATCCAAAGAAAAGGCTTGGGGGAAATACTCAAAAATTGAACATGAGCTTTACACAAAATGACAATATGGATTATAAAGCTATCAGCCTTTTTGCAGGGGCTGGAGGCTGTTCCCTTGGCTTTTCTCAATATGGAGTTAAAATCCTTGCAGCATATGATGTCTGCAAAGAAGCTGTTGATACATACAACTACAACTTTGAGGGACAAAAAGGGCATATCGAGGATTTGTCAACTTGTGATTTCAGTGCTATCCGCGATAGCCTGGGATTACGGAAAGGCCAACTTGACCTAATAATAGGAGGTCCCCCTTGCCAAGGTTTTACAACTGCAGGACGCCGCTCAGAGAATGACTCACGTAATCTTCTTCTCAGAAACTACGTAAGTGCTTTGCAGGAGTTTTATCCCCGCTGGTTTATGATGGAGAATGTTGAGGGTATTCTGACCACTACAAATGGCGATTTTTTAGTAAATTGCATACAGGGAATGATTTCACTTGGATATACTGTATTTCTAAAAAAAGTATATATGCAGGAGTTCGGAATTCCTCAGAGACGCAAGCGTGTGATTATAGTCGGTAACAGAGAAGGAAAGTCTTTCGATTTCCCACGGCCTGTATCTATCGCTAGTGGTCGAATTTACAAATATGGAACAGAAACTCTTCGAGAAGCAATTGCTGATATTGAAGAGGTTGATATTCCAGAGATAAATCATGTAAGAAAGACAGAAACGGGAATCCAATATGAAAGAATATGTGCGTTACATGAGGGCCAAACAATGAAAGATCTTCCAAAAGAACTGCAACATAAGTCGTTTGCCAAGCGTGCCGCCAGAAGGGTCTGCGATGGCACCCCCTCCGAAAAGAGAGGTGGTTCACCTTCTGGTTTGAAAAGACTCATTTATGATGAACCTTCATTAACAATCACGGGTTCTGCCACCTCGGAATTTATTCATCCTACTCAGAATAGGATGTTGACGGTTCGTGAATGTGCCAGGATTCAGACATTTCCTGATGAATTCAGGTTCTTTGGCACCGATAGTCAGCAAATGCAGCAGATAGGGAATGCCATTCCACCACTTTTTGCCAATCAGATGGCTGCGCAGATTTACTTGTGTGACCAAAAAGTATCCAAGTCATTCCCCAAAGGCTTGATGTCGTACAATGTTACCAAATCATCAGCCATGAGTTCTGCTTTGGCTGCCACCTGCCACAAGTTAGACCGGATGTTAGTCAGCAACCAACTCTTGTTTTAAATATGAATCAGTCTCAAAAAATGTTCTACCGCCAATTCTCACAGCATGGGACAGGCGATGCAAAAGTAGAAATATCACCATCAGAAGTAGCTCTGCTGCTTTTCATTGCCTATCGGGATATACATGGCATTTTTCCTTCTTCTGACTATCCTGCTATCAGCAAGTTGGCTGCAAAGGGATTTTATCAGATGTCCTTTGTAGAAATAAATATGCTACCAGAAATAAACATGGAAGATTGTTTCGAATTAATGGAAGAAGCTGGAGCAACAAATATCAACGACAATATCTATTTGTATCTGAAAAATCTTTGTGATTTGCATCGCAGAAGATACAAATATGAAAAGATACTCCAGAGTCAGCCATTCCCAAATGCTGAGCAAGTGGCACCAAGAAGTCTTTTGGAATTTGGCAAATGTGAGGACTCACTATTAGCGGCATGGCTTGAATGGAGGAAATGGCTTTTTGACATAGACAACAGGAGTGGTCAAGAGACAGGATACGTTTTCGAACCAATACTGGCCAGCTGTCTTGGAGGGATCTCCGTCTCACATACAAGTTCACCAGTTAAGAGACTTAACGAAAGTGGTCGTCGAACAAACGAAGGGCGGCAGGTGGACTGCTATATTGAGGAGGCAAAGGAAGTTTATGAACTGAAAATGCGTGTAACTATAGCAGCAAGTGGTCAGGGGCGTTTCAAAGAGGAGATGTCCTTCCCTCACGAAGCAAAAGCATCTGGATTGACTCCAATTTTAGTTGTCTTTGACGAGACAGAGTCCGCTTTGCTGACAAAGCTAAAAGCGCAATTCAAGAGGTATGGTGGTAAATGCTATATTGGCCAGGCTGCTTGGGACATGCTTTATGATAAGGCGGGGAAGGAGATGAGCCTTTTCATCAAGAAATATATTTATCCCCCAGTTCAGGCTATGAGCAAGTTCATAGACGGCAATCCGCAGTCTATCCGGATAGAGAATCAAGGCAGTGAGATAATCATCACCGATAACAAGAGCAAGTATAAAATTCAAAGAAAGCTATGAAGCATTTCATGCTCCGTTGTTGGTCAACGGAGCATGAAATAAGATGCGATTTCAGTACGTTATTTCACGATAACCTTTCTCGTCTGGCCGTCACGGCACACAGGATCCCTTTCCCAAAACAGGAAAGTAAAGGCTGGACAAAGGAAGTCTATAATCTGGACTTGATACTCTACCTGACCTACAAACTGCCAAGCCGTAATGCCCAGATATTCCGCAAGTACATGATGAACAAGGCATACGAGCGTAGTCTATACGAGCAGATTTGTATCATTGTGGATGACGTGGATTTCAGACATCAGTCGCAATCCTCCAAGGAGGAGTAAGAAACATACAGGTGATGCTCAAAACCAAGAAAGACGGATGTTCTGGCAATTGTCAGGCATCCATCTTTCTTTGGTTTCTTCCGGGGCTCGATTGACATGTCACCTCGTCAAACTATATGTCTGAATACGCCATCGAGAATATAATCTTTCACATACAATTTTACGATAATCTCATAAAAACATGTTTACTATTTGAATAAGTCATCAATATATTCGAGCATTTCTATGTTATGGTGTATGTAGTGCCGCAGGCTTTGACCTCCCTTAAAACCAAATTTCGCCAATTCTGTCGCAGACAGGTTACTGCCATCAGATTCCGCTAGAAGGAGAAGTCTGAATGTTGGATGTTCTGGAGCCTTTCCTATCCAATACTCTCCATCTTCTCGATGGTTAACAGCTGCTTCTACAAAAGTCTTGAATCTTACAGCCCCATCGACATATAGAAAGACAATGTCACCTATCTCGAATGGATAGCTTTTCTGTACCCAACTAACAAATCCTTCTTTGTGTAAACAATCTGTATGACGGCATATCTTAGGATTGCCCAATACCAACCATTTGTTGTTCCTCGTAAATTCCTTCATAACTCTTGCTTTTCATTGGCCTATTTCTCCATATATTCTATGATGTCGTCAATGGTCGCTTTGTAGAGTCTTCCAAAATCTGACGATGTACTATAGGGCTTTCTCACTTTGAAGCATTTCTGCCCCAAGATCTTATCGTAAGACAAATTATATGCCACTCCAATTGCCGTAAAGTCAAATGTATCACCTTTCTTCCCGTTTTTCAATGCATCGGAAAAATCATGCAAATTCCTCATCATGTCTTCCTTGTTTCCAAGAAAGAACACGATACTTTCATGAAACCTTGAGTTGTTTCTGAGAGTAACTGAATATACAGCAACCGAATCTGTGTTTGTCTTGTTTAAAACAACCGAACCGTTAGTGAATGATTTTACTTTCTCAATATTTGCAGTCTTTTTCAGTTGGGCATGAGAATTCAATGCAGGAACAATAGCCAGCACGATGGCTAATAAAAACAGTTTTATTAATCTCATAAAAAATACATGATTATAATCCGGCAACAAAGGTACAAAGAATTCCTGAAACTCCGTAATCTTTGTCCACCTTTATTTATATATTTAGTGAGAGAATCGGATTTTCCCCTATGGCGAACTGAAGGAATGGTATAAATTGTAAGCGATAAGCACGGCTCAATGCACAATAACTGGGATTGGACTGTTTCTTTTGAATTTATAGACTATAATCTGTTGCCCTGAATCCGTTCAGACGTTTATAATGAGTCTGAAAATTGTCACATATTGCTCTGCTTCAGGGTATATAGCA